>Ga0134098_1000032_pt1 | contig 148578 bp, 125 predicted proteins | sample 9_3taG_FD_94456 | JGI IMG/M metagenome (GOLD analysis project Ga0134098, IMG submission 94456) | Switchgrass degrading microbial communities from high solid loading bioreactors in New Hampshire, USA - 9_31_10_142_A3 metaG | ecosystem: Engineered > Bioreactor > Semi-continuous > Anaerobic >... | reverse complement strand
TCACATGAGTTAATTAATGAAAACAAACTTAAATAAAATTGATTACTGAACCGCTGACACAACTTTTTTACGAACTTATGCCATCTATAAGTAAATCTGTTAACTGAAAAACCTCATACGATTTAAGGGGAGGGTTCTTATGAAAGCAGCAATTGTATACTATTCCCAACATCATGGAAATACAAAAAAAACTTTTGGATGCCATTAAAGAATTGTATAATGTAAAACTTATTAATGCAGCTGAATGTAAAAAGGAGGACTTATCAGAATACGATGTAATAGGTTTTGCATCAGGGATATATTTCGGTAAATTCAGTAAGGAAATCATGGATTTTGCAAAGAACAATCTGCCAAGTAAAAAACAGGTATTTCTTATAAATACTTATGGTGTAAAAGGAAATTATACAAAAGGAATAGAGAAGATTATTACGGAGAAATCCTGCCGTTTGATTGGAACATATGGATGTAAAGGTTTTGATACTTTTGGACCTTTTAAGTTGATTGGCGGAATTGCAAAAGGACACCCAAATGAAAGTGATGTAAAAGGAGCAATAGAATTCTTCAGGAAGATTGTTGAAAAATGAAGAATAAATAAAACTTAATTTTCCCTGTTTTTGTTGAAAAATTCCAGAAAAAACAATATAATAATGGAGACATGGGATTGGAATAATATGTATTTCCGTGTACTCCTTTTATTTTTTGCCGTAAAATACCGGATAAATATTATGGAAAGTTACAGGTTTTAATTATGTTAAGCAAAGTCACATCCTGCGGCCTCTCTGGAATTGACGGATATATTGTTTCGGTTGAAACCGACATAAGCAACGGCTTGCCTGCGTTCGACATTGTCGGATTGGCCGATATAGCCGTCAGGGAAGCGAAAGAGCGGGTGAGAGCCGCAATTAGGAATTCGGGTTTTGAATTCCCTTCTCAAAGGATTACAGTTAACCTGGCGCCGGCGGACCTGAAAAAGGAAGGCACTGCGTATGATCTTCCTATAGCAGCGGGTGTTTTATCGGCAACCGGTATTATTCCGCCGGAGTTTTTTAATGACAGCCTGCTGTGCGGCGAGCTTTCGCTTGACGGTACAATAAGGCAGGTATGCGGAGTTCTGCCGAAAGCCATTGCAGCAAGGGATAATGGAATAAATCGCATTATTGTTCCGCCAGAAAACGCATATGAAGCCGCAGTGGTGAAAGGGATACGCGTTATCCCTGTAAAAAATCTTGCAGAACTGGTTCTCTATGCTAAGGCTGAAGCAGAAATTACACCTGTTGAAGAGGAATGGAACAAGCATGCGGCAGACGGCGGTTATGATAAAGAACCGGACTTTGCCGATGTGAAGGGCCAGTACCATGCGAAAAGGGCTCTTGAAGTCGCCGCCGCAGGCGGGCATAATCTTCTGATGATAGGAAGCCCGGGCTCCGGGAAAACAATGCTAGCTCGCCGGATGCCTTCAATACTTCCCGACATGACCTTTGAAGAAGCGCTCGAAGTCACGAAAATATACAGCGTAGCGGGTTTACTGCCTCCCGAGACGTCGCTTGTCCGCAAAAGGCCGTTCCGTGCGCCGCATCATACCATTAGCGCCGTAGGCCTCGTAGGCGGCGGAAGGATTCCGAGACCGGGGGAAGTAAGCCTTGCCCATCTTGGAGTTTTGTTCCTTGACGAACTGCCCGAGTTCAGCAAAAACGCCCTGGAAGTTTTAAGGCAGCCTCTTGAGGATGGTTTTGCGCTGATTTCGCGCATTAACGCGTCAATTACATACCCATGCCGGACCACGCTCGTTGCCGCGGCAAACCCGTGCAGATGCGGCAATTATCTTGATGAAACGAGGCAGTGCAATTGTACCCGGCAGGATGTAAAAAATTATCTCGGAAAGCTGTCCGGGCCTTTATTGGACAGGATTGACATACAGGTTGAAGTCCCGTCTCTCAAATACAGCGAACTGGACGAACAGGAGCCGTCGGAACCGTCAAGCGTCATAAGAAAACGCGTGAACTCGGCCAGGGCAATACAACAGGAAAGGCTTAAAAATGAGGGAATATACTGCAATTCGCAAATGACTCCGCCCATGATAAAGCGGTTCTGCAGGCTTGACAGGGAGAGTTCCGCCCTTCTTAAGGAGGCGTTCTCAAAGCTCAGCCTGACTGCCCGCTCATACAACAGAATTCTGAAGGTGGCCCGCACGATTGCGGATTTGGACGGAAAGCCGGAAATCGAAACCGTGCATATAGCTGAAGCTATTCAATACCGTGCGCTCGACCGCAGTTTTTTCGGATAGGAGGAACCGATGAATCCTGAATTAAGGGAATGGATTTGGTTTGCAAATATTAAGGGCATAATAACAAGAAAAAAGAATGAGCTGCTGGAACTGTTCGGCACTCCTGCTTCGATATATGAGGCTGATGCGGTTGCCCTTGCGAAGACAGGGATACTGAACCGGGAAAATATCGACGCGATACTTTCGACGGAATCCAGAAAAGCAGTAGATGAAACAATGGAAAAACTTGCGTTAAACAATATAGATGTTATCACACAGGAAGATGACGCATATCCCGAGCTTTTAAAGAATATCGCCGATCCTCCCGTGTGTCTGTATGTAAAAGGGAATCTACGACGCGACGAAATATCAATCGGAGTAGTGGGCTCAAGGAGAGCATCGGGGTATGGACTTTCAACGACGAAAAAAATATCATCGGAGCTGGCGGAATACGGCATTTGCGTTATAAGCGGCATGGCAAGGGGGATTGATACCGCCGCGCACCAGGGAGCATTGTCTTCGGGCGGCAGGACGATAGCCGTTTTCGGATGCGGGCTTGATATCGTATACCCGCCTGAAAACAGAAGGCTTATGGAAAGGATTATTGAAAACGGGGCGGTTGTTTCCGAATATCCTCCAGGAACGATACCTGCTCCGCATCATTTTCCCGTCAGGAACAGGATTGTGAGCGGCATGTCGATAGGTGTTCTCGTTGTCGAGGCGGGAGAAAAAAGCGGTTCGCTCATAACCGCGCAGCTTGCGCTTGAGCAGGGAAGGGACGTATACGCGCTGCCGGGTAATGTAATCAGCATAAACAGCAGGGGCACAAACAAGCTTATACAGGACGGCGCCAAGCTCGTAACGTCGGTACATGATATTATCGACGAGATCAGATGGTATAACAGCTTTAAAAAGAATATCGTAGTTAGCCTTGACGACTACAGAAACAGGAAGAAAATCCCGGATTCGCTTGATGCCGAAGAAAGAAAGGTGATGGAAATACTTGCTGTTGAGCCACTGCAGATAGACGAAATACACAGCAGGCTTTCTATAGAGCTTCAGCTCCTTCACCGTGTACTGTTAAGCCTTGAAATGAAAGGACTTATAAAACGTGAAGCAGGCGGAAAATATATGATACTGGTTTAATTTGTTCAAATAATTAAGTAAACCTGAAAGGTGCGGCAGGATGAAACTTTTTTTTATTGTTTGCGTCTATTAAGTAAATAGGGTTATTATACTGTTTAGGGTTTATATTTTACATAAGAGGGGTGTTAACCTTGCGAGAGCATAACAGAAAACTGCCGCTTGTTATTCTGATTATTCTGATGGTGATTGCTAATCTTCCGTCTGTCATATCTTCAGCGGATCAGAAAGACGAATCTATCCGGATTGATGTTGAATGCGGGTTTAACGGGATAGGAAAACTTGGGGCCTGGTCCCCTCTTCATATAAAGGCATTATCCACCGAAAAAGACATATCAGGCGAACTTCAGGTAGAAGCAAATCTTGATCAATCCAGGAAGATAATTATTGCGAAGCCTGTTGAAATGAAAGCGGGCATCAAGTATGAGTTTTATTTCGAGGTGCCTGTTGTTTCGGCGCAAAGAAGCCTTGATATCAGGCTTGTGGACAAGAAAAAAACCGTCGCGGAAGCAGACTTTAAATTTACGAGGCTTTTGCCGCCCGAGATAATGCTGATTGGTGTTCTTTCCGAGGACCCGTCGGCGTTCGCCTGGCTTGGCGGAAAAACAATTCCCTTAGCGATGAATGTAATCAGCGATGAGAAAATCAAGCTTATGATAGCCGCGGGTGAGATCCCGCCATCGGCGATTCAGGATTCAGAACAGGGAACAAACTATGATAAAAGAGAAGCTGTTGTGGTCCCGCTCGACAGGGACACATTCCCCGAAAAATCGGAAGTTATGGACAGTTTTGATTACCTGATTATAAGTAAATACGATACTGGGCTGTTAAACAGGGAGCAGGCAGAAACGCTCGAAAAATGGGTTGACACAGGCGGAACGCTGATAATCGGTACAGGGCTGAACTGGCAGAAGGTATATAACGGCCTGCCGGACAGCCTGAAACCGTTCAAAATAAACAGCACGGCAGATATTGACAGCACTGCCGAACTGGAGAAATTTACGGGCAGGGAAGTCCCGCAGATGGTTCTTAAGCTTGCAGCGGGCGAAAAAGGTTTTGAATATTATCCGCCGGATATATCGATTGCGGCACCCGGCATACCGCCGAGGTTCATTGACAATGATATAATCGCGGGAAGTGAAAAAAATCCGCTCGTCCTCAAGTATCGCAAGGAAAGAGGACATATTTTCGTACTCACGTTCGAGCCCGCGGCCGAGCCTTTTATTTCGTGGCGCGACAAGACAACTTTTTTCGATTTTATGCTTCGCCATATGGACATGAGCGTCCAGCGTTTTTACGAATATGGGAACGGTTATTATCAGAAGCAGGTATACGGCAGATCAATTGATATAAAATATCTTGCGAATGAGATCCCAAGCGACAAGAAACCGCCGCTTGTGCTGATGTTTGTTTGTCTTATTGTATATATAATTCTTGCGGGACCTGTCCTGTACCTTGTCCTTAAAAAGTTCGACCGCAGGGATTGGGCATGGTTTCTTATTCCTGCCCTGTCGATTACATTCCTCGCGGGCATGTATCTTTTCGGTTATAAAAGCCGCTATCACTCGGCAATAACGAATACGGTCTCGCTTATCCAGCCACTGCCGGATTCAAATGAAGCCCAGGTTATATCGGCAATAGGCGTATTCAATGACAAAAGAGGTACGCTGAAAATGGAATATTCGAATGATAACGGAATACAAACGCCTTTTGTCCAGTACGACGATTACTACTATTACATGTACCGTCCAGTGTCTAATGCTTCAGGCGGCCAGGTAATCGGAAAATATACAATCGGTGACAAAATATCGATAGAACAGTATGATGTTATGCTGTGGACCCCAACGATTCTCAATGCGAAAAAAACGGTGCCGTTTTCAGCCGATCTTCTTAAAAACATATACATCAGAGGCGGAAAGCTGAAAGGCGAAATCTCAAATGATACGCAGTTTGATTTGCTCGATGCGGTTATCATAATAGGCAATAGCATTATACCTGTGGGAGATATCTATTCTGGGGAAACCATGCCGCTCGATATTCCCTTTGACGGCAGCAATGTATATAAGCACCCGGAAGAGTATCTCGACGGCGAGTTTTGCCGGAGTTATTACCGCAGCCTGAGCGATTATCCGGAAAATTTCATGGAACTGATGAACAGACGCCGTATCTTTGAAAATGTCATATACAATTTGTTTAGCAACACCCAGGGCAACAACAGGTTTATGCTTCTTGCGAGGAACGAGCAGGAAATTGACTACGGCTTTACTGTAAACGGCAAGGAGCCGCAGAAATACAGCCAGTCCCTGATTGTCGTTGAAAACAACCTTGAATTCAAGTCAGGCGAAGAAATAGAAATACCTGGAGGCATAATAACCCCGACATATTATACCGGCGATGTTGGATGGTATGAAGGAGTTAACGGTATAAGGGTAAACAATACAGGCCAGATGGAATTTGTATTCACGCTTCCCGAAAAACTGGATGTTGCCGAAATGCGTTTCATCGTTGAAGGATATTTGCCTTTGTATATGAAGTACCGCATGGTCGAGGATGCAAATGATAAGTATCAATTCGAAGTCGTGAAAAACGAATACGAGTATTACCTGTATAATGCCGAAACAAATCTGTGGGATGAGATTGAAAATGATACGACAATTACTGAAAATCCAAAGAAATATATCGGAGCGGGCAGAGAGGTCAGAATGATGATAAAAGTCGTATCATTGGCGCAGGAAACCAAGAATCTGGACGATCAAGGGGTATACAAGGAATACATGAGGGAACTTTTAAGCGTACCGGAAATTAGCCTGAAGGGGGTGGCAAAATGAAAAATGTGATGGTCCGCACCGAAAACCTTACGAAAAGGTATAAAAACACGCTGGCTGTAGACAAGCTGTGCATGGAAATAGAGGAAGGGGAAATTTTCGGATTCGTGGGCGCGAACGGCGCCGGTAAAACGACAACGATGCGGATAATCGCAGGACTGCTCGCCCCGACATCGGGACGTGTATTTGTTGACGGGATCGACATTTCGAAAAAGCCGCTGCAGGTCAAGAAACAAATCGGATATATGCCTGATTTTTTCGGCGTGTATGATGATTTAAAGGTTACGGAATACTTGCATTTTTATGCCGCGATGCAGGGGATAGACAAAAAAAGAACAAACACCCTTGTCGATTCGCTTCTCGAGCTTGTTCGGCTCACACATAAAAAGGACGCGTATGTGGACACACTGTCCCGCGGGATGAAACAAAGGCTTTGTCTCGCACGAAGCCTTATCCATGACCCAAAATTCCTTATCCTTGATGAGCCGGCTTCAGGGCTTGATCCAAGGGCAAGGGTTGAAATGAAGGAAATCCTTATGGAGCTTGCGACAATGGGGAAGACAATACTTATAAGCTCACATATTCTGCATGAACTTTCGCAGATATGTACATCAATAGGAATTATCGACTCGGGAAAGCTTATCGCGTGCGGCTCCGTGCGTGAGATTTCGGAAAAGATGTCGCATTCGGGTAAGCTGAAAATAAAGGTTTTGTCAGATGAAGAGGAAGCTGTCAAAGTGCTGCTGGAAATACCCGAAATAAAAGCGGTATCCACGGCTTCCGGAATAATTGACGTGGATGTAGCCGGGCGGGACGATACGTACGCCGAAATCCTTAAAACGCTTGTCGAAAAAGGAATCAAGGTTGTATCATTCCAGCCGCAGGAGAGTTCGCTTGAATCTGTCTTCATGCAGCTTACCGAAGGAGGAAACGGAAATGATAATTAATCCGATACTGCAGAAAGATTTGAAAACAAAACTGCGAGGGTGGCGTTCAACGATATTGATATGCTGTTATGTGACGCTTTTGGCAGGCATTCTATTCCTGTTCTTTGCCGGAAACGGCATGCTTAACCCGGTATCGCTGCAGTCTTTTAATCCGAGGATGGCAATAAACGCCTATAATATTTTGATTACTTTCCAGTTCGCACTGCTGTTTATCGCGGTGCCTGCGATTACCGCCGTTTCAATAAGCAGCGAAAGGGAAAGACAAACTCTTGACCTGATGCTTGTAACTGCAACACCCGCCCGGACGATTATACTCGGCAAGATAATGGTTTCGATTGCGCATACGATGCTTTTGCTCGTTGCGTCGCTTCCAGTTATAGGAATAGTGTTTTTCTTCGGCGGCATAGGCATAGCCGATATAGCGAAACTGCTGCTGTTCTATCTGCTGACGGCGTTTTATGTAGCGTCGTGCGGCGTGTTTTTCTCTACAATATTTAAAAGGAACATTACGTCGATAATAATAACATATATATTCCTCGGCCTTGTTACTTTCGGCCCGTTTTTAGGTTTTATAATCTATGTCCTGATTAAGGAACGTATGCTCGGCATCGGTTTCAACCCGGTCTACAGGGATTTTGTAAAATGGCTTTTCCCATCGCCCGTGTTCGGGTATGTGTCGTTTTATTTCGGCTCGTATGGAGGATATGGCGGATATATAGTCGGGATAGGGGATATTCAGCGGCAAATTGAAATGCTGCTCGCTGCGGAAACCGGGATATGGAAATACATGCATCCGTGGATTGTAAACGGCCTGTTCAGCATAATATCATCAATAGCGCTGATTTTTTTCAGCACGCTCGCATTAAACCCTGTAAAAAGAAAACTTTAAGAGGCAGGTTAAGACATGAAATACCCGCACAGGAAACTGTATTCGCTTAAAAGAAAAATGCACTTTTGTATTTGGCTGAAAGCGCTGTTTTTTTCGCTTGCGGCAGCGGGCATACTGGCGCTTCTGATATCCGTTTTGTCGCTTTTTACAGTAATTCCGTTTGTTCAAATAAAACTGCTTTATATACTTGCGGCGGGTGCCTCATTATCGGTTATCGCGGCTGTTATTTTAACGCCGCGAAAAAAAGATGTATTAATCGCCGCGGACAGCCTCGGCCTGAACGAGCGTGTTATCACGGCATGGTATCTTATGAATGATACCTCTCCTGTCGCGGAGCTTCAGCGTCGTGATATGGCAGCGGCTGTTGATGCGATTGATTTGAAAAGGGAATTTAAAGCCGATATTCGGTACCGGTTTTTATTAGCTGCCGCGGTGCTTTTCTGTCTGGCTTACGCCGTTTCTTTATTCCCCGGCAGGGTGTGGCGCCAGACACGTTTAAGGGAAGCATTGATTACTGAAATGAAAAAACAGGAAAAAAACATAGAGGAAAAGCTGAATGAGCAGAAAGAAAAGCACCCGGAGCTTACGGAAGAACAGCTTAAAGAACTCGAAGAAGCGCTCGAGAGGCTGAAAGATGAATTCAAAAAAGCAAAAACCGAAGAAGACGCGCTTAAGGCTTTGGCGCAGATGGAGAATAAAATGAAAGAGCTTCAATCCGCAAACCCACTGAAAGACATTAGCGCACTGATCGATGCTTTTTCAGCTTCACCTCTTACCTCCGGGCTTGCCGACGCTTTGAGTGAAGATGATAAAAACTTGCTGGAGCAAGAGCTTGCGAAGCTGATGTCCGATATTGAACAGGAAGGAAACATGAAGGAACTTGCGGAGATTCTCGAGAAAGTACTGGAAAACATGCCTGCCGGTTCAATGTTTGCCGAGTCGGTTCAGGAATTGGCGATGTCTGCCGCCTCGGAGGGCTCGGATGCTTCCGATGTAGCCAGGAGTATTTCCGAAATAATTGAAAATATCGGTGAAGCTGCCGAAAACGGCCAGTCGTTCGCGCAGGCTTCCGGAGAGATTGGCAATGCTTCGCGCGCGGCAAGAAGGGCGATTTCGTCGATTGATAAAAGTTTAGCGCAGGCCGGCGGCAGCCAGGGCGGAACCCGGTCGGCGGAGAACGGGCAGGGAAACCAATCCGGAGAGGGAAGCGGCGGCTCGAAAGGACAAGGCTCAAAAGGCCAGGGGTCAGGCTCCGGGCAGGGAGCGGGTGAAGGATCGACAAGCGAAGACGCCGGGTATAATGAAGGAGACGAGCCCGGAGGCGGGCGCGCACCGGGGCAGCGGAAAGAAAAGGAGTACGAGCGGATTTATGTGCCGGAGCGGCTCGGTGGTGAAGGAAACGAGAGTACTCTACCAGGTAATAAGCTTGAATCGGGGAGCAGTACTTTTACCGATGCAGAGGGTGCTCCCGTTCAAAAAGGAGCAATGATCCCGTACCGCGACGTGCTTACCGAATACAGGCAGCAAGCCGTTCAGACAATGGAAAGGCAGGAGATTCCCGCGGGATTGAAAACACTGATTAGAGATTATTTCAGTTCGCTTGAATAATGTTGGTAACCAGGAACCGCGGGAATAATGCAATAACACAGCGGGTGGCTAACGGGTCGAGCCATTGCTGCCGCGTTCCGGTTGGTACGCGGCTCTGGCTTGGGTGCTTTCGGTGACGAAGGGCGACATGTTCCAACGCCCTGCTGCCTACAGGTAACTGTGGAGCGGGATAATGAGCGGCCCGGGATATGGAGACCGCTGTGTGAATACAGTACAGGATTGGAAGCGTGATATGGGTATGTGCTTTGTTGCCCAAGGAAGCGAAACACCTGGGCCAGGAACCGCGGGAATAGTGGAAACTAACGTGTGTTGAAATAAAGTATTAAGTATAAACAGGAGGGCAGTACAGTGAAGGCTGAACAGAAAGATTTCATGAAGGTAATGGATACCGTGGCGAGAATCGAAGCGGAAGTTTCCCGCCATATGATAGGGCAGAAAGAAGTTATAAGGCAGGTAATAATATGCATGCTTGCCGGCGGAAACATTTTGCTTGAAGGCCTGCCCGGGCTCGGCAAGACAAGGCTTGTAAACACGCTCGGAAGCGTAACGGGCCTAAGCTTTTCGCGAATACAGTTCACCCCGGACCTCATGCCTGCCGATGTCACGGGAACAAACATCGTAACAAGAAACGAGAGCGGCGAAGGCATGTTCCACTTCCAGCCCGGCCCGATTTTCAGCAATATCGTCCTTGCCGACGAGATAAACCGGGCAACGCCGAAAACGCAAAGCGCGTTGCTCCAGGCAATGCAGGAAGGCACGGTTACCGTAGCCGACACAACGCATGTTCTGCCGCGCCCGTTTTTTGTAATGGCGACACAGAACCCTATCGAAATGGAAGGCACATATCCGCTGCCTGAAGCGCAGCTGGACAGGTTTTTGTTCAAACTCAACGTTCCGTTCCCCGGTTTTGACGAACTGAAAGGGATTGTCCAGCTTACAACCGCGGGCAGCGAAGAAAAAATCGAAGCCGTGACGAATGCGGAAGAAATCATTTATATACAGAATATTGCACGGGAAATACCGATAGCGGAGCCTGTGCTTGATTACGCGCTAAGGATTGTAATGGCAACCCATCCCGAACAGATCGGCTCGCCTCCGATCACGAAAAAATACGTCCATTACGGATCAAGCCCAAGAGGTGCGCAGGCAGTGGTTTCTACAGCAAGAATCAGGGCTTTGCTGAGCGGACGGTATAATGTGTCGTTTGAAGATATCCAAAGTGTCGCTTACCCGGCGTTAAGGCACAGGATATTCCTGAACTTTGACGCCGTGTCCGATGAAATTACACCGGACGCGCTGATTGAGGAAATCATAAAGGAAGTGAAAACGTATCCGTGAAAATAATAGATAACGAGACACTGAAAAAAATACAGAAGCTTGCGATAAAAACGGGCTTGAAGATTGACAGCCATGCAGCCGGGAACAGGAAATCGTTAAGCAAGGGTTCTTCGGTTGAGTTCTCCGATTTCAGGGAATACTCCGCCGGGGACGATTTCAGGCGCATTGACTGGAATGCTTACGGGCGGTTCGATAAATTGTTTGTCAAGCTGTATATGGAAGAGCGGGAAGCCCCCGTAAGGATTTTTCTCGACACAAGCCTTTCGATGAACTACGGCGAGCCTGAAAAAATAACCGCAGCAAAGCGCCTTGCAGCGGCATTAGCGTATATCAGCCTGAACGCATATGACAGGGTTTATATTAACCCGTGGAACAGCATGGTGCAGGGGACATTCGGACCTTACAGCACGCCGTATTCATTTATAAAAGCCGTAAACGCCCTTGAAATTATTGAAAACAGAGGTGAAAGCAATTTCACCGAAGCTCTCCGAAAAATGGAGTGGAAAACGGGGCGAGGGATAAGCATTGTAATCACCGATGGTCTTGTTGAGGGCGGGCTTGAAGAAGGTTTGAAATATCTCAGGTACATGAAGCAGGAGGTTTATCTCTGCCATATACTTTCCCCGCAGGAATTGGCGCCGGAACTGGACGGAGCGCTTGAACTCGTTGATATCGAAACGAATGATATAATTGAAGTGACTGCATCGGGAGAACTGTTGGACATGTATGAAAAATCGCTGAAGCGGTTTTTGAATAATATAAAGCAGCAGTGCAAAAAATTCGGAATCCGCTACACACTGCTTCAATCCGACATGGCTCTTGAGGAGATGGTTTTAAAAGTAGCAGGCTGACAGCTGCATGATAGTTTCATCATGTAAAATGGTAAAGCCAAATAAAGCATCCATTTACGAAAAGAGCCGATTCCAGCCGATATGCCGTAAGAAGTATGGAAATATAAAAGGATGTGACAGCGCTTGACGTTTGCGACCCCATTCGGGTTAATCGGGCTTACAGCCGTTCCGCTGATAATAATATTATATATAATGAAGCAAAAAAGGGAAAAGGTTGTTGTTTCAAGCCATATCCTGTGGCAGAAAGTTCTTCGCGACATGCAGGCCGCAACGCCGTGGCAGAAACTTCGAAAAAACCTTTTATTGTTCCTGCAGCTTCTCTGCGCAATATTAATCGTACTGGCGCTGTCCGGTTTTGCGCTGAAGTCAGGGGTCCATACGTCACAGCCCGTTGTCATAGCGATAGATTCTTCTTTAAGCATGTCATCGACGGACGTAAAGCCGACAAGGCTGGATGCGGCTAAAAAAGACGCGCAGAAGTATGTCGGCGAGCTTCCTCCGGGAACACCGGTTACCGTTGTAAATCTGAACCGCGAACCCGATGTGCTGTTATATGCGTCGGATTCGGTAAACGAGATAAGAGCAAGCATAGAATCGATAGAACAGACCAAAACCTATACGGATGTCCGCCGGGCCGAAGAACTGCTGCTGTCGCTTAAAAACAGGCAGCCCGACGCGTTGATTGTCCTGTTTTCGGACATGCCGATACGTGTCGGAAAAGAAGAAGTACGGTTTTCAAATTATAAAAAGCAGAGCGATAATGTTGCCGTTGTCCGTTTTACGCATGCTTTCAGGGATGACGGAATTACCGCGATGAGCATACTGCGGAACCAGGGGGACAATGACAGCGAGGTATCGGTCAGCCTCTACGGGGACGACAGTTTCATTGATTCGCAGCTTGTAACCGTACCGAAAAACGGGACACGGACGGTCTGGTGGAGCAATGTCCCTTTATCGGTTAAAACACTTCACTGCGTGATAGATACGGAAGACATACTTGATGCGGACAACCACGCGTATGATACGGTTTATGCCGGAAAGCCGGTTAAGGTGCTGCTTGTTACAAACGGCAACTATTTTCTTGAAAAAGTCTTTTCGGTTATTGAAGGAATCGAGTTTACACGAACACTGCCTGATGAACTTGCTGAATACAAAGGTTACGATTTGTATGTCCTTGACGGCGTGATACCCGATAAATTTCCCGAAGACGGAAATGTTGTTGTTTTTAATCCTGTTCCGAATGACCATTTCGCAGTCGGCGGCTGGATGGATACGCCCGTTATCGGGCCTTCGGAACATGTCATATTTAAACATCTCGAAAACCCCGGGTTTTCGGTCGGCAGGACAAGGATTATAGAAAAGCCCGATTGGGCCGAAACGATTATTGAATACAACGGCAACCCCGTAATTTTCGAGGGTTTAATCTACAGCACACGCATATTGGTGTTCGGGTTTAATATTTATGAAACCGATCTTCCTATCCGGACCGAATTTCCAATAATGATATCGAATATACTGTCTGAATATTCCCCGGCAAGCGGTACTAGAATTTCAGGCATCGTAACCGGAGAGCCCGTACGGTTTATGCTGCAGCCCGGAACGGTAAAGGCAAGTGTCATAACACCGGACGGCAGGAGAATTGATATAGCCCCGCCCGTTCCACCGCAGCCGTTTATACAAACTGGAGAACCGGGAATATATAAAGTTTTGCAGGATAATTCGGTAAATGCCGCCGAAAGTTACTTTGTTGTTAATCTGCCGGACGAGCAGCAGATGGAGAATGTTGAAAATGCTGTCCGCGAAACGGGCGGCACAGACGGAACCGTTATACCTTTCAGGGAAAACGTAAAATTGTTCAATCTTCCGCTTCTTTTTGCGGCTTTGTTGATACTCGTTATAGAATGGTGGTGCTATGCGAATCGGCGTTACGCTTGAACATCCGTGGATACTCGCGCTTTTTCCCGTTTTTGTTATTTTTGTGATATTGGCGGGTAAGCGTATTAAACATATGCCTGTGCTGAAAAAGAGGACTGCGCAGATTCTGCGCATAGTTCTCATACTTTCGCTTACGCTTGCTGCTGCTTCCCCTTCCGTTCAGTCGAAAGCCGGAAACACTGCTACAATCTTTGCCTGCGATATTTCTGACAGCAATAAAAAGAGCCTCGAAGAAATTGAACGCTTTATCGGTGAGGCAATGAAGCACGCGGGGAACAAGGATTTAACGGGCGTTATTTCTTTTGCCGCCGAATCGAGCGTTCTGAAAATGCCGTCTAAAGAAAACGGAATTGTATCAATTGACACGAGGATAAAATCAGACTCAACCGATATCGAAAAGGCTATTGTTCTTGCCCGGTCGATAATGCCCGAAAATACTGCTAAACGTATTGTATTGCTGACCGACGGGAGAGAGACAGCGGGAGATGCGGTTGAAGCCGCAAGTCTTGCGAAAAGGCTGGGGTTTACCGTTGATGTTGTTCCTTTTAAGCAGGACTACGGCGCGGAAGTGCAGATTGACGAATTCGCTGCGCCGAAACAGGTGAACGCTGGAGAGCGTTTTGACATATCGGTCAGAATAACAAGCACAAAGGACACGAAAGCTACGGTTCGCCTGTTCGCGAACCGTACGCTGACGGCCGAAAAGGAAGTTGAACTCTACAAAGGAACGAACCTTTTCACGTTCGGCGACAGGGTTGAACAGGGCGGCATTGTAACTTATACGGCAGAAGTTGTAACTTATGACGATACGGTCCTGCAGAACAACAGGCTTTCGGCATTTACAGAAATACTCGACCGTCCCTCGGTGCTAGTTATTGAGAAAGGCAATTCAGGAGAGAACATTGTAAGATATATAGAACAGTATGCGAACATCACGAGAGTCCAGCCCGGGGAAGTCCCGAATGATCTTCACGGACTCATCGCGTACGATGCATATGTAATGGCGGACATTTCGGCGGAGTGGTTAAGTGCCGATTTTCTTAACGCGCTCGAGCAGGCCGTTAAACACCAGGGCAAAGGACTGTTAACGATAGGCGGCGAGAACAGCTATGCTCCGGGCGGATACAACGATACTCCGCTTGAAACAATACTGCCAGTAAATATGGACATCACGCCGAAAGAGGAAAACCCCGATTTGGGCCTTATCCTGGTTATTGATAAATCGGGCAGCATGTCGGATGGTCAATACGGCATATCAAAACTTGAACTGGCAAAGGAAGCGGCAATTCGCGCGGCGGAAGTACTTGAAGAAACCGATCAGCTCGGAGTTATAGCGTTTGATGACGCAATCCAATGGGTTGTCAGGACCAGTCCGCTTAAAGACCGTGATAAAACGATCGATATGATCGCGACAATACGGCCGGGTGGCGGGACGCAGATTTTGCCGCCACTTGAGGAGGCATGGCTGGATTTAAGGAAAAAAGACACAAAGCTGAAGCATATCATATTGTTAACCGACGGGCAGGCCGAGCAGTACGGCTACGAGAGAATCATCGAAGGCCTCAGGAATGACGGGATTACGCTTTCAACGGTAGCGGTAGGAAGAGGCGCGGATACGCTGCTTTTGAAAGCCCTCGCGTATGGCGGGATGGGCAGGTATTACCAGACCGACGAGTTTTCGGACATCCCGAGCATATTCGCAAAGGAAGCGTTTCTCGCGGGCCAGAAATATATTCAGAACAGGAGCTTTTACCCCGAACTTGTGTCATCAGCCGGTCTGCTGAAAGGCATTGAAGCAATTCCGATGCTCGACGGATATGTAAGCACGAAAGTGAAAGCGACGGCGCAGACGGTTTTCAGGAGCGATATACAGGACCCGATACTAGTGGTATGGCAGTACGGGCTTGGCAGGACTGCTGCATGGACATCGGACATACGCGGCGCATGGACATCGAAGTGGAATATGTGGCAGGATGCTCCCGTTTTCTGGGGCAATCTAATCGGCTGGCTCATACAGAAGAATATAAACGCCGGGTATTCGGTCAAAACCGAACTGCGCGATGGACAAGGTTATATAATAATTGAGTCGGATTTGGAGAAATCGGTGTATGAAGAATCGCTTGAAGGAACCGTTGTTTCCCCTGACGGGGCGGAGGAAACGATACGCTTTGACGCGATAAGGCCCGGAGTATACGAAGCGGTGCTTAAAAAGAGCGACCCCGGAGCTTATATTGTTCATGCACAAATACCATCGGAAGAAGGTTTTGAAAATGTCAGCGCCGGAATTGTCATGCCGTATTCGAATGAATACAGGTTTATAAGTGATAATACGGGAAGTTTTATTGAGAAACTCGCAAAAGCCGGAGGCGGAAGGGTTATAACGAACCCTGAAGAAGTATTTGACGGCCCGGTTCAGGATCTCGGCGCAAAAAAGGACATAACGAATCTGCTGATAATTATCGCGTTATGCCTGCTTGTTACCGATGTAGCGTTCAGAAAGCTGAAGATCTCGTTCGAACCGGTGCTTGCATTCGTTAATGAAAAAGTTTATCCTGCAGTTTCACGTTTCGTGTTAAGTTGGCGGAAAAAGCCCGCATTCCGTGCAAGAAGCGGCATTCCTGCGGATAAACCGGCCGCTGTGCGTGTTGAAACGCAGCAGGACAGCAGGCAGGAAAAACCCGTTGCATCTGAAACAAATAAAAAATCCGCCGCGCCTGGTACTAATAAAGAACCCGCTGCGCAGGCGGATCACGGAGATCATATAAACGCGCTGCTTAACAGAAGGAGAAAGTGGAAATAGCCGCTTTGATATTATAATGTAAATAATTCAAAATTCCCGGTTATACCAAAAGTTTTTGCTGTTATTTCATCAGACTGCGGTGCGCCATCCTGAGCTTATCGGGGATTTGAATACCCTGTGGGCATTTTGTCATGCAAATACCGCATTCGGTACAGCGGTCCGCTCCTTTTTTCTCCGGCACAAGGTTGTCCCTGTACATTTCCTTGTCTACCCAGTGAGATTTCATAAGGTTTAAGCTGTTATACATCCTGAATATTTCGGGTATCGCTACGCCGTGCGAGCACGGCATGCAGTATCCGCAGCCCGTGCAGTTTACAGTGTTTTTCGATTCATACACTGCTTTTATTTTTTTAATCAATTCAAGATCGGACTCTGACATTACGTTGTACTGCGCGTTATTGAATATTTCAATGTTATGTTTCAACTGCTCAATTGTTTTCGTACCGCTTAATACGACGGTTACTTCGGGCATGCTGTAAAGCCAGCGGAAGCACCATTCAACGAGCGGGCGGCGTTCATGGTATTCGTTAATGAGCCTGTTTACTTCGTCAGGAACAATATTTAGAAGATGACCTCCGCGCAGCGGTTCCATGATAACAACCGCCATACCCTTATCGTGCGCGTATTTTAAGCCTTCAATACCGGCCTGGTAATTATCGTCAAGGATATTAAGCTGTATTAGCGTCATCTCCCAATCGAAGCTGTCGACAATTTCTTTGAAAGAATCCAGTGTGCCGTGGAATGAAAAGCCTTTATGCTTTATCTTCCCCTTTTGAATCATTTTATCAAGGAACGTAAGGCCATCGTACCGCTGCACCCTTTGCCAGTTGTCAAATCTGAGATTGTGCAGAAGATATACGTCGATACAGTCTACATCAAGCCGGGCAAGCTGTTCATCAAGATATTTCTCAAAATCGGCATGCTTTCTTATTTTCCACATCGGGCATTTTGTTGCCAGCACCGCTTTTTCCCTGTAACCGTCCTTTAAAGCCTCGCCGAGAATTACTTCGCTGTTTTCATAAATATATGCCGTATCGAGATAGTTTACACCATTGTCAAGTGCGTACCTGACCATTGATACTGCTTCTTTCCTGTTAGATGGAAACCTCATGCATCCGAGACCGAAACGCGATACGGTAAGCCCTGTTTTTCCGTAAGGAACATACTGCATTAAAATACCCCCCAGTGATATAGATAATGTTTGTTCGTTTTGCGGTTAAATTTTCGAAAATCTTTCGGGTGTAAACAAAAACTTGACCTTCACATTATAGCATAAGAAAAAGGTTTGTAGCCATAAAGTTTTCAGATGCTGATAATTGAACTATTGCGAGAAAGTTCTTATTGCTTCAGAGCAGGCAGCTTATGCATTAATACTGAAAGCACAGCGGGCGGGCACCGAGCCGGGGCATTGCTGCCGCATTCCGTGGTACGCGGTTTTGATACGGGTGCTTTCATTGGCGTCAACTGTTACATATTTGCTTTTCTGCGCTTTTTGCAGAATTGTGTGGTTTAACATAGTTTAGGGATAACATTTAGTTTAGAATAGCAACATATAATTATCGGTAGAAAAATTTCGCAGTTATGAAGAGGAGTTTTGGTATGGCGGAAGGAAAAACAAGGCATATGTTTGCAGGCGGAAATACGGCGGAAGGCTTTTTCAGCTATTATGATCATATATTGCCGCAGGATAAGGCCGAAAGGATAATTATACTGAAAGGCGGGCCCGGCGTCGGAAAATCGACGTTCATGAAAAAGATAGCGTCGCAGATGCTGAAAGAAGGTTATGACGTTGAGTACATGCACTGTTCAAGTGATCCGGACAGTCTTGACGGTGTCGTGTTCCCTCAGAAAAACACAGCAATCGTTGACGGAACCGCTCCGCATATTGTTGATCCGAAAAATCCCGGAGCGGTCGACGAAATAATTAACCTCGGCGAGTTCTGGGAGCATAACGGTTTTTCCGCGAATAAAGAGAATATTTTAAATATCAACCGTAAAAAAGGCGTTGCATATCAAAGAGCATACAGGTATATAAGCGCGGCATATGCGATTTACAGGGACAATGAAGCGCTTTACGGCATGGCTGTGCACAGCGGAAAAGCAAATATGATAATTTCGCAGGTCGTTTCCGATATCTTCTGCGGGATTGATGTTTCGGAAGTGACAGGCAGACAACGACGGCTTTTTGCGTCGGCAATCACGCCGAAAGGTTTTGTAAACCACCTTTCATCACTTATTACAACAGGAAGGATAATTATATTAAAAGGTGAACCGGGAACGGGAACTGAACGGCTTATTGAACGTGTGGCAGCTGCGGCAGCGGAGAGGGGAATAGATACTGAAACCTATTACTGCGCTTTAAATCCTAATAAGCCGGAACACGTTGTTATTCCGGAGCTTGATGTTTCGATAACGACAATGAACCCACCGCATATTGTTGAAAACATTAAAGGGGAGGAGATAAACTTTAATGATTTTGTTGATAATGCGGTACTTGAACCGTACCGCAGCGATATCGAATTCAACAGGAATGAGTCAGGCCGGCTTCTTGACAAAGCGGTGCAAACACTGAAACAGGCAAAAGAATACCACGGGGATCTTGAAAGTTATTATATCCCGAACATGAACTTCGACAGCGTTCAGAAATGCCAGGAAGCCGTGCTTGAAAGTCTGCTGAGGTAATTTGCGCGTGACTTTTTCCGGTGGTGTGGTAAAATATTGATAACAATAGTTAACAAAAGTTAGTCGGAAGGTCTGGTGAATAATATGCCGAAATACGGGTTTGTCCGCGTATCAGCCGCTGTTCCTGAAATGAAGGTTGCTGACTGCGTTTTTAATACAGGAAAAATAATAGAACTCATGTCGGAAGCGGCAAATAAACAGTGCTATATTACCGTATTTCCGGAACTTTGCATAACCGGGTACACATGCGGCGATTTATTCCGGCAGTCGGTTTTACTCGATTCCGCCGTTGATTCTTTGCGTGCATTAACCGAAGCTTCGCGCAATTGGGATAATGTGTTCATTGTCGGTTTGCCGTTATTGATTCGAAACCGTCTTTACAACTGCGCAGCAGTAATTCAAAAAGGCCATGTAAAAGGGATTGTTCCTAAAACCTGTATCCCGAATAACAATGAATTTTATGAAAAACGGTGGTTCAGGGAAGGCGTATATTTGGATGCAGGTTACGTGAATATATTCGGCGAGGATATACCATGCGGCGTGGATTTGATTTTTCAGGACTCCGAATATCCGCAGTTATGCTTTGCCGTTGAAATATGCGAGGATATGTGGATGCCCGTTCCTCCGTCAAGTTTAAAGGCATTGGACGGCGCTTTGATTATATGCAATCTGTCGGCCAGCAACGAACTGATCGGCAAGCATGAATACCGTGAATTGCTTGTTAAAAGTCAATCAGGAAGGTGTATTGCAGGATATTTGTATTCGTCGGCCGGTGTCGGAGAATCTACAACCGACCTTGTCTTCGGCGGACACGCGATAATAGCCGAAAACGGGGCTGTGCTTGCGCAAAGCGAACGTTTCAGGATGGAATCACAGCTTATTGTCTCCGAAATAGATATACAAAGGCTTATTCATGACAGAATGAACAATTCCACGTTTATGCCTTCCGGAGTGGACAATCGCGCTGTAAAGCTTGAACCGTGGAGACATGCTATTGAATCGCTGAATCGGCAAATTGAAAAGCATCCGTTTGTTCCGTCCAATCAGGAAACATGCGACAAAAGATGCGCGGAGATATTCAACATACAGGCGTCAGGTCTTGCAAAGAGGCTTAAACACACGGGGCTTAAAAAAGCCGTTATAGGAATATCGGGCGGGCTTGACTCAACATTGGCGCTTCTCGTTACCGTGCGGGCATTCGACATGCTTCAACTGCCGAGGGAAAATATAATAGCTGTTACAATGCCGGGTTTCGGGACAACGGATCAGACCTACCGTAATGCTGTCGAACTTATTAATATTGTTGGCGCCGGATATCGCGAAATCAGCATTAAAAACGCTTGCATCATGCATTTGAATGATATCGGTCACGATACGTCGGAACATGATGCAACGTATGAGAACGCCCAGGCAAGAGAACGGACGCAGATACTTATGGATCTTGCGAACAAAGAAAACGGACTTGTGATAGGCACTGGTGATTTATCCGAACTGGCTCTTGGCTGGTGCACATACAATGGGGATCACATGTCAATGTATTCCGTTAACTGCAGCATACCAAAAACACTGGTTAAACACCTTGTCCGGTGGGTTGCGGAGAATTCCGGTGATAGAGCCGTCGCAGAAGTTCTGCGCCGCGTTCTCGACACGCCCGTCACGCCCGAGCTTCTTCCTGCCGAAAACGGGGAAATTGTCCAAAAAACCGAGGAAATAATAGGCCCTTATGAGCTTCATGATTTTTTCATTTACCATATACTTCGTTATGGAGCCGAACCGGACAAGATACTGTTCCTTGCCAAAAACGCGTTTAGCGGGGAGTACGATGAAGAACAGATATCAAATGTTTTAAAGACGTTTTATAAGCGGTTTTTCTCGCAGCAGTTCAAACGCTCCTGCATGCCGGACGGTCCGAAAGTCGGAACGATAAGCCTGTCGCCGCGGGGTGACTGGCGCATGCCGAGCGATGCCAGCGCGCAAATCTGGCTTAACTGGACAGGGAACGCCTGAAACAGCGGGCAGGTATTATGGAAGGTTTCAGGAGCCATCTCTTGAAACCTTTATCCATAAAAGCCTTATGATTCCCCAGGCCGCGAGCGCATATATCGCCATAGCGATTATCGTGGCCGGTTCAAAAACTGAGGTCGTTACAAGCCCTGCGGATCGGACGGGGTTGAAAATGCCCGAAAACGGCGCTGTGAGAATATTTGTAATTGAGTAGAGAAATATCGTGAATCCGCTTGCGGTATTCGCTCCAAGCAGCTTAAAAATAAAGCGCAGCAGAAGCAATACTTCTATTACCGACAATATATACCAGATTGTGTTTTTGCTTTTGATGTACCATAAAGGCAACTGCGGTTTTACCGCTGTTTCTCCCGGATAAATTTTATTTATTTCAAACTCATTGTAATTTCTCTTATTGCCCGGTTCCCCGTGATCCATCCCCGTCTCCTCACTTTTTATGGTAATTTTCGAGTTGTTTCTACACACCAAACTTATTATTATCAAAAAATATTCCCGTTATCCGTAAACAAAAGATGCAATTTCTAAACTCAATTTAGTTTAGTCGGCATTAAACCAAACCTATCGTCCCGGCAGGACGGCCGGCATATCCATGTAATAACGGACAACGGGTTGAAATATATTTTAAGCTTGCACTGCCCGATGAGGTTCGTAAGCAGCATATCCAGTTATATTAAAAAAACGGAAGACATAAAAATAGTTAATATACGGAAATAAAAAACAAATAAATCAGCAGTAATAATTGTGGGATAAAAATTTGCAACTTTTGAAATAAAAAATTGCAAAAAATTATTGACTACTTTTGTATAATTGTATACAATAGTAAAAAATTATTTTCACCCAGGGAAGTTATGTTATTGAAAACCTTGCCATTAATGGGTTTTATGCTTACATATAAAGTACAAAAAAGAAAACCGCGGTGAAACAAAAATGCGATATGATAAACCGGATGAAGTTGGCTCGAGTCGGCCGCTTCATGGTAAGATTTTTGAAAAACTGGAAAGCAGTATCTTGAGCGGGAAATATAAGTACGGCGATACGCTTAATGAAATAAAGCTGGCTGAAGAAATGGGAGTAAGCCGTACTCCTGTCCGCGAAGCGCTGCGGCAGCTTGAACTGGAAGGCCTCGTCGCGTATATTCCCAACAAAGGCGTAGTTGTGCGCGGGCTGTCGAAGGAAGATATAAAGGATATATACGAGATACGTTTAGTGATCGAAGGCATGACGGCAAGACGGGCAGCCGAGAATATAACCGACGAAGAACTGGCCGAACTTAAGGAATATATTGAACTGGAAGAATTCTATACCGCGCGTGATGACGCCAAACAGCTATCCAGGCTTGATACATGTTTCCATGAAACAATATACAAAGCGTGTGGTAGCCGTCTATTAGCAAAAACTTTAAAAGCGTTTCATAATTATGTAAAAAGCGTAAGGGATATTTCACTATCAAGTCCTGAACGCGCAAGGGAAACGTATTTGGAGCATAAGGCCATTTATGAAGCCATAAGGGACAGGGACCGCGAGTTGGCGGAAATACTTATGGAACAGCATATAAGAAACGCGACGGCATTTATGGAAAAGCAAAGCCTCGCTGCAGATAAAGTAGAATAAAAGGGAGGATAACTATGAAATATGAATTTACGCTTGAAGAGTTGGAGCAATATTACGAGAAATCAGCGGAAAGAATTGATAGCGACAGCTACTACAGCCCTGATTTGTTTGCTAAGTACAATGTAAAACGCGGGCTCAGAAATGAAGACGGAACAGGCGTTGTTGTCGGTTTGACGGAAATAGGCGATGTTCATTCATACGTTATAATCGATGGCAAAAAAATACCGCAGCACGGTCGTCTGATATATAGAGGTATTGATGTATACGATCTTGTGGATGCGTGCATGGAGGAAAACCGTTTTGGTTTTGAAGAATGCGCATATTTGCTGCTGTTCGGAGAACTGCCGACGTGGGATCAGCTTAACGAATTTAATGCTGTTTTGGCATATAACAGGTGCCTGCCCGAAGGATTTGTGCGCGATATAATAATGAAGGCGCCAAGTATAAATATTATGAATAAGATTGCATATTCCATCCTTGCCGCTTATTCATATGACAAAAACCCGGAGGATACAAGCGTAAAAAATCTTTTCAGGCAAAGCATGGAAATAATCTCCCGGTTTCCGCTGATGGCTGCTTACAGTTACCAGGCAAAATCGCATTACCATCTCGGCAACAGCCTTTTTATACATAAACCGCAGCCTCACCTGAGTACGGCGGAAAATATTCTGTACCTAAGCAGGCCGGACTGCTCATATACCCCGCTTGAAGCGGCGACACTCGATACTGCACTGATCCTGCACGCGGAACACGGCGGCGGGAACAATTCAACGTTTACGAGCCATGTTGTCGCGTCAACCGGAACCGACATTTATTCGTGCATAGCGGCGGCACTTTGTTCGCTGAAGGGTCCGAAACACGGCGGAGCCAATCTTAAGGTCATGGAAATGATGGACGAGATAAAACGTAATGTTAAAAACTGGAACAGCGACAGTGAAGTTCGGGATTATCTCGCAAAGATACTGAGAAAAGAGGCTTATGACCGTTCAGGACTGATATACGGTATCGGGCATGCCGTTTATACTCTTTCGGATCCGAGATGCGTACTGCTGAAAAAGAAAGCGAAGGAATTGGCGGCAGAAAAGGGCAGGATGGAAGAATATGAGCTCTATGAAAAAGTTGAACACCTTGGAATCGAAGTATTCAAAGAAATGAAAAAAACAGATAAAGCAATGTGCGCGAATGTGGATTTTTATTCCGGGTTTGTATATAATATGCTTAACATTCCGGTTGACTTGTATACTCCGATTTTTGCAATCGCCCGCGTGGTCGGCTTTTGCGCGCATATAATCGAAGAGGTCATTAACGGCGGACGAATCATAAGACCGGCGTACCAGAATGTCAAAGAATTGGCGGAGTATGTTCCGATAGATAAAAGAAAGTAAGGATAAAAACAAATATCATGATAAAACAGGCAGCTGAATAAAAACGGCTGCTTGTTTTTATTCCGGTTTAAAAAAATCAGAACGTATCCGTTTTGTACTCATAAAAGCACTCCCCGACTTTATCGAAGCCTCTCCGCAGGAACCGCCGAATCGCTTGCGTGTATTGATTTACCTATTTTTTATGGTAAAATAGGTTTATTATAGATATATGTTTTCGGGGTGGGCCGATTGTTTTTAAAATCTATTGAGATACAAGGCTTCAAATCTTTTGCGGATAAAATAAATCTTCATTTCGATAAGGGCATTACATCAGTTGTTGGCCCTAACGGAAGCGGAAAAAGCAATATTTCTGATGCGGTTAGATGGGTTCTTGGAGAGCAAAGCGCAAAATCTCTCCGCGGCAGCAGGATGGAGGATGTAATCTTTGCGGGAACGCAGCACAGGAAACCCGTCGGATTTGCTTACGTTTCACTTACGCTCGACAATTCGGACAGAACAATACCGTTGGATTATTCTGAAATTACCATATCGCGCAGGGTATACCGTTCAGGAGAGAGCGAATATTATATTAATAAAACATTGTGCCGGATGAAGGATATCCATGAATTGTTCATGAATACGGGCATAGGCAAGGAAGGGTATTCGATAATCGGACAGGGCAGGATAGACGAGATTTTAAGCACACGCTCCGAAGACAGGCGCGCTATTTTTGAAGAAGCGGCCGGTATAATGAAATACAAGGCAAGAAAAAAAGAAGCGCTGCAAAAGCTTGAGAATACAAAACAGAACCTTCTCAGGATAGACGATATTATTATGGAACTCGAATCCCAGTTGGAGCCTCTTAAGGATCAAGCCGAAAAAGCGAGAAAATACCTTGAGCTCAGCGGCGAACTGAAGGAATTGGAAGTTTCGATGTACCTTGACAGTATAGAAAAGAACCAGGCTAAAATCAGGGAAATGGAAGACCTGTTCGGTAAAATCCGGCAGGACATTCAAAATGAAAACGAGCGTATTGAGAAAAAGAAGCAGGAGAACCGTGAAAAAGCCGAACGTCTGGAAAAGCTTAAGAATGACCTTGAAGCTATCCGAAATGAGCTGTTTGAGATAGACAGGGAAACAGGCCGGTTTGAAAACCGCATTCAAATTAACGAAGAAAAGATTAAAAGCCTTGAATCGGGCAATATTGCCGCAGATCAGGACATTGAAGGGACAAAAGCCAGGATAGAAGCGATTGACAGGGACATTGAAAAAAGGAACAAAAGGCTTGAAAACCTGGAACGCGAACACGAAAACTACTCGAACCTGCTTGCCCGGGCGGAGCAAAAGCTCAGTGAAATCATTGCCCGCCTTGGTGAAAAAGAACGTGAAATTGAACTGATGAAGCAGGAGGTAATGGATAAGCTTGACGATTTGTCCGAATCGAGGACAAGGCTTAACAGCCTGAAAAATGAGAAAAAGACTTTGGAGGAAAGACAGCGGAAGGTAAGCGACGAGATCAGGAAAATAATGCTTGATCGCGACCAGGAAAGCCTTCGCCTCGAAGAAGAGATTAATAATTTGCAAAAAGCAAAGGAACTGCTCGCAAAACAGAAGGAAGAATTAAGCGAAAAGGAACGCTGCTTCGAACAGGGGAAAAGTGAGATTGAACAGCTGAGGGATGAACAGAATAAAGTGCTGCAGGAGCTTCAAAGCACAAATTCGCGCCGGAAAGTTTTATCGGATATGGAAAACAGCCTTGAAGGTTACCAGCACAGTGTCAGAGCTGTCCTTAAGGCATGCGGTGAAAACGGCGGCTTCGGCGGCGGCGTTTACGGCGCGCTGGCCCAATTGATCAGCGTTAATGAACGTTATGAGACGGCTATCGAGGTTTCGCTGGGCACAGCCCTGCAGAATATTGTAGTTAAGGATGAACTGACGGCCAAAGCGATAATTGAGTACTTAAAGGCAAACAATATCGGCAGGGCTACCTTTTTGCCTGTTTCATCCGTTAAGCCGCGTGTGCTCGATCAGAATACGGTAAATGAGCTTAAGCAGGAGAAAGGTTTTTTGGGTCTTGCGCCGGACATGGTTCAGTGCAAAAAGACATACAGGGATATTATTCTTAACCTTCTCGGAAGAACGGTTGTTGTTAACAATATCGACGACGGGATAGCGATATCCAAAAAATACGGCTACAGTTTTCGCGTTGTTACATTGGACGGGGAAATATTAAACCCCGGAGGTTCTATAACAGGTGGAAGCAGGCCTTCAAAAACATCAAGCCTTTTAAGCAGGAGCCGCCTGATAAGGGAACTGGAAAAAAGAGCTGAAGCATTGTCAAAACGAAATAAACAGCTTGAGGCCGACTGTGAAGTAAAAGCGGCGCAGCTTGTTGAAATGGAGGAAAATATAAACCGACTCCGCAAAAATTACCAGGAGCAGGAATTAGTTGTTTTAAAACAGGAACAGTTTGTTTCAGGCGTAAAAGAGAGTATCGGGAATATGGCCGCAAGGCAGGATATGCTGCAGGTTGAGTACAATGAGCTTGGGACAAATATTAAATCTATCGGAGAGGATATAGAACAGGAGCAGAAAAAGCTTTCGTCAATTGAAGAGAGTATAGAACTGCTCAGAAAAACGATTGAAGAAAATCAGTTGAAAAACAAGGAAGAGCAGGCAAGCCGCGACGCGGTTCACATGGATATAAACGATTATAAGGTATCCGTAAATTCGATAATCGAAAGCATAAATCAAACAAAGGAAACGATAGAGCGGTTGAATGAAGAAAAGAAGCTTCTTGCCGAAAACATTCAAAAAAGGCTTGAAGCACAGGTGAAAAACAATGAAAGGATAGAAGCGTTAAAATCGGAAATTTCCGGCATAAAACAAAAGATACAGGGATATAACGAAATAAAAACCGGAAAAAGCCTTAAGTTTGAGGCACTTCAGGATGAGGTTTCCGTCCTTGAAGAAGATGTATCACAGATGGTGGATACATTGTCGGAGCATAACGAAACAATCCGTGCACTGCAGGAGGAGTACGGCAAACTGGAAGTCAGGCAGGCAAAATTCCAGACCGAGCTTGAGGCCATTCAGAACCGTTTGTGGGACGAGTATGAGTTAACCTATCAGACTGCGGCGGAATACAGAAAAGAAATACAAAGCGTCAGGAAGATGCAGGAAAGGATAAACGAACTTAAAGCGGCAATACGGGAGCTTGGTCCGGTAAACGTGTCGGCTATTGAAGATTACAGCAAGACGATGGAGCGCTACCGTTTCCTCACAGCCCAGAAAGATGACCTTATAAAGTCGGAAGAAAACCTGAACCGTGTTATCCAGGAAATGACATCAATTATGAAAAAGCAGTTTCTTGAAGAGTTTCAGAAAATCAACTACAATTTCAACATGGTTTTCAGGGAGCTTTTTGATGGAGGCAGGGCTGAGGTAATTCTTGTAAACCCGGAAGACGTTCTTGAAAGCGAGATAGAAATAATAGCGCAGCCGCCCGGGAAAAAACTGCAGAGCATGCTTCTTCTTTCCGGCGGTGAAAGAGCGCTGACAGCCATAGCCCTGCTGTTCGCGATATTAAAAATGCGCCCCGTACCGTTCTGTATTCTTGATGAAATTGAAGCAGCCCTGGATGACGCGAACGTGTATAAATTTGCCGAGTATATCAGAAAATTTACCGATACGACTCAGTTTATCATCATTACGCACAGAAAAGGGACAATGGAGTACTCAGACGCATTGTACGGTGTTACAATGCAGGAATATGGAATTTCATCCGTTGTTTCGCTGAAACTTGATGATATGAAAAAAGCAGGGGCAGGATAATAAACGATAAACAACCCGCGTAAGTTTTTTCTTTTTTAAATTCGAACATTAATCTAATTACGCAAGTGGACAGTACAGAAAACGGAGGAATAAACCAATGAATTTTTTCAGCAAACTTAAGAACGGCCTGAAAAAAACGAGGGACAACATAACAAAAAGGATAGACAATCTCCTCATGTCATTCGGAAAGATAGATGAAGAACTGTTTGAAGAACTCGAAGAGATACTTATCACATCGGATATCGGTGTTGATACATCGCTTAAAATAATAGAAGAAATAAAAACAAGAGTGAAAAAAGAAAAAATCACGGACGCGGTTCAAGTAAAAAACATATTGAAAGAAGAACTCCTGAATATTGTCGGGAAAGAACAGCCGATGTTGAGACTTGGAACAAAACCATCGGTTATTGTGGTACTTGGGGTTAACGGCGTTGGGAAAACAACTTCAATAGGGAAAATATGCAATTTGTTAAAGCAACAGGGGAAAAGAGTGCTTGTAGCAGCCGCGGATACTTTTCGCGCCGCTGCGATAGATCAGCTTGAGATATGGACAAAAAGGGCGGGAGTTGAGATAATCAAGCATACGGAAGGTTCGGATCCGTCCGCGGTCGTATATGATGCCATTGCTGCCGCAAAAGCCAGGGATTTTGATGTTATTGTATGCGATACGGCAGGAAGGCTGCATACGAAGAAAAACCTGATGGAAGAACTTAAAAAGATTTTCAGGATAATAAAGCGCGAACTGCCTGACGCCGATATTGAAACACTCCTTGTTCTTGACGCGACTACGGGACAGAACGCGGTATCGCAGGCAAAAAGCTTTACGGAAGCATCGGGCGTAACGGGCCTTGTGCTGACAAAACTTGACGGGACGGCCAAAGGAGGCGTCGTCGTCTCAATAAAATCCGAACTCGGCCTGCCCGTTAAATTTATAGGTGTGGGCGAGCAAATAGATGATCTTCAGCCGTTCAATCCGGTCGAATTTGTAGATGCCTTATTTGCATAGACGAGGCCTGCCGATTTATTAGCACTGTCAGGCTGAAAAAGGGACTTGACAAATAAATTCAAATTTTATAAGATAGTGAAAATTTATCTGTTATGCCTGATGCGGAATGCTGAAAATATCTTATGGAAAAGGAGGAGAAGACAATGGCAATCATATACGAAGAGGTATCAAGAACGTTCAGCGAATTTTTACTGCTGCCCAATCTTACAACAAAGGATTGCTCCCCGGCCAATGTAGATTTGTCCGTACCTCTTGTAAAGTTCTCAAAAGGACAGGAACCTTCGATGAAACTGAACATACCAATCGTATCCGCGATAATGCAGTCAGTCTCGAACGACACATTGGCAATCGCGCTTGCAAAGTGCGGAGGCCTTTCATTTATCTATGGTTCCCAGCCGATAGAAAGCCAGGCCGAAATGGTCAGGAAAGTCAAGAAACACAAATCAGGATTTGTTGTCAGTGATTCAAACGTATCGATACACCACACTCTTAAAGACGTCCTTGAAATAAAGGAAAAAACCGGGCATTCAACGATAGCAGTTACGGAAGATGGAACTGCGACGGGAAAGCTGTTGGGCATTGTAACCGGCCGTGATTACCGTTTAACCAGGGATCCGCTCGATAAAAAGGTAGCGGATTTCATGACTCCGCTTAAGGATTTGATTGTTGGCAAGCTTGGAATAACGTTGAGCGAAGCGAACGATATTATTTGGGAATACAAGCTTAACTGCCTGCCTATCGTCGACAGTGACGGCAATCTTCAGTACCTCGTTTTCAGAAAGGACTACGATGATCACAAACAAAACCCCGAACAGCTTCAAGATGCGAAGAAAAGGCTTATGGTAGGCGCGGGGATAAACACGCGTGATTATAAGGAAAGGGTTCCGGCTTTGCTTGATGCCGAGGTCGATGTTCTTTGCGTCGATTCTTCCGACGGATACACAGAATATCAGAGAGAAACGATTCAGTATATTAAAAGCAATTTCCCGGATGTGAAAGTCGGCGGAGGAAATGTCGTTGACAGGGAAGCGTTTTTGTATCTGGCCGAATCCGGAGCAGATTTCATAAAAGTCGGAATTGGCGGCGGTTCGATTTGTATTACGCGTGAACAAAAGGGAATCGGGCGCGGCCAGGCAAGTGCCGTTATAGAAGTTTCGAAAGCCCGCGACGAATATTATGAAAAAACCGGCGTTTATATACCGATATGTTCGGACGGCGGCATAGTTCACGATTATCATATAGTGCTCGCGCTCGCGATGGGCGCGGATTTTGTAATGATGGGCCGCTATTTTGCAAGGTTTGATGAAAGCCCTAACAAGAAAGTAAAACGGGGCAACAGCTATGTTAAAGAATACTGGGGTGAAGGTTCGAACAGGGCAAGAAACTGGCAGAGATACGACCTCGGTGAAAGCACGAACCTGAAATTTGAAGAGGGCGTTGACAGCTATGTGCCTTACGCCGGAAAACTGAAGGATAACCTTGACGTAACACTCAGTAAAATCCGCTCTACAATGTCTAGCTGCGGTTCAAGAACGGTGAAACAGCTTCAGCAGACCGCGAGAATTGTTATTGTTTCGTCGACAAGTATAATAGAAGGCGGAGCCCACGATGTTATTCTGAAAGAAAGCGAATATTAAAAAGCAAATATTAAAAAAAGGTGCTGCATGGTATCGCATGATATATCCGGCAGCACCTTTTATTTGTTATTTGTTTGCAAGATTCAAAATATTAAGCACATCACTCTTTTTTAAGCGGAAGAAATTTCCCATGGTGTATCTGTCTCCGCCTATTGCCTTGTCCGCCATTTCTTCCAGCCTGTCTGACGGTACTCCAGGCTGTTTAAGGGTAACCGGCAGGCCAATGGAGGAAAGGAAGTTTCAAACCTTGATATCCCTTCAGTTATGGTATCTTTATACCACTTTTTTGTTATAAGTACGCGATAATGAATATTTCACATTGAATACGATCATACTTATGAAAGACAAAATATACATGGAGGTTTCCATTTGGAATCAAAGGTGTTTTTTGTTAACCAGGCTGATGATAAAAAGTCCGATAATGAAAAAGATAAAATTGATAAGATAAAAGAAATGGGTACGGTAACCGTACAGGAAAAAGGCAGAAATATTCACTGTCTGACTATTATAGGACAGATTGAAGGGCACCTCGTGCTGCCGCCGCAGAATAAGACCACGAAATACGAACACGTGATACCGCAGCTTGTAGCGATTGAAGAAGATCCGAATATTGACGGGCTGCTTCTTGTGCTCAATACCGTGGGCGGGGATGTTGAAGCCGGACTCGCGATAGCGGAGATGATCTCAAGCATGTCAAAACCGACCGTATCATTGATATTGGGAGGCGGGCACAGCATCGGAGTTCCTATGGCAGTATCAACGAGGTATTCGTTTATTGCGCCGTCCGCGACAATGACGATTCATCCCCTTAGATTAAGCGGCATGGTTATAGGGGTTCCGCAAACGTACGAATATTTCGACAGGATGCAGGAAAGAGTTGTTGAATTTGTTTCAAAGAATTCAAATATTTCAAAGGAAAACTTCAGAAAATTAATGCTTAAGACCGGCGAGCTCGCTAACGATGTGGGAACCATTCTGTTCGGGCAGGAAGCGGTGGATCACGGAATAATAGATGAAGTCGGAGGGCTTTCAAGCGCTCTTAAAAAGCTTGATTCATATATCAATGAAGCAAGAATGCGGGCGGAAGGAAGTGGAAATGCTTGATTTATTCAATTGTTCCGTATGAACAGATATTTTATGACGCCCGCAGCGAAATGTCTTTTGTCGAAGTTACACTGCACGGGGAACGCGTTGTGCTATTAAAGAATAAAGATAATACGTATACGATTGACAGGCTTGTTTCGACAAATCCGAAAGCTTACCTGAATCCCGAGCTTATGCCCGGAACGCTTCTTATGGGTGTTACGATAAAGAATGATAATATCTTCGGCAGTACTTATTAAGTCTTATTATAAATCTCCATCCAGGGGTTTACCGCGGATATGCTATCCGTTTTCATTGTATGTCTGTACATGTCTGTGAATTTTTCATTCCTTATGTTTGGCATATGGTTTTAATTATATGTTAAATATTGTATTATAATGTATATGGTTGGAAAAAAGCCGTGCAGCAAATCAATCCGCTTCAGCTGATAACCGAAGTTACAAAAAAAGCGCTGTTCCGGAGAAGTTATATAAGGCAGACGCAGCAGGGAAAGCCTTGCGGTTAGGAGGAGTTTTGGTGAAGAATAAAACAGCTTTACTGATCGCGTTACTGATAATTATCGGACTGATTTCGGCAATTATAGTTCAGAACAGCAGAATAAATGAGTTAAATAAAAAAGTCAAGGCGATTAATGAAAACATAGCGCAGATTCGTTCTGAAATTGTCAGCGTTAGCACGGATATGGAAACGCAGAAAAAGAAAACAGAAGACATGCTTTCATCATCGGGGCAAACGGCAAACGCGGACACGGCCCTTGATGAGATAGAATATAGGCAAAGGGAGCATGAAAAAAGAATCGGCATAATTGAAAATACGATCGGGCTTCTTCCGGATGTTGAGCAAAGAACGGCTTATATCAGGCATATAAAGAGAGAAAACGGTCAGATAACGGTAGCGCTTGATTTTGTGGAGTGCTTTTGGGGAGAAGATGCAACAAAAGCCTCCGCAGAGGATGGAATAAACCAGGTTTTCGAAGACACGGGCGTATATATCAGGAACAATGATTTGACGGAAGAATTGTTCACGGTACCGGAGAGCTTTGTTATATACATACTTGATGATAAATATATGAGTCCTTATGGGACGGAGATCGTTAATCTTCTGACAGATGAAACATTAAGCTGCGAAAACGGCAGTTACCGTTTATTCGATATCCTGCTGTCGGGAGGAAGGATTGCCGCAATTGAAGAAAAACACATATCATAGCCGCTGCTTTTCATTACACGCATACAAAAAAGATTGATAAAAAATTAACATATACTATTGACTTTTTAATTAGGAAGAATATAATAAAAGATAATATTATATCCAGCAAACCTAATACAGCCGGATGAAGGTTGAGGGAGAGTGCCGGAAGGCACACCGAAGGAGTAAACCTCTCAGGTTACAAGACTTCAATCGGACGGGCCTCTGGAGAGACCATGAAATGGCGCCGAAGGGGCAAACCCGTGCTTATAAAAGCAGGGTGTATCTCTCAGGCAAAAGGACAGAGACAGTTTATTTATAATTATAGCGGAAATCCGCTATTATTATATGCTGTTTCATAGTTAAAATCAGAGGTCAAACGAACAGGTTTGACTTTATTCATTTAATGGAGGGATAAATGTGGCAAAAATAATCGTAACGGACAAAATGGCGCCCGAGGGTATTGAATACTTGAAAAGCAAAGGGCATGAAGTGTATACTCCGTTTGGAATATCGCATGAGGAATTGCTCGAAGTAATTGAAAAATATGACGCACTTATTGTAAGAAGCGCTACAAAGGTGAAAAAAGATGTTATCGAACGCGGAAAAAACCTTAAAGCGGTAGGAAGAGCAGGAAATGGCGTAGATAATATTGATGTTGAAGAGTGTACGAGACGCGGTATAGCTGTTGTAAATACCCCCGAAGGAAATATAATGGCAGCCGCTGAAATGGGAGTCGCATTGGCCTTCTCAATATTCAGAAATATCCCCCAGGCTCATTATGCTGCAAAACATAAGGATTTCAGAAGAAACAAGTTTGTAGGTGAAGAACTTGAAGGCAAGGTCGCCGGTATAATAGGCGTCGGAAAGATCGGTTCCATTGTTGCAAGAAAGCTTAAAGGAATAGGCATGAAGGTTGTCGGATATGATCCGTACGCGTCCGACGACAGGTTTACCAAACTGGGCATAATACGATGTGAAACCCTTGAAGACCTTCTGAAAATCTCGGATTTGATTACCCTCCATATTCCAAAAAGCCCGCAAACTATGGGGTTAATTGGAGAAAAAGAGCTTAAGATGTGCAAGAAAGGCGTGCGCATAGTAAACGTAGCACGCGGCGGCATGATTGATGAAAAAGCGTTGTATAATGCTCTCGTGGAAGGGCATGTAGCGGCAGCGGCGCTCGATGTTCAGGAGAAAGAACCTGATTTTACAAAAAAACCTGAAGAGCAGGATTACTGGAATCCGCTTCTTGATTTGGATAACGTCGTATTTACACCGCACCTGGGCGCATCTACGAAAGAGGCGAGCTATAACGTAAGTATAGGTGTTGCCGAGCTTATAGACAAGGTTCTGAACGGTGAGTTTGTTGCTGCGGTTAATATGCCTCCTATATCCGGAAATGTTGAGGAACTCAAGCCGTACCTTGAACTGGCCGAAAAACTTGGAAGCATTTACTACCAGGCTGAACACAACAGGGTTATAAAGATTGAGGTTATATACAGCGGTGACGTTGCGCAAATAGATACGAAATCAATAACACTTTCCGCACTGAAAGGTTTCCTGAAGAGCATGGGTGATAACGAGGTCAACTACATTAATGCCGAACTTAAGCTGAAAGAACTTGGCGTGCAGCTTACGGAGAGCAAGAGTACAACACTTGACAAATACACGAATTTAATCACCGTTAAATTTATAACACGGGAAAAGGAACTTTCGGTATCGGGAACGGTATTTTCAAAGAATGTGATACACATCGTCGATTTCTTCGGGTACAAGCTTGACTTTGAGCCTACACCGCATGTTATCGCAATTCAGAACATGGATGTTCCCGGAATAATAGGGAAGGTTGGCACGCTGCTTGGCTCAAATAACATAAATATCGCTGCCATGCAGTGGAGCCGTAACAGAAAAGGCGGAAAAGCGGTTTCATTCGTAAGCGTCGATGTTGAAGTTCCCGATGAAATAATTAAGCAGTTGTTAAGCATGGAAGGAATTCTCAGAGTTTCGATGCTGAATTTCTAGTTTCTTGTCACCCGTCTTCATCGAAAACACCCGAGCCACCCGCTGGTTGTATTACATTATTCTCGCGGGTCCTGGCTCGGGTGTTTCGTTTCCTTGGGCGGCATAGCATAAAATGACAGTATATCGGTAATAGTTTATGATGTCATGTAGTACAGATGTCATATCTGAATGTTTGGTCTGTTCAGCGGTTTGAATTTGTGATAATATACTGAATGAATGAGAGACGGAGGATAAGAATGACTGTAAAACTAGCCTGCATATCCCTTGGATGCCCTAAGAATTTAATCGACAGTGAAATAATGCTGGGCATGTTGAAACAGGGTATGTGCGAAATAACAACCGATATAGAAGAAGCTGACGTTATAATTGTAAATACATGCGCGTTTATAAACGACGCTAAAGAGGAAGCCGTTGACACGATACTTGAAACCGCGGAACTTAAAAAATACGGAAAACTGAAAGTATTGGCCGTTACAGGGTGTTTAGCTCAGCGTTACCGTGAAGAAATAGTTTCGGAAATACCTGAGGTTGATCTTGTTCTTGGTACGGGTAATATTGCCGAAATACAAAAGGCAATAGAACAATGTATCGGTGAAAAACCTGAAAGAAGGGTTTTTACGGATGAGCCGCGAGATATCGGGTATCTGGACAATACGCGCATGCTTTCAAGCAGCGGTCCTTCCCAATACCTGAAAATAGCCGAGGGATGCAGCAACCACTGCACTTATTGTGTCATACCGCGTTTAAGAGGGGCTTACAGAAGCAGGACATTCGAAAGCATTGTGAAAGAGGCCGAGTATCTTGCCGGCAGCGGCGCAAAGGAATTAGTCCTTGTTGCCCAGGATGTGAGCCGTTACGGAGAAGATTTGTACGGGGAAAGCAGGATAGTCGATCTTGTACGCATGCTTTCCGATATAGACGGAGTGAAATGGATCAGGCTCCTTTACTGTTATCCTGAAAGAATAACCGATAAACTGGCGGAAGAATTTAAAAGAAATCCGAAACTTTTAAAATATCTTGATATACCGATTCAGCATGCATCGGACAAAATATTGAAACTGATGGGAAGAAAATGCGGAAAAAATGCTTTAGCCGAATTATTAACCAGGTTAAGAAAAGAAGTCCCCGGAATAATATTAAGAACATCACTGATCACGGGTTTTCCGGGGGAAACTGAAGAAGATTTCGGGATTCTCGTAGATTTTATTAAGAAATACCAATTTGACAGGCTTGGCGTTTTTGCGTATTCACGTGAAGAAGGCACCCCGGCTTATGCTATGAAGAACCAGGTTGATGAAGAGGTCAAACTTCAAAGACGTGACAGGATACTTGCTGTTCAGCAGGATGTAGCGGAAGCAAGGCTGAAAAAAAGAATAGGTAAAGTATATGAGGTTCTTGTCGAAGGTGTGGCCGACGACGGCATTTTCTACTATGGAAGATCTTATGCGGAAGCTCCCGAAATTGATCCCGTTATTTATTTTACTTCTCCGGATCCTGTTGAAACGGGGGATTTTGTAATGGTAAAAATTGTTTCCGCAGACGGCACGGATCTTATCGGCCACAGGCAGGAAGCTTAAAAATGACTTAAGTTTTGCCGGCAGCGCTGAAAGGTGGTCAAAATGAATTTACCGAACAAGCTTACATTTTTGAGAATATTAATGATTCCCGTTTTTCTGTTGTTTATCCTGCCTGTTGGAAACAATGTGCTGCTTGTTCCCGTTTCTCCTGAAACCGGCAGATTTATCGCGGCATTTGTTTTTGTGGCTGCAGCTCTTACCGATTTGCTTGATGGTATTATTGCAAGAAAAAAAGGCTGTATTACCGTGCTCGGGAAATTCCTTGATCCGATTGCCGATAAGCTGCTCGTTGTTTCCGCTCTTATTGCTTTAATTCAATTGGACGAAGTTTCGGCATGGGCTGTTATCATCATTATTTCAAGGGAATTTATTGTACAGGGCATACGCATACTTGCGGCAAAGAATGAGGTTGTTATCCCGGCGGGTTTCCTCGGCAAGGCAAAAACGTTCACGCAAATGGTTGCGATTGTACTTATACTTATAAAAAACCACCCCTTTTCACTTGTCATATCCCTGCCGATAGGGCAGTACCTTCTTTGGATTTCGGTAATATTGACCGTTATATCCGGTTATCAGTATGTTAAAGAAAACATCACAAAAATAAAAGAATAGACCTGAGCGATCCTCTTTCATATCCCGGGCAATTAACCTGCTCCGCAGCTACCGGCATGCAGCTAGGCTTCGGAGCATATCACTGGTTCTGATTCGTTTTTTTCAACAACTATGCCAGGTAATTTTTTCAGCTTTTAAAAAACGAATATTGCATTACTTAAATAAATAGTTTATACTATTTATTAACAGGATATATTATCAGGTAATAATTTATAGTCAGATAATAATACACCTGTGCCGGTAAGGATTGCGGCTTAAACCACCTGATTACCGGACGGGAAACAGTATATATACTTTAGAAAGCAGGGTGTGACAATTGAATAAAAGTTCACAGGCGAAAAAGGAAAGGCAGACCAAACTTCTTAACAAACTGAAAGAAGATCCGTTCATGACAGACGAGGATATTGCCGAGTATCTTGACGTAAGCATACCTACGATACGTCTCGACAGGCTCGAGCTTGGAATCCCGGAATTAAGGAAAAGGATCCGCGATGTCGCGGCGCAGAACCACAAAAAAGTAAGAGCGCTTCATGCTGATGAAATTATTGGCGAAATTGTTGAAATACAATTAGGTAAAAACGGCATATCAATTCTTGACACAACCGAACAGATGGTTTTTGAACACTCCAAAATCGTAAGGGGACATTTCATATACTCTTTTGCGGAGTCTCTCGCGATTGCGGTTATAGACGCTGAAGTAGCTCTTGTCGGCATTGCGAATATCAAATACAAAGTTCCGGTATATGCCGGTTCCAGGCTTGTCGCGAAGGCGACTGTCCGGCAGGCAAGGCAGAGGAACTACATTGTCTGGGTAATGATATACCATAAACAGAAGGAAGTTTTCAGGGGAAAGTTTATTCTTGTAGCAATTGGCAACAATGAAGATAAACAGGTAAGTGATAAAGCCGAATAAAATTTTTATGTGATGGTATATCATTGTCCGGAAAGGCTGAGTGGATAAGTTGAGAATCATGGTAGACGCTATGGGAGGAGACTACGCTCCCTACGAGATTGTGAAAGGCTGCGTTGACGCAGTAAACTCGAAAACCGGTTTTGATATAGAACTAATCGGGATTGAAGATGAAATACGTAAGATACTGAATCGGCAGGATTATCCGGATGACCGGATCTTCATTACCCATGCCCCGCAGGTTATTACAAACAAAGACAAACCTACCGAAGCGGTAAAACATAAGAAGGATTCGTCGATGGTGATTGGGCTTAAGAAAATAAAGGAAAACAAAGGCCAGGTGTTTATTTCCGCCGGAAGCACGGGAGCGCTGCTTGCGGGAACCCTTCTGATCGCCGGAAGAATACCTGGTATTATAAGGCCCGCTTTGGCGCCGGTAGTCCCTTCATTAAGCGGCGGTGCGATGATTATTGACGCCGGAATGAATACGAACTGCAGGCCTGTCAATTATGCCCAGTTTGCCGTGATGGGCTCAATATACATGCAGCAGGTTTACAATATAGCAAATCCGCGCGTTGGACTTGTTAACGTAGGAACTGAAGAAGAGAAAGGTAATGAAGTTCTTAAAGAAGCTTTCTCTCTTTTAAGCAAGTGCGATATAAATTTTATCGGCAACATAGAAGGCCGCGATATTGCTGAAGGTATTGTAGATGTAGCGGTCTGCGACGGTTTCACGGGAAATGCGATGCTTAAAATGATGGAAGGGGCCGGGAAATACCTTTTTCATCATATTAAGCGTATATATAACAGCAGTATTTTTACAAAATTATCAGCTTTATTTGTTAGGGCGCATTTGAAGAGTCTGAAGGACAGTGTTGATCCGGAAATAGCAGGCGGAACTCCGATTCTCGGGGTCAACGGGCTTGTGTATAAGTGCCACGGCAACAGCAGATCAAAAGCCATAAGAAATACAATACTGAATGCGTGTAATCTGACTAAAAGCGTTTTTATCGACAAAATCCAGCAGAAGTTTTCCGCGATGGAGGTAAAAATTGATGCATGATTTAAGTGTTGGCATTCTTGGCACAGGTATGTTTCTTCCGCCTGATTTATTGACAAACCACGATCTTGAGAAAATGGTGGATACGTCGGACGAATGGATTGTAAGAAGGACGGGAATGAAGCAGAGGCATATATTAAAGGAAGGAATCCCGTCTTACACGATGGGCGCCGAGGCCGCGAAACTCGCAATTGAAGATGCAGGGCTTACTCCGATGGACATAGATCTAATTATCGTTACAACCGAAACTCCGGACTTTTTGTCACCGTCGATGGCCTGCCTTATACAGAGGGATATAAACGCTAAAAATGCAGCGGCGTTCGATCTGAATGCCGCGTGTACGGGGTTTGTTTACGCTGTTGCGACAGCAGAGCAGTTTATCAAAACAGGTTATTACCGCCATGTTCTTATTGTATCGAACGAGGGGTTAAGCCGTGTAACCGATTACAGTAACAGGAATACGTGCATTCTGTTCGGCGATGCGGCAGGCGCAGTTGTACTCGGGGAAGTACCCGGGGAGTACGGAATAAAGGAAAGCGTCCTGTATTCTTACGGCGACCTTGGATATAACCTTACAATACCATGCTGTTATATTTCGGAAGAAGACAAGGAAAGAAGGCCGAGCGGAATGTATCGCAGCGTATGGCAGGACGGAAGCGAAGTATTTACTTTCGCTGTCCGCGCGATGACAGATTCTACGAGAAAGGTACTGGAAATGGCGGGGAAAACACCGCAGGATATTGATATGATTATTCCTCACCAGGCCAATATCAGGATAATCAATGGAGCAGCAAAGCGCCTGAAAATAGACGATGACAAGGTAATGGTCATCCTCGATAAAACAGGAAACATCTCGTCGGCTTCAATACCTGTTGCGATTGATATCGCATCACGCGAAGGACGGCTGAAAAACGGGGATTCGCTCGTTATGGTCGCTTTTGGCGGCGGCCTTACATGCGGCGCGATTTATTATATATGGGGAAAAAACCAGCAGCATTAAGCTGTGGATAATAGCTGGAGGTATATATATGGGTAAAATAGCTTTTGTTTTTCCCGGACAGGGCGCACAGTATACCGGTATGGCGAAGGAAATATGCGAGCGGTATCCGAAAGCGATGGAAATTGTAAAAGCGGCTTCGGATGCCCTCGGAATTGATATGGAAGAAATGCTGTTCAGGGGTACCGATGAAGAACTTAGAATAACAGAGAATACGCAGCCCGCAATACTTACAGCAAGTGCCGCATGCCTGCAGCCGGTTATTGAAAGCGGAATTGAAGCCGATTTTACGGCGGGACTAAGCCTTGGAGAGTATACCGCGCATGTTTATTCAGGCACGTTTTCATTCACCGATGCCGTGAAGCTTGTACGTAAACGCGGGAAGTTCATGCAGGAAGCCGTTCCGCAGGGCGTTGGTTCAATGACAGCGATACTTGGAATGGACAGGGAAGAGGTCCTGAATGTATGCGCTTTGGCAAAAAGTTATGGAATCGTTGAGCCCGTTAATTTCAATTGCCCCGGGCAGATTGTTATAGCCGGCGAAGTGAAAGCGGTTGAAAAGGCAGCCGAAATTGCGCTTGAGAAGGGAGCGAAAAGAGCCGTTCCGCTGTCGGTAAGCGCGCCATTTCACAGCAGCATGATGGCTCCTGCCGGTGAAAAATTGAAAGCCGAGCTTGAGTATATAAACTTGAGAAAAATGAGAATACCCGTAATTGCGAATGTGAACGGCGAAATTGTGCCTTCGGAAAGCCAGGTTAAGGATACGCTCGTTCACCAGGTTTACAGCCCGGTTTTATGGGAAGACAGCGTAAGAAACATGATTGCGAAGGGCGTCGATACATTTGTGGAAATAGGGCCGGGAAAGGTATTATCAGGTTTTATAAAGAAAGTTGACAGAAACGTTACAGCATTGAATGTCGAAGATATCAGTTCGCTAGAACAGACGCTGAAGGTTTTAAAGGGGTGATGTCAGGATGGATTTTTCGGGGAAAACGGTTGTGGTCACAGGCTCAAGCAGGGGTCTGGGTAAAGCCATTGCCGAAAAATTTGCTTCTCTGAACGCAAACGTAGTTATAAACGGAACATCCGAAACAGTACTGAAAACGGAATCAGAGTTCCTTGAAAAAGGTTACCGCGTAAAAGCGGTAATAGGGGATATCAGTATCGATGAAAACGCGAGAAAACTCATTGATACTGCTGTCAGTGAATTCGGATCCGTGGATGTTCTTGTGAATAACGCCGGAATTGTACGTGACAAGCTGCTTATGAGGATGACCGAGGAGGATTGGGACAGCGTTCTTGATATAAACCTCAAAAGCGCTTTCTTATGCACGAAAGCGGCAGTGAAACCAATGATGAAAAAAAGGCACGGGACGATAATTAACATTACATCCGTTGTCGGACTTATGGGCAATGCGGGCCAGGCGAATTACGCGGCATCAAAAGCTGGCATGATCGGCTTTACAAAATCTGCGGCAAAAGAGCTTGGTCCGTGGGGAATTACGTGCAATGCCGTAGCTCCCGGTTTCATATTGACTGATATGTCGGATGCATTAACCGATGAAATCAAGGAAAAATATATTGCGATGGTTCCTTTGAAAAGGGCCGGGACTCCCGAAGAAGTGGCCGACGCAGTATGCTTCCTTGCATCGGACGGCGCCAGGTACATTACGGGGCAGGTAATAAATATTGACGGTGGAATGGTTATGTAATATTATCTTTTATGAAAGCAATACTAAAGCTGATAATATCATTCATTATGATTCCTGTCTGGAAGGGGGTGAAAGGTGTGGTATTTGAAAAAGTTAAGGAAATAGTTGTGGAACAGCTTGGAGTCGAAGAGGATGAAGTTACATTGGAAGCCTCTTTCATAGACGATCTGGGAGCTGATTCGCTTGATATCGTTGAACTGATAATGGCTCTTGAAGAAGAATTCGACCTGGAAATACCAGACAAGGAAGCTGAGAAAATTTCAACAGTAGGAGATGCAGTGGAATATATTAAAGCGCATACCTCCTAAAAAACCGAATAAAAAAAGTCCCATTCCGGTGGGGCTTTTTTTATTAACGTATAATCGTTATCCGAAATGTCGGACAAAAATTCGGATTTAAAACAATAAACCGCAGTTTTCAGGTTTTACTGCTGCTTATTTTTGAAAAATGCCATGCCCGGATCACAGGCTGGACTGCTTATACGGAATTGACAATTGGCATTCATTTACATATACCACTTTATTGTCGGCCTTAAGCAAATGTTTTGGGTCATTTGAGGAGGTTATGAACATGAAAAGAAGAGTAGTAATTACAGGTATGGGCGTATTACACTCATTGGGGCAGGATATTGATACCTTCTGGGAAGCGATTAAGAACGGAAAAAACGGCATTTCAACCGTGACAAAAATAGACTGCAGCAATTTTCCTACAAAGGTTGCTTCGGAAATAGATGAATTTGATCCGACAAAGTTTATGGACAAAAAGGATGCCAAGAGGATGGATCTTTTCTGCCAGTATGCGATGGCCGCGACTCATATGGCTGTGCAGCAGTCGGGGCTTGATTTCAGCAGTGAAGATCCCTTCCGCGTAGGGGTATTGATAGGATCGGGCATCGGAGGAATAAAAACACTCGAAGAACAGAAGGAGATTATGATGGAAAAAGGTCCTTCACGCATTAGCCCGTTCTTTATACCGATGATGATAGCGAACATGGCATCCGGCCAGGTTGCGATACGATACGGCATACATGGTTTTAACGAATGTGTGACAACAGCCTGCGCGACGGCGAACCATGCGATCGGCGATGCGTTTCATGTAATCCGCACAGGCATCGCGGATGTAATGATTACAGGGGGTGCGGAAGCGCCTATTACCGAACTGTCGTTCGCCGGTTTCTGCTCGGCTAAGGCTATGAGCACCAATGCTGATCCCGAAACGGCATGCAGGCCGTTCGATAAAAACAGGGATGGTTTTGTTATGGGGGAAGGCGCTGCGATAATCGTGCTTGAAGAACTGGAACACGCAAAAAAACGCGGTGCAGAGATAATTGCCGAAATCGTGGGATATGGCTGTACGTGCGACGCATATCACATTACCGCGCCGCATCCTGACGGGATCGGCGGCATAAAAGCAATGCAGTTCGCGATTGCGGATGCCGGGATCACACCTGAACAGGTGGATTATATAAACGCTCACGGTACATCAACACCGCTTAACGATCCGAATGAAACATCGGTTATAAAAAAGGTATTCGGCGATCACGCGTATAAGCTTACGGTAAGCTCTTCAAAATCAATGACGGGGCATCTTCTCGGAGCGGCGGGAGGCATAGAGGCGATTATTACGGCACTGGCTTTAAGAGACGGGTTCCTGCCGCCGACAATACATCTTGAAACTCCCGATGAAGAATGCGATCTCGATTATGTTCCAAACAAAGGCAGAAAACGCGATATTAAGTATGCGCTGTCGAATGCTTTGGGATTCGGAGGGCATAATGCCGTAATCGCGTTAAAGAAATATGACGAATAAAAGCCGGGGTAATGGGTCTGTGCCCATTACCCCAGCCTTGGTTTATTGGAGGGGTGGATTTGAAACAGGAAGAAAAAAAGGCGATAAGCATTCTTGAAAAAAACATTGACTATGTTTATAAAGACAAGGAAAAAGCTTTAGAAGCTATTACTCACAGTTCATACGCTTATGAAAGGAAGGACAGGAAACTTAACAGCAATGAAAGGCTTGAGTTTTTGGGCGATTCGGTATTGAGCTTTGTAATTACGAAATACCTGTACAAAGAAGTTTCCGATATGCCTGAAGGGGAAATGTCAAAACTCAGGGCTTCAGTTGTATCGGAAGCATCTTTGTCATCCTGTGCGAGAAAATTAAAAATCGGAGATGCCCTGCTTCTCGGCAAGGGAGAAAAAACTATGGGGGGCAGGGAACGGTCTTCTATTCTTGCGGACGCCGTTGAAGCAATAATAGGAAGCCTTTTTCTCGACGGCGGGATTGAAGCCGCGGAAGCGTTTATTCGGAAACATCTGCATGAAAACTATATAAAGGCGATACAGGGCGAATTATTCTTTGACTATAAGACGAGGCTTCAGGAAGAGATTCAGAAGAAAGGACAGTACAATATACGTTATTCCGTTATTGACGAAAAAGGCCCCGATCATAATAAAATATTCACCGTATCGGTATCGGTAAACGAAGAAGTTATGGGAACGGGAAAAGGAAAAACAAAGAAGGAAGCAGAACAAAACGCTGCCAGTGACGCGCTGGACAAACTGGCGCAGAACGGGTTCGGCAAAATAACGGGTGAATCCGAATGAAAAGGCATATAAACATACCTGTTTTTATTCCTCATAAAGGCTGTCCGAATGACTGTGTATTCTGCAACCAAAAGAAAATAAGCGGGTATGCGGACGTACCCGGAATTGATGAAATAAGAAGCATTATAGAATCTTACGTGAGCACGAAAAAGCCTTCGGATTCATATGAGATTGCTTTTTTCGGCGGCAGTTTTACAGGGCTTCCTCCCGCCGAACAGCAGAGGTATCTGAAGCTTGCGGAGGACTATGTTGGAGAAGGATTGGTCGATGGAATACGCCTGTCCACGCGACCGGACTATATTGACGAAAAAACGCTGCTGTTTCTTAAACAATTTCCGGTAAAGGTTATAGAACTTGGCATTCAAAGCCTTGATAACGAGGTTCTGATGCGGAGCCGCCGCGGTTATACGGCGGACACGGCGTTGAAAGCCTGCAGGATGGTTAAGGATATGGGTTTTATGCTTGGTGTCCAGGTAATGATCGGGCTTCCTGCAGACACATTGGAAAAGAGCATTAAAACTACAAAAATGCTTATTGCCGAGAAACCCGATATGGCACGGATTTATCCGACTCTTGTAATCAGGGGTACGGAGCTTGCTGCCGAGTATGCCGCGGGCAGGTACCGGCCGCTTACCGTAAGTGAGGCGGTATCGTGGTGTGAAAAAATTATTCCTTTATTTGAGGATGCGGGAGTAAAAATTTTAAGGATTGGGCTTCAGGGTTCGGATGAAATACGTGAGGGCGGAGAAGTGCTTGCAGGTCCGGTTCATCCGGCATTCGGCGAACTTGTTTATTCGCGCATCTGGCTGAACCGCATTACCGATGAGATTGAACGTGTAAAAGAAGCGGAGACAAAAAACATAGTCATTCACGTGCCGCAAAACAGCGTTTCGGCGGTAATCGGGCAAAAACGCGAAAATATTGGTATTTTAAAGGAACGGTACGGCTTTTTGTCAGTGCACGTAAAAGGGGATTTAAAAGGAGATATGAAGGAGCGTAACCTGTTAATTGAGTTCTGCGGTTAACGGCTGTTGTTCTTCGTTTTTGTTCCGTATGTGCAGCGTGTACCATGAGCTTCCGGGTTTATCTATGTTTATCGGCACGGTGCCGAAAGAAACGAAGCCGTCCGGAAGGGTTGATTCGTCGGAGTAAACATAAAACGATCCTTTCGGAAGAATAAAACGGGCATCTCCGTTGACATCGCTGTATGCGCTGATCCATAGAGGTTTTTCGGATGTGTCACATCCATAAATTACGATTTTCGCGCTGCGTACGGGTTCATCGCTTTCTTTCTCTCTAAGTTTGATTATTAGGGAATGGACGGCTTGTTCGTCCCGGTTCAATATGTCCGCGGTTTTCTGCGCGGCTAATGCCCTGTATTTGCTTGTTACCGAAGTGCGCAGTTCATTATGGTAAAGGCTGAAGAAAACTCCGATAAATACGGCCAGAAAAACGGCAAGTGTTTTGGAATACCTGTCGAACGCGTTAATGACAGGTTTTAGACCGAAAATAACCGCGGCAGGTATTGCAAGGATGCATACAAAAACGGAACGTATGAATAAAGCGGAAGCAGCTTTTTCGATAAAAGGCTTTATTATGCGAAAAATGACCGGTGCGGATTTTTCAAGGGAAAATGCAAACAATGCGTTCCCCGTTATATACATGAATAAAGACAGTGTAAATAAAACGGCACACGATATTACTGCTGCCAGACGTATATAATATGAAGGTTTTCCGGATATCAGAATAATAAGAAGCGCCGCGGCCGTCAAAAGCGGAACAGCGATTTTTATTACCGAATATGCCGCCTGTATTGCCTGAAGATTAGTGTATATTGAGTTCGAATCAGGCAGAAAATAACTTATTATATATGGGTGAATTTTCAAATTACCGAGAAAGTCCGGTTCAACGCCGGTTTCATCGAACGAAACGGCTGAGCGTAACGATACGATTTTTTCCTGTTCCGGTATTATATCGGAAAAAGACATGTCGTGATTTTTGATATAACGGATTATTCCTTCACTCAGGGATACGGCGTTATTTTGTATCGATTGACCTGAAAATGCCGGTTCCCCGTCAATTGACAGCATTTCGGAGATGGTTTCGAAGCAATCCCGCATTTCATCTCCGGTGAGAATCATTTCGTAAAACTTTGGATTCAGCAGCGCGCAGACATAGATTATGTAAAACAACGCAACAGCAGCGGCAAACGAAGTTACCGCAGCAGTAAGGTATTGTTTGATTTTTGAAAACCAGGCTGCATTAGTCATCGCATGTCTTCCTGCTGATAAAAACTAAATAGTAAAGATAAATAGTAAATTACCTGATAATTTCTTATTTATCTTTATTATACCAGGAATATATACCGTTATTGAAATGTAATGTATGGAAAAAGGCAGTCATATAAGAGTAAAGCTGCCTTTTTGGGTGTATGCCATCGCCGCGCCGAGCGCTGTTGCGTATTCAGCATGGACAGGCACATGGAAGTTAACCGGGTGCAGTTTGGTAAGACCGTTGAATATATCCTTAGACTGCGGGACAGTTGTAAGGTTTCCGGTCAGGACGATATCCTTAGTGCCGTCGATTCTTGCGGCAAATATCGAAAGAACTCCTATTGTCTGAAAGACAAGGTTTATAATCGCAAGGGCTATATCGGATTTTGACGCGAGATCGCTGATTTTCCCGAAATTCGACGCAGTCGTTTCGGGAGGCAGGCCGACTATAAGGTCCTTGGAAATATCGGAGATAAATAGATCAACATTTGAAAGGCTGCCGCCCCTGGCCATTTCAATCAGGTCTTCAAATTTACGGATATTCAGCATAAGATTCGATAAACCGAGCAGTGTCCCGCCGCCGACTCCGGTTCCGCCTAGATGAGTTACCTTGTTTTGTTCGGCTTTTACAAAGGCTGTTCCGGTTCCCATACTGACGACAACCGCACTTGGAATTCCCGATAAGAAAAGGCCTCCCATCCCTACTGAATAAAATTCGTCGGCGCAACCTGTAGGAATTCCGAAAATGCGTTCCTTTACTTCAGAAGAGCCAACACCGGTAAGCATTATAAAATCGACATCGCTAAGCTGAAGCCTGTTGCTGTTCATGAACTTCCCGAAAGCGCCGTAAAGTGAAGATACAGGATCTGTCGCCCGCACAAGCATAGGGCTGATTAACGCATTGTCCTTGAATCCTATAATTTTTGTCGTACTTCCGCCTATATCAATTCCGATTATAATACCCATTTCCATCAGCTCCGTTAAGACCGGGGCGGCGTTTCGGCCGCCCGGTATTTTCGTTTATCTGCGCATTTTCCTAATGGCAAGCACAACAGGAACGGATAACAAAACCGCGGCCACAATTTCCAGCGGGGCGTTCGGAAACGCCATTGCGAAAATATAAGTGCCGGAAACCTTTCCTGTTAGCCCAAGGGCGTCGATAAACCGTTGTGCGTACAGGATGTAAATCATTCCAAGAACGCCGATTGTATTTGTTGCCGTTGCGAGGATTGACGATACCCCTATCGACAATACCTGTCCTTTTTCCTTGAAAGCTTTATTCAATGCGCTGTACGAATAGTATGCAACTATCCCTATCAGGATTCTCGGCAAAACCGAAACCAGCGGGTTAAGAAACGCGAAGGCAATAGGAAGAGGTGTATAAGTCGCGGTATAAAGGCTTGTGAGTCCGAAGATCATACCTATAAACGCGCCTACTATGGGACCTTCCAGTATTGCCCCGATAATTACGGGTACATGCATCAGCGTTATTTGGACCTGCAGCCCGGGAATCAGCATAAAGCCGATGGGTGTAAAATTAAGTGCGATCGAAAGTGCGGACAGGATTCCTGTAACGGCAATCCGTCTGATGTTTACGTGCGATTTTGAAAACTCATGATTCATTCTAACCCTCCGTTCTCATTCCAAATTTGGATATAAGTCGAGTAAAACCAAAATGTTCCATGATTGTTTTCCGGCAGGCAAGTTCATTTGCTGCGGACAACAACCATAGTATATGTGTTTGTCCGGTTTCCTGAAAGGAATACCGGCAAGTATTTTCAATATATTATCATAAACATTATCGGCAGTGCAACGGAACTTTTAGATAAATTTTTAATTTTCCTGTACCGCGTTATTGTACGAAATAATGCAGTTTGTTAGTCATGCTTTTCGAAACCGCCGTATAATTGATTACTTTTGGTTAATCAGGTATAATTGTTTCCATCAGTGATGTTCATGCGATTAATAAGTATTCGACGGTTTTGTGACAAGTCTTGATGTGGGAAGGAATAAAATGAAAGAAATCCATGTTTCGGAGATTATTGATGCGGTTGAGAAATTATGCATCGACGCCAACTACTATTTGAAAGAAGACATATATAAGGCTTTGACTGCGGCTTTGAATGCAGAAAAATCGGAAAACGGCAGAATGGTTCTTGAAAATATTATAAAGAACGCCAGGATTGCCGCGGAAGAAAAAATGCCAATATGCCAGGATACGGGTATGGCCGTCATTTTTCTGCAAGTAGGGCAGGAAGTCCGGATAACTGGCGGGAGCCTGTATGATGCAGTTCAGGAAGGCGTGCGCCGTGGTTATAAAAACGGTTATCTGCGCTGCTCCGTTGTGAAAAACCCGCTAAAGCGCGAGAACACCGGTGATAACACGCCTGCGGTAATACATACGGAAATTGTGGACGGCAGCGGGCTTAAAATTATCGTTGCGCCGAAGGGATTCGGCAGTGAGAACATGAGTGCCGTTGCAATGCTTAAGCCTTCGGACGGTATTGAAGGCGTCGTTAAATTTGTAGTAAAAACGGTAAGTGATGCAGGCGCTAACCCGTGCCCGCCTGTTATTGTCGGTGTCGGCATAGGCGGGACGATGGAAAAGGCCGCGCTGCTCGCGAAAAAAGCGCTGCTGCGTCCTTTGGATTTGCGATCGGCAGATCCTGATATCGCGGAATTGGAGAAAAATCTGCTGGCTCAAATAAATAAACTCGGAATAGGCCCTGCCGGAATCGGCGGAACGACAACTGCTTTAGCTGTTAATATAGAAACATATCCGACGCATATCGCAGGGCTGCCGGTTGCCGTGAATATAGGCTGTCATGCGACACGGCATGCGTCTGTTATATTATAATAATAAAGGAATAATTATGGAAAACGGAAAGAACGGTTGTCTTTATATAGTCGCTACCCCGATCGGAAACCTTGAGGATATCAGCTTCAGAGCTCTTAAGATGCTGAACGGAGTTGATCTTATTGCCGCTGAAGATACAAGGCATACTTTAAAGCTTCTCAATCACTTTAACATAAAAAAGCCGCTTATCAGTTATTATGAGCACAATAAGAGGGAACGAGGCAGCGAGCTTATTTCGCGGCTGAAAAACGGAAACAGCGTTGCGCTCGTAACTGATGCCGGAACTCCGGGTATTTCGGACCCGGGTGAGGACATCGTGAAACTCGCGATTGAAAACGATATTCCTGTTGTAATGATACCGGGCCCGACCGCGCTGATAACGGGTTTGGTGCTATCCGGGCTTCCGTGCGGAAGGTTTTGTTTTGAAGGTTTTCTGCCGCACAGAAAAAAAGAGCGTATAAAGCGGCTCGAATCAATCCGCTCCGAAGAAAGGACGATTGTATTTTATATTACCCCGCACCGGGCTCTTGATGTTCTGCGTGATATGCTTTCCGTTCTCGGAAACCGTAAAAGCGCTCTTTGCAGGGAATTAACCAAAACGCATGAGGAAATAATCCGCGGCACGCTCAGTAAGATAATCGAAACCTTGTCTTCGAGGGATAGCATAAAAGGTGAAATGGTCCTTGTCGTTGAAGGCGAAAAAATGCCGGAATCACTGCCGGAAAATGAATTCTTGTCTTTGTCAGTAACCGATCATATAGAGCAATATATTAGTCACGGTCTTAACTTAAAGGATGCAATGAAACAGGTTGCAAAAGACAGGGGTGTTTCGAAAAGCGATGTATATTCGGAATATATCAGGGAAAAGAACGGGGATGAATAGATTTGTTGTCGGAAAAAATTTAAAGGGCGTATTGTTTACGCCCCTTAAGCTTTCTTATATTTTTTTTAGTTCTTTCAGGCAATTAGGACAAATGTTTTTGCCTTTAAATACGGTAATATCCTTGGCATTATCACAGAAGATGCATGCAGGTTCATATTTCTTAAGGATGATTGTATTTTCATCCACATAAATCTCCAGTGCATCCTTCTCAGCAATGTCAAGTGTTCTCCTTAATTCGATAGGCAGCACTACTCTTCCTAATTCGTCTACTTTTCTTACAATACCTGTTGATTTCATATGTAATTACACCCCCCCTAACCTTAAAGCTGTAAACAAAGTTTGACATATTTCTTGTTGCCATAATACCATAAATGCCAATAATCGTCAACTATTTATTTGAAAATTTTACTGATTGTTTATATTTAATTTATGGTAGTACTTCCAGAAAATATCTCAGGAGAAAAACCCCGAATTCGGCTTCCCGTCTATGTTTTAATCATTGTATGTATACATTCCGGACAGGTATCATAGAATTAATTGAATACAAATCTATAGGTATCTATATGTTGAATTATCTGTGGCTGGCGATGATATTGCTCGGCGTCGTCTGGGCGGTGGTAACGGGACGCCTCGGCGATGTTACGAAAGCTGTTATTTCAAGCGCCGAGGAAGGCGTTCAGCTTTCGATTGTATTATTGGGTATATTGTGCCTGTGGTCGGGTGTTATGAAAATAGCGCAAAAGAGCGGTCTGATCCGTTCACTGACTAATTTTTCGAAAGTTTTATTCGCAAAATTGTTTCCCGATGTACCTGAAAACCACAGCGCACTGGGAGCGATGGTTTTAACGTTCGCGGCAAATTTTCTCGGTCTCGGTAACGCGGCTACTCCTCTTGCAATTAAAGCAATGGAGGAATTGCATAAGCTTAATAACCGGAGAGACACGGCAAGCGACGCAATGGTCCTGTTTATCGTTATTAACGCGTCATGCCTGCAGTTCATACCTACAAATGTGATTGCGCTGCGTGAAGCGGCCGGTTCGGCAAACGCCGTGGCAATTCTTCCGCATGTATGGATATCGTCGTTTATATCGACAATTATCGCGATTATTTTCTATTATTTATTTCTGTTGATGGAAAAAAGGCGGGATTATGCATTATGGCATTTATGAGCGTATTATCCGAAGCTGCAATCCCGGCGGTTATCATTGCTATTCTTATAGTCGGAGCATGGAAAAACGTGCCAGTATTTGACACGTTCCTTGAAGGAGCGAAGGAAGGCCTGGCCACGGCTATAAGGATTTTGCCCGTTTTGGTCGGCATTATGCTTGCTATAAACGTATTTAAAGAATCGGGAGCTCTGGACATTCTGGTTGATCTTTTAAAACCTGTGGTGAATTTCTTCGGAATACCGGAGGAAATAGTCCCAATGGCAATACTCAGGCCGATTTCAGGGAGCGCCTCGCTGGGTTTGTTAAGCCGCCAGTTGAAAGAATACGGACCGGACAGCCTTGTAGGAAAAATATTATCGGTTATGATGGGTTCCACTGAAACAATTTTTTATACGGTGGCTGTTTATTTTGGCGCGATAGGGGTGAAAAAGACAAGAGGTACGGTGTGGATCGCGCTTATTGCCGGCCTGGCGGGCATGATATCGTCGGTCATAGTGTGCAGACTGCTGCCTTGATTTGTTTCCGCGTTAACCCACTGGATATTCGTCATTATTCCCGCGGGTCCGCGGGTCCTGGCCCGGGTGTTTCGTTTCCTAGGGCGACAAAGCACATATCGATAACACGCTTCTGTTCCTGTACTGATTTCACACAGCGGTCTCCATATCCCGGGTCTCTCATTAACACGCTCCACAGTTGCCTGTATGCAGCAGGGCGTTGGAGCATGTCGCCCGTCGTCACCGAAAGCACCCGAGCCACCCGCTGGTTTGCAGCATGAATTACAGGTTACATATCATAGTTTCCGTTATTGTACAATAGTTCAATGAGCAGTGTATAAACATTATTCCCGCGGGTCCTGGCCCGGGTGTTTCGTTTCCTGGGGCGACAAAGCACATATCGATAACACGCTTCTGTTCCTGTACTGATTTCACACAGCGGTCTCCATATCCCGGGCCGCTCATTAGCACGCTCCACAGTTGCTTATAGGCAGCAGGGCGTTGGAGCATGTCGCCCGTCGTCACCAAAAGCACCCGAGCCACCCGCTGGATTTCAGCATAGTTCTCACGGGCTACTCGGAAGAACTATTGTACAATAACGGAAACTATAGCGGAATGAAGCCTAGAGATATACAGTCAGAGCGAGGATAAGCAAGTCGACTGTCTGAGCAAAAATGCCTCCTGCAAAAAATATTTAAAAGCATTTTTGCGAGTTTCGACTTGCCCGAGCTGAACTGTATAGCTCTTGCAAATGAAGCTCCTTGTTGACGTTATTGTACAATAGTTCAAAAGGTAGTTTTTGAACGTTATTCCCGCGGGTCCTGATTCGGATATTTCATAAGCCGGACCTGCGTAAATAATGATAAACGAAAAGAGGCGACAGACCTTCTCAGATGAATGATTGAGCGGTCTGTTTTATAGGTGTGCATTGCCTTGCAATTTGTAAAAAAATAATAGATAATTAACTATGAAATAAGCAAAAAGGCGCGCGTAAACGTATTTATGGCGAAAAAACTGATTTTATATTTCGGGGTTCAGAGAGGTTGAAGATGGATACAAAAATACGAATATTGATTGTTGATGATGACAGTAATATATGCCAGCTTATAATGCTGTATCTTGAAAAGGAAGGCTTTGAAAGCCGTGCAGTATATAATGGAAAGCAGGCGCTCGATGTTTTCAGGGAGTTTACGCCGAACCTGGTTATTCTCGATATTATGCTGCCCGGCATGGACGGATGGCAGGTGTGCAGGGAGATACGGAAATTCAGTTCCATTCCCATAATCATGCTTTCCGCCCGGGACGAAACGTTCGACAAGGTTCTCGGACTCGAACTCGGAGCCGATGATTATGTCGTCAAGCCTTTTGAACCGAAGGAACTTGTGGCGAGAATAAAGGCTGTTCTGCGCCGGTACGACAGGCTTGACAACAACCAGGAGCAGTTGATATTCCCGGGGCTTGTTGTTAACAAGTCGAATTATACGATACGCATACACGGCAAGGAAATGGAAATTCCGCCCAAGGAACTTGAGCTACTTTATTTTCTTGCGTCGAACCCGAATAAGGTTTTTACAAGGGAGCAGCTGCTTGAAAATGTCTGGGGTTTTGATTTCTATGGTGACACGAGAACGGTTGATGTTCACGTTAAACGCCTCAGGGAAAAGCTTGAGCCGCCTGACCCTCACTGGCAGCTCAAAACCGTATGGGGAGTCGGCTATAAGTTTGAGGTGAAGTAATGTTCCGGACAATTTTCCAAAAAATGATGGGTATCTTTATAGCGGTTTTGCTCGTGTGCTTCATATTAACCGGAGTTCTTTTCAATGCTGCGCTTAACAGGTATGTAATCGGCCAGCGCACGGCAGTATTGGACGAATACGGGAACCGGATTGTATCCGTATTGGAGGTTTTGCTTGAAAACCGGTTTGATCCCACTTCTTCGGTTATTTTCGGCAGCATGCTTGAAACTGTCGCGATTAATACATCATCAATAATATGGATAGTCGATGATCAGGGATATATTCTGCTTTATTCTTCAATTCCGCCGCAATTTACAAGTAAACTGCGCAGCAGCAACGGTTTATACCAGTTGACCGATCCCAAGCAATTTGCGGTGAAAAACTCATCGGATCCTGTACATGAAACAGGATCCTTTTATGGTTTGTTCAGCGATACCGGTATGCAGTGGCTTACGGTGAAAATACCGTTCTATTTTCCCGATATTAAACTGAATAACCGTATTTTTCAGGGAAATATAATGATGCACACTCCAGTCCCCGAAATAAAGAAAACCGGGACTACAATATTGCAGCTTTTTATACCCGCGATTTTGCTTTCCCTGTTTATATCAATAATCCTCGTTTATTTTTTATCAAAAAGGATAACGAATCCGCTTAAGGATATGACGATTGCCGCAAGAAGGATATCATCGGGGGAATGGCAGAATAAACTGGCTTATAAGGGCAATGATGAAGTCGCGGTATTGGCGGAAAGCTTCAATCACATGGTGGAAACGCTTGAAAACCTTGAGAAAATGCGCCGTGATTTTATTGCGAACATATCTCATGAGCTCAGAACGCCCATGACATCGATTAACGGCTTTATAGAAGGCATTCTCGACGGGACGATTCCTGCCGAAAAACAGAAGGATTACCTTAATATCGTAAAAGATGAAGTAAAGAGGCTTCAGCGTCTTGTGAGCGATTTATTGGACATAGCGAGGATGGAAGCCGGAGAAATGAAAATGAATATTGCGCCGTTTGATATCTGTGAAGTTATAAGAATAGGCGTAATTTATCTACAAAAGGAACTCGAAGATAAAAACCTTAATTTCCGCGCGAATTTTGAAAGGGAAACAATGTTTGTTTCAGCCGACAAGGACGCGATACAGAGAGTTATAATAAACCTGCTGCATAATGCCGTTAAATTTACTCCGGAAGGAGGAAACATATCGGTAACTGTTTCCGAGGTTAAAGGCAAAGCCGAGATTTCGGTTTCGGACTCGGGTGAAGGTATTCCCGAGGAAGATTTGCCGTATGTTTTTGATCGTTTCCATAAGGCCGATAAGTCTCGCAGCAAAGACAAATCAGGCGTCGGGCTCGGATTGTATATAGTGAAAAATATTATTAAAGCTCATGACGAATATATAACTGTCAAAAGTAAATTAGGCGAAGGAACCACATTTACATTTCATTTATCTCTTGCTCAGCCCTGAGCTATAAATTCACAAATTATTCATAATGGTGTAAAAATTCATGGGTAATATAATTTATGTAACAGTGTTATTGCACAAAATAGCCTGCATAGAATGAAAATAAACTGCAGCAGTTTGTACAGGCGCAGATTATATACAGGATTTGGAAAATAGTATTTCTCGTTGAAATATATGTATGAAAGGGGAGATATCGATGGATGGATTCAAGGATTACGAAAAAAACAATACGGAAGGGAATAACTACTGGCGCAGTTATTACAACGGCCAGTACAAGGCCCAGGATCCGTACTACAGCTATTACAGCGCACAGAAACAAAACGAGTACGATGATTTAAAGACATCCTCCTTTTATTCCGAGCATTATCAAAAACCGCACAAGGGTAAGATAAAGGAAATGATAGTACCGCTGCTGATTGTCGCGTTACTGGGATCGGTTATCGGAGGCGCGCTCGTAGGCGCATGGTTCCAGTTCGGTGCTCCGGCGATCGCAGGTGATACGGGGAATAATGTTATCAATAACAGAGTGGAAACACAGCCTGTTAAACAGATTGAAATTATTGATAAAACCGATTCACCCGTAACGGCAATAGCGGAAAAAGTAAGTCCTTCAATTGTCGGTATTCAGGTTAACTACAGGATACAGGATTTCTGGTTCGGAACGCAAGTAGGAAGCGGTTCCGGGTCCGGTATAATTATCAGGAGCGATGGATACATCCTTACGAACAATCACGTTATTGAACGCGCAGCGGGAACAGGAAATACGATGGCACAGGGTGCATCAATCAGCGTGATTCTGCCCTATCAGAAAGATCGATCGTATGATGCGAAAATAGTGGGCCGTGATGAAAAAACCGATCTTGCGATACTTAAAATTGATCTTACGGACCTGCCCGCGGCGGACCTCGGTGACTCCGATCAGCTTAAGGTGGGAGAACTCGCCGTTGCGATTGGCAACCCTGCAGGCATAGAATTTATGGGTACGGTAACATCCGGTATTATCAGCGGCTTGAATCGTGAAGTACAAATCAGCCAGAACCACAAATTGAAGGTAATTCAAACGGATGCCGCGATAAATCCCGGAAACAGCGGCGGTGCCCTCGTCAATTCACGCGGTGAAGTAATAGGAGTCAACACGCTTAAGATCAGCGGAGTAAGCGGCGAATATGAAGGGCTCGGTTTTGCGATACCGATAAACACTGCAAAGGAAATTATTGATGACCTTATAGTCGAAGGATATGTAAGAGGCCGTCCGAAGCTCGGCGTGTATTTCGACCCGCGTCTGACCGAGGAAAGGGCCCAACAACTCGGCGTTCCGATGGGATTCCTTGTGTATGAGGTTGAGCCGTTGAGCGGCGCCTATAACGCGGGGATAAGAGTAGGAGACATAATCACCGAGTTCAACGGTGTCAGGGTTAAAGACTTCAACGAACTCGAAAATGAAAAGAACAAGTGCAAAGCCGGTGATGTCGTAACCATAAAACTGTACCGAATAAAGAATATCGAGACAAGGGAAGGCGAGTATCTGACTTTGGAGGTTACGCTCGGAGAAGACAAAGGATGAAAAAATTTTAAATAAAGCCCGGTTCAGTACCGGGCTCTTTTTATTCCGATTTTATTTTTCTTCTTTTCAATAGGGTATCAAATATGTATAATAGGATTGTAATTTTGCTTGGTTGACCGAATGCTGAAAAATTCAGGTGCGATAAACTCTGCCGGCTGACAAATAGCCGGCGTTAAAATGATGATATTTTTTATTAATGGAGAAGAGGGGAAAAATGGCTGTAAGAAGAGTTTATGTCGAGAAAAAACCGGGTTTTGATATACAAGCAAAAAAAATGCTTAGGGAATTCAGGGAAAACCTGGGCATAGGCAGAATTGAAAAAGTTCGTGTTGTAAACCGTTACGATATTGAAGGAATATCGGATGAAGATTATGAAAAAGCGAAAACATTAATTCTTTCCGAGCCCCCGGTTGATTATGTTTATGAAGAAAACCTGCCGCATTCGGAAAATGATCGCGTGTTTGCATTTGAACTGCTTCCGGGTCAGTATGACCAGCGCGCGGATAGCTGCGCTCAGTGCATTCAGCTTTTATCGGCGAGCGAGCGCCCGGATGTCAGGACAGCAATTGTAATAGTCATAGAAGGCGCTGTTTCCGACAGTGAAATGGAGAAAATCAAAAATTTCTGCATAAATCCGATAGAAAGCCGTGAAGCGGATCTTGCTAAACCTGAAACACTTCGTGTTGATTATCCTTATCCCGACGATGTTAAAATTATCCGCGGTTTTATCTCGATGGATGATGAAGAACTTAAAAAGCTCCTGCAGGACTTGGGGTTTGCTATGTCCTTTGAAGACCTCCGGTACTGCAGGGAGTATTTTTTGAACAAGGAAAAGAGAGATCCTACGATTACCGAACTTAGAGTTCTGGATACTTACTGGTCCGATCACTGCAGGCATACTACTTTCCTCACAAAAATATCGGATGTTGAGTTTGAAAACGGCCCGGTATCCGAAATTATCCGCGATGTTTATCACCAGTATCTCGAGACCAGGAAGAAAATATACGATGCGTCAAAGAAAGATATCACGCTGATGGATATAGCGACACTCGCAATGAAAGAACTGAAGCGGAAAGGTTACCTTAACGATCTTGACGAATCGGATGAAGTAAATGCATGCAGCATTAACGTTGATGTCGAAATAGACGGCAAGGTTGAACAATGGCTTGTGATGTTTAAAAACGAAACCCATAACCATCCGACCGAAATAGAGCCTTTCGGCGGCGCGGCAACATGCCTCGGCGGGGCGATACGCGACCCGCTTTCGGGACGTTCATACGTTTACCAGGCGATGCGCGTTACAGGCAGCGCCGATCCGCGTACGCCGATATCCGAAACAATGCCGGGCAAGCTCCCGCAGCGCGTTATTACAACAAAAGCGGCGCAGGGCTACAGCTCGTATGGGAACCAGATAGGAATCGCGACAGGCCAGGTCCACGAAATTTATCATCCCAATTATGTTGCTAAAAGGATGGAATTGGGAGCCGTTATAGGCGCGGCGCCTAAAAGAAATGTGGTACGGGAAAAGCCCGTTCCGGGAGATGTTGTTATATTGCTCGGCGGCAGGACCGGACGCGACGGCTGCGGCGGTGCAACGGGTTCGTCGAAGGAACATGATGAAAAATCGCTTGAAAGCTGCGGGGCCGAAGTCCAAAAGGGCAACCCGCCGATTGAAAGGAAGTTACAGCGTTTATTCAGAAAATCCGAGGTCAGCAGGATGATAAAGAAATGCAATGATTTCGGTGCGGGCGGCGTTTCGGTGGCGATAGGAGAACTTGCCGACAGTCTCGAAATTAATCTTGATGCCGTTCCGAAAAAGTACCAGGGCCTTGACGGCACCGAACTTGCTATTTCGGAGTCCCAGGAAAGAATGGCAGTTGTTGTTTCGAAAGAGGATGCCGCCAGGTTTATTGAACTATCCCGAGCGGAGAATCTTGAGGCGACAGTTGTGGCAGAGGTAACCGATACAAACCGGCTGGTTATGAAATGGCGCGGGAATGAAATCGTCAATATTGAACGTGCTTTCCTGAACTCAAACGGTGTTCAGAGAACAGCGAGCGTAAAGGTAAAAGAACCTGCCCGTTTTTGCGTTGGGAGCCGGAAAAATGAAGACATAAGAACTTCCTGGACAGACAATCTCAAACAGTTGAACGTTTGCAGCCAGAAAGGGCTTGTTGAAATGTTCGACAGCACGATCGGAGGCGGTACTGTTCTGATGCCTCTGGGCGGACGTTACCAGCTTACACCGGCCGAAGGCATGGCTGCAAAAATACCTGTAGAAAAAGGGAATACCACAACGGGAACTTTGATGACTTTCGGGTTTAATCCATATATTTCAAAGGAAAGTCCTTTTCATGGAGCCGTATATGCGGTAGTCGAATCCGTGGCGAAAATCGTCGCTATGGGCGGGGATTATAAAAAGATACGGTTATCGCTCCAGGAGTATTTTGAAAAGCTCGGCAAGGACCCTGAGAAATGGGGCAAGCCTTTTGCCGCCCTGCTTGGAGCATTTTATGCGCAGATGAATTTGAAGTTACCTGCTATCGGAGGCAAGGACAGTATGTCCGGAACATTCAAGGATATAAATGTTCCGCCTACGCTTGTATCTTTCGCGGTATGCACCGCTAATGTCAAAAATGTACTGTCGCCCGAATTTAAAAAGCCGGACAGCTATGTCGTTCTTGTAAAGGTTCTCAAAGATCACGTGTATCTTCCCGTGTTCGAGCAGATGGCTGAAACCTATGAGAGAATTCATGAACTGGTTAACGGCGGTAAAATTCTTTCGGCATGTTCCGTAAAAGCGGGGGGAATATCAGAAGCGGTCACGAAAATGGCATTCGGCAACGGCATAGGGTTTAAAGCGTCTGTGGATGCGGGTAAAATTGACTGGTTTTCCGCCGATTACGGCAGTATTGTGCTTGAAATGGGCAAAAACCCGCAGGAACTGCTTGACGGTTTGGAATATGAGATCCTTGGCAAAACCACGCGCGAACCCGTTATTGAAGTTGACGGCATTGTTATGCCGCTCGAAGAATTAAGAGCAGAATGGGAAGAGCCTCTTGAGGGCGTTTTCCCGACTAATGCCGAAGCCGGTCAAAAAGAGCCGATAAAAGTATATTATGACAGGATTATTCCGATACGGCACAGCGAGATTTTTGCGAAGCCGCGCGTATTTATGCCGATTTTCCCGGGAACGAACTGCGAATTCGATTCGGCAAGGGCGTTTGAAAAAGCCGGGGCGCATGTCGAAACCTTTGTCATGAGAAACCTCACACCGTCAGACATAGAAGAATCGGTTAAGGTTATGAAATCAATTATTGATCAAAGCCAGATTATGATGATTCCCGGAGGCTTCAGCGCGGGAGACGAACCCGAAGGTTCAGGCAAATTTATAGCGACCGTTTTCCGCAATCCATATCTTGCGGAAGCGCTGATGCGCCTGATCAAGGAGCGTGACGGCCTTGTTCTCGGGATTTGCAACGGTTTTCAGGCCCTGATTAAGCTGGGACTGCTGCCTTACGGCGAAATCCGCGAACTTGACGGAAACAGCATAACACTGACGTTTAATACAATTGGACGGCATGTATCGCGCATGGTACGGACAAAGGTCGTGTCATCGTTATCACCATGGCTGTCGAAGACAATACCGGGAGAGATCCATACGATAGCTGTTTCACACGGCGAAGGAAGATTTTTCGCAAGTGATGAGATAATAGCCGAACTGGCTGCTAACGGCCAGATTGCGACGCAGTATGTCGATATGGACGGAAACCCGACATATGACATACGTTTTAACCCGAACGGTTCCGCCCATGCCGTTGAAGGAATTACGAGCCTGGACGGAAGGATCTTCGGTAAAATGGGTCACAGCGAGCGGTATACCGAATATACGATGAAAAATGTGCCCGGCGAGAAGGATCAGAGGATTTTTGAAGCCGGAGTTGAGTATTTTAAGTAAGCGTGCAGGCTTTGAGAAAACTCCGGTTTTGGATTATATTCTTACAGTACCGGCAGGATTTGACACATGAGAATGATACTTGTGTTTATTGACGGAATAGGAATAGGCAAAAACGATCTGTTAAATCCGTTTATAAAAGCCAATATTCCGAACTGGCACAGCTTCATCAATAACCATTCATTCTTTGAAGCCGATGCTTCCCTTGGGGTTTCCGGGCTTCCGCAAAGCGCTACCGGACAGGCGAGCATTTATACGGGCCAAAATGCGCCAAAAGCGGTTGGAAGGCATATAAGCGCCAGACCTACATCAACGCTTGTCGAGATGGTTAGTAAAGACAATATTTTTAAAATGCTCATAAACAGGGGTTACACCGTAACATTTGCGAATGTCTATACGAGAGAAACTCTTGAAAAGTTGGGAAAAGAGCAGGATGAAATGCTGAAGCCTTCCGTTACGACGCTGTTGAATCTATCGGCGGCTCTTCCTTTCAGAACGGTCGAAGATTACAGGAACGGGGACGGGGTATATCATGACATAACTGGCGAAGCCCTTCGAGAGAAAGGATACGATGTACCTCTGATAACGCCCGAAAAAGCCGCGGAAAACCTTTACCGGCTCAGCAGGAATTTTGACTTTACGCTGTTTGAGTTTTTTGTGTCCGATTTTGCCGGGCACAGCCAGGACATGGACAAAGCCGTTGCAGTTCTTGAACGGCTTGATCGGTTTCTCGGAGCATTGGCTGAACATATGGATTTGAGCAAAGAAGTTCTTGTAATTGTCAGTGATCACGGGAACATCGAGGATCTTTCGGTACCGACCCATACAATGAACCCGGTTCCCGTTTTGTTTATAACAAAAACTAAAACTTTTGATAAAGGAAAAATTACCGCAATAACAGATATCCTGCCCGCGGTGCTTGATTTTTTCCCGGGTAAAAAACATTCTTAACCGCTGTTACTCTTCTTTTTTGACAAGGCTGATTTTTATTTCATCTTCGGTTATCTTAATAACTATTTCCACAGGATAATCCTTCGTGTTCCTGATTTTTAAATCCTTCGAATTATATACTACCGTCGCGTCTTTACCTTCGGGAACATACGGCACATTTTCCGAATGGCGGTGCCTTTCGACGATTTCCATATCAGCAAGCAGTGCGGCGTTATATAACGTGCTGCTGATTTGGCAGATACCGCCGCCGGTTCCCTTCGTCTTTTCCCCGTGGGCCAGTATCGGGGCTTCTTTATAACCTTTTTCCTTTGTTCTTCTTCCAAGCGCTTCGTTAAATGAAAATACTTCACCGGGACGGATGACCGTATGGTTCAATTCTTCTGAGGCTGTTTTTATATTGTGTATCCTGTTTTCGTTCTTATCATAAAATACGGTTGTGTAGCTTGATATTTCATTTTTGTCTGCAGCTTCGGTCGGAACCGGTGTCGGGGTCGGGGTAAGCGTAATAATATCCTGCATAGGCGTTTGTTCCTCGACATCCTTTTTTGTGAAGCAGCCTGACAGGATTAACATGAAAACTGCCGCAGTGCAGAAATAACATCCGATACGGCGCATTATTATCCACCACCTTAACTTTTATTTTTTGTTGAAATAGAAAAGAAATACGGAGCAAATGCTGGAACAAAATCGATGATAAATTCAGTCTGCTGTTCATATAGTAATAAATGAAACGATCGCGGCTGCTGCGAGGATATAATATGTTCATCGTTATCCGGATGAAGAGGCTGCCAGTTATCGCGTTAATTGTCATTGCCGTTTTGATCATCTTTATAAAGGGAACAAAAAACGATTATGAACCGGTTTGGGATGTTGCGGCGGCTGATACGGAACTTATCGATTATTTTACACCGGTTATAGAAGATATTATATTAACAAGAAACCGCGCATTGATGGAAAACAATCTCGACCTGATCAAACCGATTTACAACACGAATACAAGAAACGGCGTCTGGGCATACGAGCACGAAAAAAAGAAAATGCAGTACCTGTATAACTGGGCAGATAAACAGGGCGTTAAATTTACCGGTATTGAAAGCGTATTTAAGATACGCTGGGCAAAAGAACAGAAAAACAAGATAACCGTGAATTTCTGTATGATAACCGATTATACTTACGAATACCTGAATCTGCCCGATACCCCTAACCATATGAGAATAGCCACATACCACGTTATTGATCTCACAGCCGGAATTGAAGGCTGGGAAATTTCGAGGGAATGGTATACCGATCCGTTTGCGGATTCATTAAACCTTGACGATTTAAAAGCGGCGGATAACAGAGCATTTATAATGTCACAGTCAGCAAGGGATTTTTCGAACCTGAACAAGAGGCGCATCGAAGCGGTTGAATATGCCGACAAATACTGCGGAGCAAGCGATAACGAAGAGTATTTCTTTCAGTATAACAAAAAATATAAAAACTATAACGGACTGGGTGGAGATTGCGCAAACTTCGCTTCTCAGGTACTGCATGAAGGCGGAAAATTCAAAAAAACAGAGACCTGGAATTACGAAAAGGACGGAAGCAGAGCATGGCTTAACGCGCAGGGGTTTAAGGATTATTTGATATACAGCGGCAGGGGGTCGTTAATTGCACGCGGCACATACGATCAGGTGTTAAAGCTTTCTTATAAATTGCTGCCCGGGGATATTGTCGGTTATGAAAAGAAAGGAAAAGTTGTTCATGTATCCATCGTAACCGGAGCCGATTCAAGAGGGTATACACTCGTCAATTGCCACAATACGGATCGTTTCAGGGTGCCGTGGGATCTCGGCTGGAGTGATAAGGGAATAAAGTTCTGGCTTATACGCGTTAATTACTGAGGCCCGCAAAATAAAAGGACTGCTGTTTGCAGTCCTTTATTTATGCGATTTCGTCCTTGTTAATTTTCTCTCTGATTGAAGCCAAAGCTGATTTTGCCGCTTCGACTATTGCAGGATCTGATTCTTTTTCAAGTACTGCCCTAATAAATTCCATTGCCCTTGCCGAACCGATTTTGCCCAGTGTTTCTATTGCAGCAAGGCGGACATCGAATTCGGGATCGCGGACGAAGTTGACCAACTGGTTTATAATGTCGTAATCAGTAATGCCCGCCAGGGCACGTATCGCCCGTGCACGGATTTCAGCCTTGTTTTCACTGCTTACGACACGCATTAGTTTTTTTGCTTTTTTCTTTTTTTCCCATTTTTCAATTTTTTCTAATGATACACCCACTTTTAACCCTCCCTTTTATGCTTCTGATTGTATTATATACCAACATTAGCCAAGTTTCAAATTTTTTAACGGATTTCCAAGGTGAAACAATTACCGGGAAGAAAGCAGCGCTTTTCTGAAGGAAGCTACGAAATATCAGATAAGTATGCTTCATGTACCTATTGTATTGTCATCATGAATGGTAACGGGATTAAGCTTTGGAAAATCGTATTGGTTTATTTCTGTATTCTTCAGAAATTCCACAGCAGCGCCAAAATCTTTTGCAAATGTAATACCATCTTCACGCATGGCCATGATCAGTTGCTTGTTTTCCCATTCAAGAAAGCAGACATAATTATCTCTTTCCCTTATATAGGGCTCCAACTTGTCCTTATAAATTGGGTTGTCTAAAATTTCAGAACACAAGAAGAAATTGCATATGTACGAACGGTAACGCGGCGGCAGAGTACAGCCCAAACCGGAAAGTACAAAAGGACATGTCTTGAAAAAAACAGAAGTATCCTTAACATTTTTATCTGACGGAACAAGACCGTCTTTCAGCATTTTATGGTGCAGTATGATATCATAACTTCCTTTAACAATGAGATGATCATCGTATATTACAACATCGGGCATGCTAATGATTTTATTCAGCAATGCCATTCCGTCTTCCGAGTGGCACATCCTTTGAATTTCAACCGGATAAAACTTCGGAAAGTAATAGCAGCACCCTCTGTTTTTATTTTGCACAAACTAACGCCTATTAAACTTGAACACCGGGAACAACCGGTGTATGCGAGCCTCGGAACTCCGTTATCGAAATCAATATAAATATAAGCCATATAAAACCTCTGTTCAATAATAAATCATTCACATGATAAAACATTTTATGGAAAATAATCTTAATTCTAAAAGTATGATTGCATAAAATCAACGGTTATTTTATCTCATTGTGACATGTTTTTTTTACATGGGATTTTTCTAGCTTGTCCGCTCTTTTATTTTTACAGCATTTTTACTGAAAATGCCGCCCGCAGCATAATCTGAATCCCAAATCTTAGCATAGATTAACGGTAATTATGTTAAGCTTTTATGGTAAACTTTTTTTCAGTCAAGCATACTATGGTATGGAACGGGGTAAAGTGATTCGAAAGGAGGTTACAAGGGTGCTCGAGCTTGATTATCTTGAACTGAAAAAACAGTTAAAGGATGAACTGAAAGCCGAATTGGAATCGGAACAGGAAGTGGAAATTAAAGATAAGGACACCAACAACCAGAAACAGATAAACAAACAGATAAATTACAATGTCCTCACGCAAAAACAAATACAGGGTCAGAAGGCTGAAAGCGACAGCGATACGGACAGTGATTTGACAAATGAAGCTTTAAACGTATCAAAAAGCAAAAGCGAAGCCGACAACTGGCTTAATACAAAGATTAAAGCCGATTCCGACAGCAAGGCTGAGGCGGAAGGCGAAGCTGAAGCTAAAGCTGACGCAAAGGCTGCCGATGGCGGTAAAAAAGTAAAATATTATTAATGATATGATAACGTTCGATTTATTTAGGGGGAAGCTGCAGTTTATGTGCTGTCAATAATAAAGGCTGTTTGACAGGGAAGAAGGTTATTGCGGATGGAACAGGTAAAACCCGGAACAATTAAGGAAAGTTTACAATATAATTCACAGGACATGGATCAGGAACAGGAAGTAAATTTAAACCCGAAACAATACAATAAACAAGACGTCCGTGTATTCCTGGTCAATGAAAAAGCAGACTACAGCTGTAAAATTACGGGCTCCGTATATGAACGAAAAACAAGAAGCACTATAAAAGGAACAGAGATACTGCTGTTCTTCGGCTATGATAGCAGTATGCCTGTCCACAAAACAACTTCGGATGAAAACGGAAATTTTACGATTGATGATTTGCCCCCTGGTTTTTACAGTATTATGGCTGTATACGGCGATCTTCGTTCAAAATTATACTATTTGAAGATTCTTCCTGAACAAAACGCCTTTCAGGTGATTCTTATATAAAAATGTATGGCACAGCGGCGGTTTCCTGCCGTTTTTATCTATATTCTTTATTCTTGTTTTTATTTTTAACAATGCTTATCCGGTCGTTATTTCAGATTTCGGCTTATCTATGCGATGGCCTTTTTCTTATTCTATTTTTTTATTGTAAATAACGCTTTTTTAAGTTATAATTATAACCAGGTAATAATATCTATTAATATGATGGAGGGATAATTATGGCCAAGGGTGTGCTTATTGAAACAAAGGAAGGGAAAAGAATTGTAAAAGGCCTTGGTTATTATGAAACGCCTGAGATAAAAAATCTGAAACACCTCGTGAAGAGAAGCGTTGAAAGATATCGCGATGCCGTAGCTTTCAGGTTCAAGGATAAAAATGGGAATATTACCGGAAAAACATATATTGATTTTGACAGGGATATCGACTGTCTCGGCACTGCCTTAATTTCATTGGGTCTTAAGGGAATGAGGTTCTCGATAATCGGCGAAAACCGTTACGAATGGGGGGTCTGTTACCTTGCTGTTACGAACGGGAGCGGTATAGCGGTGCCGCTTGACAAATACCTTCCGGAGAATGAAGTCGAGACGCTGATTGAAAGGGGAAAAGTGGATGTTATCTTTTACAGCCCGTCCTTTCATGATATGATGGTTTCAATATCAAACAAGAATAAACGGCTGAAATATTACATTTGCATGGAACAGTTGGAAAACATGCCAGGCGACACAAGATTCATGAGTTTGCCCGACCTTATTGACAGGGGCGAGAATTTGCTTAAAACGGGGGATAAATCGTTTGTTAATGAAGAAATAAACAGCGATGAAATGTCGGTCCTGTTGTTTACTTCAGGAACTACAAGCTTGTCAAAAGGGGTTATGCTTTCGCATAATAACATTGTGAGCAATGTTATTTCAATAACAGCCACCCTTAAGGCAGGACCCGGTGATGTGCACCTGTCGCTGCTGCCTTTGCATCACACGTTTGAAAACACCGTAGGTTTTTTGTTTATGGTAAGCGCCGGAGTCTGCATCGCGTACTGCGACGGAATTAAGCACATCGCACAAAACCTGAAGGAGTATAACATAAGCCTGCTTGTTGCTGTGCCCGCTGTATTTGAAACACTCTACAGGAGGCTTACGGAAGGAATAAAAAAATCGGGAAAGGAAAAGCTTGTTGAATCGCTGTTCAAAGTATCCGGAACTTTGCGGTCAATAGGGATTGATCTTAGAAGGGTGCTGTTTAAGAGCATATTCGACCAGTTTGCGCCGAAACTGCGACTGGCTGTTTCCGGAGCCGCGCCTTTGGATCCTGAGATTGTGGTATGGTTTGACAATATCGGTTTCAGGCTGCTGCAGGGATACGGGCTTACCGAGGCATCCCCGGTCGTGGCTACAAATAACGATTTCGTAAATGAACCCGGAACAATAGGGTATCCGATAAAAGATGTGGAAGCAGCGATTCTTGACCCTGACGATAGCGGAATGGGTGAATTAATAGTCAGGGGACCGAATGTTATGCTCGGATACTACGAGGATCCAGATGCGACATCGGATACGCTTATAGATGGAGGCTGGCTGAGAACCGGTGATCTCGCGACAATAGACGAGAAAGGGTTTATCCGAATTACGGGAAGGGCAAAATCGATGATTGTATTCACAAACGGGAAAAAGGCCTTTCCTGAGGAATATGAAATACTGTTAGGAAATATACCGTACGTGAAGGATTCCTTTGTCTGGGGGAATAAGGCGCCTGACGGCGATATCCAGGTCTGCGCGAAAATCGTTATCGACAGGGATGCTTTATCTTCCGAAAACAGTGTTTCCGAAAATGATATACAGGAAATAATCGATTCGGCAATAAAAGAGATAAATAAAGGACTGCCGCAGTATAAGATTATCAGGTATTTCGTTTACAGTTTCAAGGATTTGATAAAAACCACGACACTGAAAACGAAAAGAAATATCGAACTGGAAAGAGTTTTAACGGCGATAAAAAATTCGGGTCTCGATATGAGAAGGATGAACGGGAAACTGATAGATACTTTCGAAGAATAACAGACTAATAAAATATTATCTTTGCGTTATTTGAATCGGAGGCGATTGTGGATTTTTTCAGGTATTTGGAGGATGAACTGAATATCCGCCTTAACAAACAGCAATCAGAAGCGGTAAAGGTATCCGGAAGGAGGGTTTTGCTTGAAGCCTGTCCGGGCAGCGGCAAGACAACAACGCTCGTTTCAAGGAATGCGTACCTTATCCTGTGCGGGAATGCGGAACCATCGGATATATTAACCCTTTCGTTCAGCCGCGCTTCGGCGCGCGACATGGAAAAAAGGTTTTACAGCCTTTTTGGGAATGTCATAAACAGCCCTGTGCACTTTTCCACTATCCACAGCTTCTGTTACGGGTTTTTGAAATACTGCGGCAAAAAACAAATTCTCCGCGTTCCTGAACTTCTGGAAGGGAAACAGGATGGAAGCAAACTTAAAATATTAAAAAATATTTATTTCTCATTAAGCGGTGAATATCTCAGTGAAGATGCGCTGGAAGAAATATCGAATGCAATAAGTTTTGTAAAAAATAAACTTATACCCCCAGAAAGTTATAAAAGAGAATTACGGGATTTTCCTCTTATATTCGAAAAGTATGAGCAGTACAAAAAAGAGAAAAACCTGATCGACTTTGATGATATTTTGTCCCTTGCATATTCGGTGTTGAAAAGCGACGAGGGCGTATGCGCGGGGTATGCGGCGCACAGGTTTGTACATGTCGATGAAGCCCAGGATGTCTCGCTCCTTCAGCATAAAGTAATAGAGCTGCTGTCAAAAAACGGGAGCTTATTCATGGTAGCAGACACGGACCAATCGATATACGGTTTCAGGGGCGCAGATCCCGAATATATTGTAAACATTAATATGATTTATCCCGATGCTGAAATAATAAAACTTGAGACAAATTACAGATCAACCGCGTGCATAGTCGAACTGTCGAACAGTTTTATATCACGGAATGTTTACAGGCATCCCAAGAGAATGGATACATTAAATGAAAAAGGGAAGTATCCCTGCTATATTTCGGCTAAAGATTCAAAGGATCAGATCAGAAAGGTTATTGAACTGTTAGCGGACGGATATGCGAAAAAAACCGCCGCCGTCCTTTACAGGAATAACCTGTCGGGAATACCCGTAGCATATGAGCTTATAAAAAACGGTATTCCATTTTACATGCGCGACAATTACTCGAATTTTTTCAGGCATCCTGTTATCGCGGACGTTTTTAATTTCTTTCATTTTTCAGAAAATCCGGACGATATTGAATGTTTTAAGAAAATTTATTTTAAGATGGGCGCTCCGTTTTCGAAAACCTGTATAACATACCTTGAATCAAATGCCGGCGCGAGCAGGAATATAATTATTTCGTTATTTGATATCTACTGGAAAAACAGGGATATGAGGGAGCATCTGTTCAGGATTAGAAAAGCGATTAAGAAAATCCGGCGCTCAAAACCATCAAGAGCTTTTGATATTATTTTTAATGACCTTTGTTACGAAGAATATATTAAGCGCAACGCAGGTTTTTCAACCGTTTTTTCAACTCTCAAACAGTTGTCCGACGGGGCAAAAACAATATCGGAACTGCAAAAAAGGCTTGGGATAATTAAAAGGGAAATAGAGCGAAGCTGCCGGACGGACAGCGATTCCGCCGTTTGCCTGCTGACGCTGCATGGAAGCAAAGGTCTCGAGTTTGATAAAGTTATTCTTATTGATCTGATTGACGGTTTGTTTCCGGCTGAAAAAAGTCTTGATAAAGCTGCCGCAGACAAAAAAATGCTGTATGAGGAAGAAGCAAGGTTATTTTATGTTGGCGTTACAAGGGCAAGGAGCGAAGTGTTTCTTGTTGCGCCGGGAAAACTGGACGGGAAAGCCGTAAATCCGTCCCGCTTCATAAAAAGATTTCTCGAGCCCGTATATTCCTTTCCGGCGCATTGGAATTAAGCATTTTCCGATAAATCAGCAAGTCCTTTGGGCGGGACTATGAAAAACAGGTTAGTTTGTTCTGTTTCCCTGCCTGCAAAATGAAATCGGCCTTTTTTCAATGCTTGCGACTAAACGGTCGAATTCTTCTTCTTTTTCCTTGACCGTCTTGAAGCAATTCGGATACTTATTCAATATTTCCTTTAATTTGGAATACGTCAAAATGATCATCCCTCTTTCATTTATTTCTTTATTATCAGAATATGATACAAGCTAAAAAAATGTTCATGCCTGCCCGCAAAACAAAACACCCCAAATAAAACCGCGTACCCACCGGAACGCGGCTCTGGCTCGGGTGCTTTCGGTGAAGACGGGCGATATTTCAAATTTATCTGATTGCGTGAAGAAATTTTTTAATTTATAATATTATCATTGTTTTTTTCCCTGAATTTGTTAAACGCGTTTATGAAAGGGGTTTTCCGCTTGAAGCACGATACCGTTGTTATTCTTGATTTTGGCGCCCAGTACGGCCAGTTGATAGCAAGAAGAATACGTGAAGCTGACGTATATTGTGAAATACTTCCGTACAATGTTCCCATCGAAAAAATTATTGAGAGAAACCCAAAAGGTATTATTCTGACAGGCGGGCCGGCGTCGGTTCTCGATGAGAACGCGCCGAAGTGCGATCCAAAGCTCTTCGATATAAATGTGCCCATCCTTGGAATATGCTATGGAATACAGTTGATTGCCGCTGTGCTTGGAGGAACCGTAAACAGTGTTTCAACAAGGGAATACGGCAAGGTTGATATTGAACTTAATACCGACAGTGAATTGTTCGAAAATATGGAGCCCGATACATTTTGCTGGATGAGTCATACATTCAATGTCATAAAAATGCCCGAAGGTTTTACTGCGACGGCGGGAACAAAGAATTGCCCCGTTGCTGCCATGGAAAACCGTGAGAAAAGGATCTATGGAGTCCAATTCCACCCGGAGGTTGAGCACACGCCGTTCGGACAGCAAATGCTGAAGAATTTCCTGTATAAAATATGTAATTGCAAACCGGATTGGAAGATGGATTCGTTTGTTGAGTCCGCAGTAAAATCAATCCGTGAGAAAGTGGGAAGCAAAAAAGTTTTATGCGCGCTTTCGGGCGGTGTTGATTCGTCGGTAGCCGCCACCCTTGTGCACAAAGCCGTTGGGCAGCAGTTAACGTGCCTATTTGTTGATCACGGCCTTTTGCGAAAATATGAAGCCGAACAGGTTGAGGATGTATTCAGGCGGAAATTCAATATGAACCTAATCAAGGTAAACGCACAGGAGCGCTTCCTGAAAAAGCTCGCCGGCGTTACCGATCCGGAAAGAAAAAGAAAAATCATCGGCGAAGAGTTTATACGTGTTTTCGAAGAGGAAGCGAAAAAGCTTGGGAAGGTTGATTTTCTTGTCCAGGGAACGATATATCCCGATGTCATTGAAAGCGGCCTCGGGAATTCATCAGTAATTAAAAGCCATCACAATGTCGGCGGTCTTCCCGAGCATGTCGATTTCAATGAAATCATAGAACCGTTAAGGGATTTATTCAAAGATGAAGTCCGCAAGGTTGGGCTCGAATTAGGCCTGCCGGAGCAGTTGGTCTGGCGGCAGCCGTTCCCGGGGCCGGGTCTTGCGGTGCGTATTATAGGTGATATTACTCCCGAAAAACTTGAGATTCTCAGAGACACCGATTATATACTTCGCGATGAAATTGCCATGGCAGGGCTCGAACGGAAAATCAGCCAGTATTTCACTGTTCTTACTAACATGAGAAGCGTCGGCGTCATGGGAGACGAAAGGACTTATGATTATACCGTCGCGATAAGGGCGGTTACAACTACCGACTTTATGACAGCCGACTGGGCAAAGATACCGCACGAAGTACTCGAGAAAGTTTCCAACCGTATTGTAAATGAAGTAAAACATGTTAACAGGATTGTTTATGATATAACTACAAAGCCTCCTGCTACAATTGAGTGGGAATGATTGTACGACATAATTACCGGTATTGGTTTTATTTTTTAAAAAAGAAACCGAACAGGTGGATAAATGATTACGCTTTCAAATATCAATAAAACCTTTCGTGTTGCCAGGCGGCAGGCAGGATTCGGCCGTGCCGTAAAGGCTTTGTTTTCGCGCGAATATGAACTTATTCATGCCCTTAACGATGTCAGCTTTACAATCAAAGACGGCGAAATGGTTGGGTATATCGGTCCGAACGGCGCAGGAAAAAGCACTACGATTAAAATTATGTGCGGAATCCTCACACCTGACAGCGGTATGTGCAAAATTAACGGACGCGTACCGTGGCGCGACCGAATTGCGCACGTACGGGAAATCGGCGTAGTTTTCGGCCAGCGCAGCCAGCTTTGGTGGGATGTTCCGATTATTGACAGCTTTGAATTGTTACGCGATATTTATAAAATAGACAGGAAAATTTATAAAAATAATCTTGACGAATTGACAGTGCTTCTTGATTTAAGCGAACTGCTGAAGACTCCTGCCAGAAGCCTCAGTCTCGGCCAGCGCATGCGTTGCGAAATTGCCGCGTCGCTTCTGCACTCTCCTAAAATTCTGTTTCTTGATGAACCTACTATCGGTCTTGATGCGGTTTCTAAAATGACCGTACGCCAATTCATAAAAAGAATAAACGCAGAGCGTGGTACAACAGTTATCCTGACAACCCATGACATGCAGGACATTGAGGCATTGACCGAACGAATACTGCTGATAGGCAAGGGCAGGATACTGCTCGATGGCAGCCTTACCGAACTAAAAAAGCGCTCATCAAGGAGAAAAACGCTTGTCGTTGAATATAACGGATCTGCACCGGAAATTACCGATGATATGACCCTTATTGAGAAGAAAAACGGGCGCCTTGTAATATCTCTTGACCCGGAGATATTTCCGGTATCGGACGCGATAGCCTATCTTGCCGCAAGGACGGAACTCACCGACGTATCGGTGTCCGGCATAACAGCGGAGGAAATGGTAGCAGAGCTGTACAGGGAGTATCATATATGAAAAAATATTCAGCGCTGTTTCGCATTCGCTTTATTAACAGTTTGCAGTATCGCGCCGCTGCGTTGGCAGGGCTTGCTACACAGTTTGCCTGGGGGTTTATGGAAATATCGGCTTTTTCGGCTTTTTACCGCGCAAATCCTGCCGCATTTCCGATGGAATTCTCGCAGACGGTTTCTTACATATGGATGCAGCAGGCATTTCTTACACTGTTTATGATGTGGTTTTGGGAATATGATATTGCTGCTTCGATTATCGAAGGTTCGATAGCTTACGAAATGGTACGCCCGCTTGACATATACAACCGCTGGTTTTGCCAGATTACGGCCAACCGTTTGGCGCGGGCGGCTTTAAGATGCGCACCGATCCTGATTTTTGCGTTTCTCGTTCCGGAACCGTATCGGATGACGCTGCCACCTGACGCGGCTCAGCTTTTTTTATTCCTGCTTTCCGTACTTCTGGCGTTATGTGTAGTGGTAGCGTTTTCAATGCTGATGTATATTTCATTATTCTATACATTATCACCTACAGGAGTCAGGTTATTTATCGCGGTTATATCCGATTTTTTTGCAGGCGGGATTGTGCCGCTGCCGTTTTTTCCGGCGCCGGTTCGCGCCGTTGCCGAATGGCTGCCGTTTGCGGCGATGCAGAATATGCCGCTTCGAATTTACAGCGGAAATATCGCGGGTATGGACGCATTTGCGGGTATCGGCCTGCAAATCTTTTGGCTTGCGGCTCTGTTGGCTGTCGGGCGGCTTATGATGAGCCGGGCGCTTAAAAGGGTCATCGTGCAGGGAGGCTAAAGATGCAGTTATATATTAAGTTTTTCGCGATGCACTTAAAAAGCCAGATGCAGTATAAGTTATCATTTTTTCTGACTGCGCTCGGTCAATTCTTTGCGTCATTTACAGTTTTGCTTGGTGTATATTTTATGTTTTCACGGTTCCACGAAGTTGAAGGTTTTCAGTTTGAGCATGTGCTTTTATGTTTTGCAGCAGTGCTGATGGCGTATTCTATTGCCGAAATGTTTGGACGCGGTTTTGATCAGTTCCCGCAAATGCTTGGAAACGGCGAGTTTGACCGTGCTCTTGTAAGACCGAGGAGCGTAATCTTCCAGGTTCTTGCGGCAAAGATGGATTTCACAAGATTCGGCAGGTTATTTCAGGCTATACTCGTATTCTGTTATGCAATTCCGAACAGCGGTGTTATTTGGACCTGGGATAAAGTTTTAGCGCTTTTATTGATGGTTGTTTGCGGCAGCCTGATATTCTTCGCGTTGTTTATAGTATATGCCGGATTTACGTTTTTCACGGTCGAAGGTCTGGAATTTATGAACATCTTTACTGACGGAGGCCGGGAGTTCGGGCGCTATCCGTTTTCGATTTACGGGAAAAGAATTCTGAAGTTTCTTACGTTTGTAGTTCCGCTCGCGCTTTTTCAGTATTATCCGCTTCTGTATCTGCTGGACAGGGAAAAAAACATGCTTTATATGTTCACGCCCGTGATCGGTCTGCTGTTTATAATACCAAGCTGCGCTTTCTTCCGCATAGGGCTGCGGAAGTATAAATCGACCGGGTCATGACTGGTTCTGTGAGTTAATCGAGTTAATTATCCTGATAGCAAGCTCGTATTTATAAACCGATTTATTCTGGGTTGTGAATTTAAAGCGGTACAGCGTGTTATGATAATAAAACTCAAACTTGTTGTTGTTTTGAATATTCACCCCGGTCATTTCACTAATAGGGAAAGCATAAACTGTCTTTTCGGATGAAAGTATAAGCCTGTCAAAGAACAGTTCCACCTTGCCGAGCTTTTTGTATTGTCTTAATCTACCCCTGCGTTTCCCGGTAAAGATCTTAACGCCCGTATCCGAGAACAGCGGTATTTGTCCCGACATATACTCGTTTTTTGAAAACAGTTCGTATAAATACGTATTCTGCCAATCGCTCCATGTTTGCGGAGAAAGAAAGAACGGTTCATGCTCGGTGTCAAAATAACCGTATTCGTTATACCTGACAGTATAATTGCAGTTTCCGCATGTGAAAAAGTCTCCGCGGCTTCGCAGCGAACACAGCGATTTGCAGCGCGGGCAGACCACAAGAAACAGATCAAGGTATTCGGCAAGGTTTCGCCCTTTGAAAGGCACCATGTTTTTCTCCTGCCACTCATATTCATTCATCCGTATTCCTTCAACTATTTTCCGGTATATTTCATCTGTGGACATTTTGTTAATGTCATCGGGAGTGAAAAGAACGCTGTATTTTATATGGATGACACCGGTTCTTGAGCTTCTTGCCCATCTTGGCCTGGTGAGGCCCGCTCCTTCCATTAACGTGTTTATTACAGGTACTTTAAGGCTCTTTATTAGTTTAGCAGTTGAATAAAAAACCGGCACGTTTTTCAAATCCCAGTTTCGCGCTCCCTCGGGGTACACTCCAACAACACCTTTGTTCTTTATTATGCTTATAATAGCGCGGATGGTTCCGGAGTCGGCCAGTTTTTTTGATTTAGGTATCCCGCCGACAAGCTTTAACAACTGCCTGAGCCAGAAGTGGCGGAAATGTGTGTCGGAAATTACAAAGTAAATTGGCTCGCTAATACCCATTGACATCAGGAAAGGGTCCCAGGCTCCGATATGATTGCCTATAACAATATAGGGAGGTTTCACATCAGCAATTTCTTCATTATTTATTTTCACATTGAATCGAAGTGATAAATACTTTCCGAACGTGAGCCTGAGCAGCTTATTAAACCATTTGCTGTGTCTGTATTTTATTTTTTTTATTTTTTCCATTTTCCCCCCGCCGTATCTAATAATTTATGTCTAAAATTCCATTTAATTTTACCAAACCATTATTTCAATGTAAATGGATTTTGTTTATCCGGGACGCGGCAATGCCTCGATCCGTTATCCGCCCGCCGGGTTTCCGCATTAATTCGTGGGCTGTTTATTCGGACGCGAAATGAAGAACTATTGTACAATAAAGAAAACTATAACGGAATGAATGGGGTATTTCGTTTACCTGAAACATGCTGTTTAGTTTGCATATTGTTTAATACGCCAATCAAAGGTATAATTCAAGGAGGAAAACTAGGAGGTGTTGTATATATGCCGGTATTTGAAATGCCATTAAGCGAACTTAAAAAGTACCAGGGGATAAACCCGAAACCCGAAGATTTTGAACAGTATTGGGAAAGAGCTCTCGATGAAATGAACAGTACCGATCCCGACGTCAAGCTTATTCCCACAGAATTTCAAAGCAATGTCGCCGAATGCTATGATCTTTATTTTACCGGAGTGAAAGGCGCAAGGATCCATGCGAAGCTGCTAAAGCCGAAGCAGAAAAAAGACAAGTATCCCGCAATTCTGCAGTTTCACGGGTACGCATGGAACTGCGGGGACTGGCAGAGCAAGCTTGGGTATGCTGCATCAGGCTTTGTCGTTGCGGCAATGGACTGCCGCGGGCAGGGCGGTTTGTCCGAAGACAAGGGAGGAGTATTCGGGAATACACTGCACGGCCATATTATACGCGGACTCGATGACCCAAACCCGGACAATCTTCTTTACAGGCAGATCTTTTTGGATACCGCCATGCTTGCGAGGGTTGTTTCCGGTATGCCGTTTGTTGACGGCGAAAGAATGGGAGCAATGGGAGGCTCACAGGGTGGTGGATTAACCCTGGCGTGCGCGGCATTAGTTCCTGAAATAAAAAAGGCGGCGCCGGTATACCCGTTTTTGTGCGATTATAAAAGGGTATGGGAAATGGATCTGGCCAAAGATGCGTACAAAGAGCTGGCTGATTATTTTAGAAAATTTGATCCGATGCATCAAAGGGAAGACGAGGTATTTAAGAAGCTTGGCTATATCGATGTACAGAATCTTACAAAACGCATAAAAGGCGAGGTTTTGATGGCTACCGGACTCATGGACACGGTATGTCCCCCTTCAACGCAGTTTGCGGCATATAACAAGATTGAATCAAAGAAAGATGTTGTAATATATCCTGATTTCGGGCATGAATTACTGCCTGGTTTTGATGATATTACATACAGGTTCATGTGTGAGTTGTTATAATGATTAAAAGAACCACTGTCGGAGGATTTACATGAAAACAATAATTACACTCCTTGGGATGGCGAAAAAATACTGGAAATACATGATCATCGGCATGATTGCAATAGTTTTGATGACAGCATGTCAGCTTACGGCACCGATGATTGTCAGGGAACTGACGAGCCTGATTCAGAACCAGGACCCTGAACTCGGTCAAAAGGCTCTGCGGCTTGCGCTTATTTTGGCGGCTATATATCTTGCACAGGCGGGCTGCACGTTCCTGCGCTCTTACATAACACATTACGCGGCATGGAATTTTGTATCGGACATGAGGGTACGGATATATAACCACCTTCAGAAGCTGTCTCTGCGTTATTACCATGATAAGCAGACCGGACAGATCATGTCCCGTGCGTCAAACGATGTTCAGCTTATTGAACTTCTTATAGCCCATGCGGTGCCGGATTTGATTGTCAATGTTCTTATTCTGCTGGGCGTAACGATTCTGCTTTTCTCGATTAATGCCGTGCTTGCCCTGTTAAGCCTTGTCACGGTACCTTTTTTGATATTCGCTATAGGGATATTCGCGAAAAAAATTCAGCCCCAGTTCAGGACATCACAGCAGAGACTTGCCGAATTCAATGCGACGCTTCACGATAACCTGTCCGGTATGAAGGAGATCCAGGTTTTTAACCAGCACGAAAGGGAAAAAAGCCGGATATGCAAGTCATCAAAAGCCCATGTAAACCAGGTTTTAAGAGCGTTAAGATTAAGCGCGATATACCATCCTTCGATTGAGTTTTTCAATCATATGGGTACGGTTCTTGTTATAGGGTTCGGCGGATATCTTGCTTCTTTGAACAGGGTCCCCCTTCCTGATATAATAGCGTTTATTCTGCTTTTAAATATGTTTTACCAGCCAATAAGCACTCTCGGAAGGGTTAACGAAGATTTGCAGAACGCGCTTGCCGGGGCATCAAGAGTGTTCGAGGTTCTTGATACCGAACCCGATGTAAAGGAAAAAAGCGGCGCGATAAATGTGGGAAGGATTTCGGGAAAGATAGACATAGAGAATGTTTCGTTCAGCTACATAACGCATCGTGATGTGTTAAAGAATATAAGCCTTTCGATAAATCCGGGAGAACTGGTAGCTATTGTAGGGCCGACAGGTGTCGGGAAAACGACGTTGATCAGCCTGCTGGCGCGTTTTTATGATCCCGACGACGGAAGGATCCTGTTCGACGGCATTGATATCAGGGATATGACTTTATCTTCGCTGCGTGACAATATAAGCATAGTGCTGCAGGATGTATTCCTTTTCAACGGCACGGTGGCGGAAAATATCTCATACGGCGTAAAAAATGCGAGTATGGATGATATTATCAGGGCCGCAAAGATCGCAAACGCGCATGAATTCATTTGTGAGATGGAGCGTGGTTATGATACCGTAATAGGCGAAAGAGGAATAAAACTGTCCGGTGGACAGAAACAGCGGCTTTCGATTGCAAGAGCCGTTCTCAGGGATACTCCGATCCTGATCCTTGACGAAGCTACGGCTTCAGTGGACATGGAAACTGAAAAACTTATTCATCAGGCAATAGACAGCATTATACAAAACCGCACCACTATAATGATTGCCCATCGCCTTTCTTCTGTACGCAAAGCGGATAAAATAATCGTTCTCGAAGATGGAAAGATTGCGGAGATTGGAACGCATGAAGAATTAATGAAAACCGACGGGCTGTATAAAAAGCTCTGCGAGATTCAAATGCACGGCTGATTATACGTAAATTGAAATAAAATTCTAATCAAATTCTAATTGTTTGCAAACGGAGGGTTAATTTTCGATATGTAAAATGCCAGTGTAAAATTAAGTGTTTGAGAATATTCGGAGGTGCGGATATGATTACACTGGAACAGGTAGATCAGTTGAGGAAAAGAACCAACTGCAGCTATGAAGAAGCAAAGTTTCTGCTTGAAAAGCATAACGGCAATGTTTTGGACGCAATTGTGGAGTTTGAAAAAAATAAAGGCAGAAAATGCAATGGGTTTGACGAAAAGTCGTGGAAGAAGCAGAGCGGGGATTTTTTCAAGAGCGTTTTGGAAGTAATCCGGAAGGGCTTTGAGAATAATGTCGTAATTGAGGATAGGAACGGCATATTGATAAATCTGCCCATTAATGTAATGCTTATTCTCATCATCTTAATACCTATGGTTATCATCCCGGTTTTGCTTGTACTTATGCTTGTCGGGTATAAAATAAGCATCAGGAAGAAGAAGGGTGAAGAGATAAACCTGACTTCAATGATGCATGATATGGCCGGCCAATTTAAAAGCGGCAGCTGCGAGCAACCTCAACGGTGCCATGATGAGAACGCTGTCAGTGAAATAAAAAATGACGGCTATAATGAACTCACGATTGAGTAGGCATTGCTTTGGCACGAAAGGCAAAATAACCGGACAGCGTATTAATATGAATAATTTGTATTATTCTGCTGCAAATCCTCCTTGCGTCAGGCACGGAGGATTTCGTGCTATGATAAAACAATCCCGCCCGTTAACGAAATCGTAGATTTCAAACGGCCTGCCATAACCTCACCGTTACCTAAGCCATAAATTTCAAACGACTCCCCAAAAACATGGTAACATGAATATATTCAGCCGATGCCGCGCTGAATGGATTCATGTTATAATAAACAAAAGGCAGAAAAAAGGCGTATAAGCCAGGGCGCATAACAGGCGGGGTAAATCATACGATTCCAACATTAATGGAGTGAAACCGGATGGCTGAAAAAATACTTGTAGTTGAAGATGAAAGCAAGATAGCGCGCTTTCTCGAATTGGAGCTCAAACATGAAGGATATGACGTAGAGCTTGCCTACGACGGGCGTGACGGGCTTGAAAAAGTTTTGAAGGGGGACATTGATCTTGTAATCCTTGATTTGATGCTCCCGATGTTAAGCGGAATTGAAGTGCTGCGCCGCATTCGAAAAAGCACCGATCTGCCCGTTATTATGCTGACTGCGAAAGATGATGTGTCCGACAAAGTTATGGGACTTGACAGCGGGGCGGACGATTACGTCACAAAGCCGTTTGCGATAGAGGAACTGCTTGCGAGAATCCGTGTCGCGCTTAAAAGGAAACAAAACACGGCGAGAAAACCCGAAGAAGAAATACTCAGGGCAGGGGATCTTTCGGTTAATAAAACCGCCCGCAAGGTTATGTTTAACGGTGAAGAGATACCGCTGTCGAAAAAGGAGTATGACCTGCTCGTATATATGATGGAAAACAAGGGCATAGTGCTCACGCGTGAAAAGCTCATTGAAAAGGTCTGGGGATATGACTACTACGGCGACACGAATGTAACGGATGTTTATATCAGGTATCTGAGGGCAAAGATTGATCAGAAGTACAACCAGTCATTCATAAAGACTGTTCGTGGAGTGGGATATATTTTTGAAGACAAGGAATAAAAATGAACCGGAAAAAATAAAGACGGTTTTCCTGTACAAAAAAGACAGGGCCAAAAATACGCAGAAGAATAAGAATGAAAACAAGATGCAGAGAAAACCGGGGAAAAAGGAAAACGCCCGAGCATCCTCGATGGGGCGCCGCCTTTCGGGGGCGTATACGAGGATGATGGTTGATTCTTTCCTGTCATGCCTTATACTTATTCTCATCGTGTACTGCATTTTCAACGCCGCCGTTATTATCCGCGATGTTATTCATATCATTAATGATCTGGGGTCTACGGATAAACTTTCGGAATCAATTTACGATATAGTTGTCCAGCATGATACGGAACTCGATATATCTGCAGTCGACGGCGAGGTGCTGCTGAATACCTTCGGTAAATACGATAAGCCTCCGGGTATGGTTCCGGTGTGGTTTTATGGTAAAGACGGGCTTGTTTATATGATGATAAGAACGTATTTAAACCGTCCGGATGGTCTTTACCTTGTCGGCATATTCAAGGATATTACAACCGTTCTGCTGGAGATGGCTGTTTTGTTGATAACCGCCGTTGTCCTTGGAACAATGGTTCTTCTGACGATTTTTTTCAGGGGAAGAGCGATGACGAAAAATGCGTTGTACCCGATTGCCGAAATGACAAGGATGGCAAAGGAAATAAAGGCGCAGAACCTGAACCTGAGGCTTAACGTAACGAATGCGAAGGACGAACTTAAGGAGCTTGTAATTACTTTCAATGAAATGATGGACAGAATTGAAGATGCATATAACAAGCAGAACCAGTTTGTCTCAGACGCGTCGCACGAATTGAGAACCCCAATATCGGTAATCCAGGGATATGCACGCATGCTTGAAAGATGGGGCAAGGAAGACCCGGAAGTTCTTACCGAATCTATAGAGGCTATACGCAATGAAGCCGAAAACATGAGAGAACTGGTCGATAAACTGCTGTTTATTGCGAGAAACGACAAAGACACATTGAATTTGTCAATGGAAACATTCTCGCTGAGTGAAATGATGGACGAACTGGTTAAGGAGACGCGAATGGTGGATCAGGATCATATTATTGAAAGCTCAATTGACCAGGATGTATATATAAATGGGGACAGAAACCGCATAAAACAGGCAATGCGGATTTTTATAGATAATGCGCAGAAATACACTCAGCCGGGCGGAATTATTGAAATCAGCCTGAAAAACAGCAATAATACCGCGGTACTTTCGGTAAAGGATAACGGATGCGGCATTTCCGCAAAAGATATTAACAATATTTTTGACAGATTTTACAGGGCGGACGAGTCCCGTGACAGGAACAAGGGGGGACACGGGCTTGGCCTTTCAATTGCCAGAATAATAGTTCTGCGGCATGGCGGGAAGATTAATGTAAAAAGCAAACCGGGGGAAGGCAGTGTTTTTTCGATCGTTCTGAATTCACTGCCGAAAACCCCCGGCAATGATGTTAATTCTGCTTATTCGGAATCAAAAAATCCTTAAGCGCAGGTAATTATCTTTTACGAAATCAAACTTCGTGATTTTCTGCAGTGCCTGTTCCATCGACTTTTCCGATGCTTCGTGCGTAAGCAGAACAATAGGCACATAATTATCTTTGCCATGAGTCTCAAGCTGAACCATCGAAGATATCGAAATCTTGTATTCGGCAAAAACACCCGATATTTTCGCGAGCACGCCCGGTTTGTCAAGCGTGAAGAAGCGCAGGTAAAACCTGTTCGAAACTTCTTCTACCGGTATTATTTTTACGTCCGCTGTCGGATTGATCGTGCGGTTGCAGAATTTCTGTCCCTCCTTTAACAGGAGATCCCTTGAAAGGTCGACAATGTCGCCTACAATAGCGCTTGCGGTAGGCCGTTCACCCGCACCGGGGCCGTAAAATACCGTATTGCCGACAAAATCTCCCGTTACGAATATGGCGTTCATTTCATAGTTAACCGCAGACAATAGATGTGTGTCGGAAACCAGCGTAGGATGCACCCTGACGTCAATCCCGCCGTTGAAAACGCGATATATCGCAAGAAGTTTTACCGTATATCCGAATGATTTCGCAAAGTCTATATCAAGTTTGCTTATCCCCGTAATACCTTCAACGTAAATTTTATCGAACTGTACAATACTGTCGGATGCAAGGGAAGCCAGTATCGTGAGCTTGTGGGCCGCATCAGTTCCGGTAATATCAAGCGTCGGGTCAGCTTCGGCAAATCCGTTGGTTTGTGCTTCTTTCAATGCGTCTTCGAATTCAACGTTATCCTTATGCATTTTTGTTAAAATATAATTGCACGTTCCGTTAAGGATACCGTATATGCTTTCAATTTTATTCGCGATTAATCCCTCGCGGAGGCCTTTGATAATCGGTATGCCGCCGCCTACGCTTGCTTCAAAAAGAATATCAACGCCGTTTTCGCGGGCAATCCGGAACAATTCCCTGCCGCGGGTGGCAATAAGGGCTTTGTTTGCGGTAACTACATGTTTACGGTTCTCAAGAGCTCTTTTTATGAAACTGAATGCAGGCTCATAGCCTCCAATTGTCTCAACAACAATGTTAATTTCCGGATCATCAAGTACATCATACGCATTGTCGGTGCATTTTACATTCGACAAATCAAGATTGCGATCCTTTGTCCAGTCAAGCTCTGCAATTGTTTTAAGGTTAAAGGACAATGTTGAGCGTGCTTTCAAAAGTTCCTGCTGCTGCAGCAGAATACGCGCAACACCGCTTCCGACCGTACCTAAACCGAGTATTCCTATATTCACCCTTTGACCGTTCATTATATGATCCTTCCCCTTCTCGTATTTTTAACAAGGACTTCTATCATAATAACAGAAGCCCGGCAAAAATAATGCATTCAGTTCGAATTAATGTTATTTCAGCTTACCGCAAAATAATTATATCTATTATAATCATATTCCTTATACTATTCAAGATATTTAAGCCGGTTTATGCCGATCAAATATGGGCAAGTTTTTTTAACTGCTGAATATAATGTCCACTTGATTCATAAAGAGATGATGTTAAATAAAAACGATGGCTTACTAAAAAAACAGGGAAGACCTTTTTCGGTTTCCCCTGTTTATAAGCATTAATTCCGGACAGCGGCGCAGTTATGGCAGGTTCCCCTGAAATAAACCTCTTTGCTGTTGATAATAAAATTATCCAGGCCGCTGAAAGGTAAGCTGTCAACATCAACATCAAAATCGTAAATAGCCCCGCAGCAATCGCATTTGAAGTGGCCGTGACTTTCTACCGTGGAGTCATAACGTATTTCCGTTTCCTCTATTGTTATTGGCTGCACAAGGCCTTTTTCAACAAACAGGTTCAGCGAGTTATAAATTGTCGCTTTAGACAGTGTAGGGAATAATTTCTTCAAACTTGAATATATCTGTTCAACCGTCGGATGGTTCTTATTCACCATTAAGTATTCAAGAACCTTTATTCTATGGAACGACGGCTTAATATTCTTTTCCGCCAATTTATCAAAAACCATTTCCTGTACTTTTTCCATGTTTTCACCTTCTTTGCATTTACTCATATTATGTTTTATTTGGTCATAACTCGAATTTGTAACCGTTATAAATTTATAGTAATAACATATTTAATAATTGTCAATATATTTTTATGTTCCGTTAGTTCCTAAGCTGAAGATTCAACAAAACTCACCGCTGTCCGCGAAAGAAATATTTTTTTCACTGTTATAAGATACACTAAAGGAAGCTTTGAATGGAAATACTTCTGTATTTCCATGAACTTTAACCGGTATCTTGTGTGTGAAACGTCATTTTTTCTGTTTAAACGGTATAAAAAACTATTTACGTCAAAAAAAAGGCTTTATTTGTAAATTCGTTGACATTACTTTACAGTTTTATGTACGATCATGTAAAAGCAGCTAATGAGAAAGAGTTGAATAATAAATGGATGATAACTGTTATTCACTTAAGGATTACCGCAAATACAGATATAAACCGCTTGAATTAATCTTTTATTCGGCTGTGGGGGCTTTTACAATGGGAATTGTCGGATGGGTATTTTATCATAACTGTTATATTGCCTTATTTGCGGCATTACTGGGTCTGTTTTATCCAAAAATAAAAATAAAAAAACTTACCGAAAAGCATATTAACATGCTGCGGCTCCAGTTCAAGGACATGCTCTATTATCTCGGTTCATCGCTTTCCGCGGGAAGATCGGTGGAAAGCGCTTTCACGCAGGTATATTCGTCTTTGAAAAATCTATATACCGACGGTAAAAACGATATAGTCCGGGAAACCGAAATTATACTGAAACGTTTAAGAACCAATGAGAACATTGAGGATATTCTTAAAGACTTCGCGAACCGTTCGGGAATTGAAGAAATACATCATTTTGCCGATGTTTTCTCGGTTTGCAAGCGTTCAGGCGGAAATCTCGTTGAAGTGGTGCGGACCACATCAAGAATGATCAGTGAAAGAATAGAAATAAAGCAGGAAATTGAAACAAGTCTTGCCGGCAAAAAGCAGGAACAGCGAATAATGACATTATCTCCTGTTCTGATGGTAATTTTTATTTCCAAAATGAGCGGTGAATTTATTCAACCTTTATTTTCAACCGAGGCCGGAAGGGCAGTCATGACTATTTCACTGCTGATGATAGGAATAGGGATTGTTATATCAAACCGTATTATGGATATCCGCTTCTAAACAAAGGTGATAAGTATATGCAGTCAATATACATAATACTGATTGCCGCTGTTTCAGCAGTATATCTGATTATTAATGCGTTAGTTAAGAAAAGGTATAAGGATGAAGTTGAGTTTCTTGATACAAAGCAGTACCCGTATAAAAACCTTTTACCTTTTGGTATGTGGCTGTTTGATGAGACAGGCATACCATCGGCAGGAACATATTATGTTTACCTGCATCAAAGAGTGGTTATGGTTTACGGATCAAGATATGCGCAGTATTATTTGAAAATACACTGGGCGGAAAAATTCTTTTATCTTTTCCTGGGCATTGCGATTGCTTTGTTCCTCGGAGCTGCTTCGAGTTCCGGCATTGGATTTTTGATAATGGTGCCCGTTTCAGGAGTTGTTTTTTTCTTCCTGGCCGACAGAACCCTTGATGAACGCGCGAAAAAAAGAAAACTTTTGTTTATGATGGATTTCCCGGTTTTCATAAGCAAACTTACGCTGCTTATGAATGCAGGGATGCACTTAAGGCAGGCATTGGAGAGAATATATTCGGACTCGGTTCAAAAAAGCCCGCTGTATACCGAATTGGGTACAGTTCTTGAAGATTTTGCGTCAGGTCTCGGAGAGAGCCAGGCATGGCAGGATTTCTCGGAAAGATGCAAGATTAAGGAAATATCATCATTCGCGAATATGGTTATGCACAGCTCAAAAATCGGCGGCAGACAGCTTGTTGAAGAACTGAAGAAAATGACCTACGAAACCTGGGAGATGCGTAAGCACGCGGCGAAACAGATGGGTGAAACCGCATCGGCAAAATTGATTTTTCCGCTAATGCTGATGTTCCTTGCCGTTCTGCTTATTGTTATCACGCCTGCAATTATGCAGTTCTCCAAAGGTTTTTAATATAAATAGGAAGGAGAAGCATATATGATAACCAAAATAATGCGGAAATTTATTAAAGACACAAAAGGACTGAATACTGTTGAGATAGTTGTATTGGTTGCAATCGCAATCGGTTTGGCGCTTATATTCAAGGATCAGATAACCGCGTTTGTCAAAACAATACTGGATAACATATTGGATGCGTCGGCATTTACAATATCTCTGACTCCCGCACCGTGAGGCAGATAATGTCAGGCAGACAATGTGACGCGGGTCCGGCTGAAAAAGGCGCAGTAACCGTGGAGTATGTGCTGATTTTTCCTGTTGTTATATTATGTGTTGTCATAATTATTCAAATCGGTCTTCTGTATTACCAGCAAGCCTTGTTTCAATCCGTAGTGGGTGAGAGTATACAAAACTGGGCTATGCTCTGGGGGTATGAAGCGAGCCTGGTAAATGCCGAAAAAGGAATAACCGGTAAAGACTCTTATGTTAGTGAAGGTTTGTACTGGCATATTTTTTCCGGAGCGGATGTTAAAAAAAACGCGCTGGAAAAAGATATAAAGAGGCTGCTGCTTAAATCAAGCATAATTAAACCGAAAGGCGAAATAAAAACAGAAGTTGAATTTACGAATTATATTATCGCACAGAAAATAGATATACGCGCTTGGGTGGTTTATCCTTCACCATGCGGGAAACTTCTTCAATTCATTGGTTTTCCGGACGAAATCGTGCTTGAAGCACATTATGAAGCAACAGTGAACGATCCGAAAGAATTCATCAATAATGTTGATTATCTGCTTCAAATCTATAACGAAACACAGGTTAAAGATCGGGTTGAGAGTTTGTTAGAACCACTTGCCCAATCGCTTGAAAAGATAAAAAATTATTTGAAATAAATTATATCTGAATGCTTAAGGGGTATTGGTGACCTGAAATGAGATTAAGGGGCAGTATTACCGTTTTTATGAGCATAATATTATCCGCGCTGATTGCGTTTACCGGAATAATAGTAGATGCGTCGCGGCTGAAGATTGCCAAAAAACATGCCCAGGCTGCCGTGCAGCTGTCGGTGCAGTCCGCACTTACGCAATACCATGCCCCGCTTAAGGAGCATTATGGCTTAATGTCTATGGGCTGCGGGCAGGAGGAATTGGAAGCTTTCATTCTTGAACTTTTGGAAAACAACCTTGCTGTTGAAAACGCGTATTTGCCCGGATTAGTCGATCTTTACGGTTTTCAGGTTAAGAATGTGACGGTGACGCCTTTTTTCAACCTAACCGAAGATTATGTTCTTGAGCAGCAGATAACGCAGTTTATGAAATACCGTGCTCCTGCTGTCGCAATCGGAAATTTTCTTGAAAAATTAAAGGCATTGAAAACATGCATGGCACAGTCCGGCGTACTGAATAAAAAAATGGATCTGGAGAAAAAACTGCAAAAAATCCGTGAAGAGCAGGTTTATCTCCATTTACTGCTCGCCGAGCGCATCCGTGGTTTTTCAGAAGGCGGAGAGCTTCCGCAAAATCTTCAAAATCATCTGAATATAATACCGGGGCTTGCAAATGATATTCAAACCCTCGAGAAACCAGGTTCGGAACTTGATACCAGTTGGGATTCGATGATAAAAATTGCGGAGAATATAAGTAACGTTGAAAACGATATAAGAAGGCTTCAAAGAGAAGCTGACGATCTTGAAAGGGAAATAGCCGGATACGAAACAAGCGAAGAAGAAGGCGCAGATGATTATATAAACTCGCTGACGGACAGGCTGTCCGCGATAAATAACGAAATAAGCCTTCAGAAAGCATACATAAGAGATGAAAAGGATCTGTTCAAAAAGAATGCCGATGTATGCTTGGGTATATTACGCCAAATTGAGGACAAGGCCAAAGCCGTATATTCAAACGTTTCAACGATTAGCGATGTTGTTGAAAGGTTTATTGATTACCATAATGAAGCTGCCGGACTGGCGGATGAGATTGCAAAAGGATGCGAAGCAGCGGAAAAAATAAGGGTTGAGATAGAAGACCAAATAAAAATACAATCCGCGGAGTCCGACAACGCATTCCTGATGCGAATAAAAACCGAAGTAAACAAGCTCGTTATAAATGCCGATCCGGATGTCATTCATAACATAAGCGCTGAAATTGAACACAACCTTGCCGTTCTGAAAGACACAAAATCAAAAATGGATGAATATGAAACATCGCTTCGTCAGGTCATTGATGAAATACACTCGTTTATACGTAATACGGAAGATGGAACAGCGCGGGAAAGCGTACATTTCGAAAGGGAGACGTTCGGCAGCAGAATAAATCATATGTCGGAGCCTATCGGAAACGTACTGAAGACTGCCGCCGCCGCATATAAAAAACCGGCATACACGATAGAACCCGCTGTTAACGGGAAAGAAAAAAACGAGTTTAAAAAGTGGTGCAACACTGTTTTCAACGAGGAAAATGATGTTGAAAACAGCAGGGATAAGGGTTACCAGAAAAAGCTGAAGCAGAACATACGGAAAAATGAAGAAGAGAACAGCAAAGAAGAAGAGCAGTTTAACGGTGATGATACAAGGTTATCAAACAAGAAGCTCGACGAAATATTCCAGAAACTCCCGTCATACAGGGACAAGGAAGGAAGATATGTAAACGTAAAAAACAGCGATTATATTAGTGAGGAGCCGGAAGATGACTATCAGCCTTCAGCCGGGGTAAATGACAATACAGATGTAGAAGAAAAATACGGCAGCGCGTTGAATGAAAACGGCAATCTTGCATCAAGAATAGAAAAACTTATGGCCTCGGCGGGGGAAGCGCTTATAAGAGTGCTCTATGTAAATGAATACATAGTGAGTGCGTTTAAAAACGCTAATCTCGAAAATATCAAAAACACGGGTATTAGCCTTGCTGGGTTCCCAAATGAGAGCTTTTTTGAAAAAGGTGAAGTCGAATACATAATATTCGGCGCCAAAAAAGAAAAAACAAACGTATTACTCGCAAAATCATCGATATTCGGAATACGCATGGGGCTGAATTTAATTCATATATACACCGATACCGAAAAAACAGCTGCTGCGCTCACGGCCGCAAACATTATTGCCGGATGGTCGGCCTTCGGTGTGCCTGTCGTGAAAAATCTAATCCTGATTGGCTGGGCGGCAGGTGAATCATGGCTTGATGTTAAAGGAATAGACAAAGGCGAGCCTGTGCCTGTATACAAAACAAAAAACACGTGGAAGCTTGATCTGAAATCCATGTTTTCAGGCATTGCTGAAGAAATAATAAATGAGACGACTGATTGGCTAAAACAAACGAAAAACGAGCTTATCGACGAAGGTGAAGACGCGTTGAGAACCGCCGTTGAGAGCATAGTATACTCAGCGGTAAATGAGGCGTTTCTGCCTGTTGAACAGATGTACGCGGAACTTGATAAAGGTGATAACAGCGATACGGAACCGGTGATTTCAGGCATTGATATACCCAATGATTTCGGTGACATGCAGGCTCTGAAAGAATGGATAATCAAAGCCGCGAAAGATCATTTCGAATCGGTTAAATCGGAAGCTGTAAACTGGTCTGTATTAAAAATAGAAGAATATAAGAAAAATTTAACGAAAAAGATTGCTGATTTTATATTTGAAAGCAGTGCTTATAAGAACTTTGTGAGCCGGCTTAAAGGCAAACTGGACGACATTATTAACCACGGCGGCGGACTGCTGGCCGACAAGGCTGACGAGCTTGGCGGCAAAATCGGGGATACGGGTGTAAAAGAACAGGTGCTCGGGTCGGTTATTTCGTTTGATTATTTGGACTATTTAAGGCTGCTGCTGTTTGTCGTGCCGCAGAAAACAAAACTCTTAAGAATTGCCGACCTGATGCAGCTAAACATGCAGAAAACGCTTAACAACCCGGAATTTGTCCTGTCCGGTTACAACACATTTTTATTGGTCGAAGCCGAAATTTCATTTAAGTATTTATTTATACCCAAAAATTTAGTCAATAGGGATGAAGGTCAAATTAAGATACAGTGGGGGTACGGGTATTGAAACTGCAAGGTTTTTGCTGCCAAAAGCGCTTAATCGCAGGAACAGCAAATATCGTCAGAAAATTCGACGCAAGGAGCGGAAGCGCTACCGTTGAAGCGGCGATAATCCTTCCGGTTGTTATTATTTTATTTGTTTCAATACTGTCAATAATACGTATTGCCGGTACACATGATCGCGTACAGCACGCGTTGAACGGGGTTGCCGCTGAATTGTCGCAGTACGGCTACCTGTATGCCGTATCGGGAATGCAGGAAAAACATGACGAGATAATCGATGAAATCGAATATGCCAAAAATGAACTTCTGGAGCGGCAGAAAGCAATAAGCGGCTTTTACGGAACGATTCACAGCTTAACGGGAAAAATAACGTTTACCGGACAGGAGAATAGTATTGAAGTGTTAACCGGTATAGCCGAAAATATTCGGGATATGGACGATTCTTTAGATGATTTGTCCGATCAGATTGAAAAAATACTCGCGGATCCGATGGGTGAAGCGCGAATGATTGCGCTTGCGCTGTCGGACAAATTGTTCGGCAGGTCAAAAACCGCCTTGTTATCAGTTGTTTCGAAAAGCATAATGAAGATAAAAATTTCCGAATCCCTTTCTACACCTGTAAACGATCTCGAAAAAAGCCTCGGAATAAAAGGCGGCATTAATGGCCTGGATTTTTCCGGTTCGTCGTTCCTTGACGATAAACAGACGATAGATCTCGTTGTTGAATATACGGTAAAACCGGTGCCCTGGTTTTCGGTAATGCCTGAAGTCCGCCTTAGAAACCGCTCGTGCGTGCTTGCGTGGACTTCGGGCGCGGACAGGATCAGCCCGCATGATGATACTTATGGCGATAGCTTATGGAATATTGACGCAAACACAGATCCAAGAATCCAGCATATGAACCGCGGCATCGAAATAGAGAAGAGGTTTGCCGCGGAATTGATAAAACCATTCGGGGAGAATGGAAAAGTCACGCCGCTTTTTTTCCCGGTTGTTGATGCTGTCAGGTATGGGCATGGAAACGAAATAGAAAATTTGTATTCAATAGTATCTCTGAACCCTTTTTTAAGCAGTTACAAGACAAAAAACGCGATTTGCGCAAGATTGAAAAACCATATAGATAAACTTTACAATTTCAGCGGCGGTGAAAAAAACGGCTTTGTTATCGATATCACTCCGAAAAATACCGGCGTGAAAAGAGTGGTATACATAATTGTTCCGGAAAACAGCAGCTTGCCCGAAGCGTTCCTTGAAGCGTTTGAAGAATGCGCAAAGTACTGTTCCAGGCTTGGAATTGAACTGCATTACGAACAAAAATACGGGGAATATGCAAATGGGGAAGAAAGTGTCGAAAACGGCGGGTAAAACCGCCGTTATACAAGTTATTATACTGGTTGCACTTTTATTGTCGTATACTCTTTTGATTTTATTTATGCCACCGATTTCAAAGGCTATTCAAAAGTTATATGCGTTTATTCTTCTTACGGCAACCGCGATATCAGACATACGGACAAAAGAAATACCGCTTGCTGTCTGTGCTGGCGTGATATACCTGGCCTTAATATATTCGTTTATTTATTCCTGGGATTTGGCCGCTTTGATTACGGCTGTCGTAATAACAGCACTGCTTCTTGCCGTGCGTTTTGCGGGCGGGAAAATAATCGGAGCGGGGGATGCGCTGATGCTTGGCTCTTCCGTTATGATGCTTTCGATAGATGAGATACTTGGTTTTCTGTTTTTAACATTCTTATTCTCATCAGTTTACGGGGTTGTTCTGGCAATAAAAAGACGAAGATTTCAAGATGCGGTTGTGCCGTTGGCGCCGTGCATTGCGGCTGCATTCGTAATGCGATGTCTTTTCTTCAGCGGTTCATTTGTAACTCTTTTACCTTTTTGAATGGAGGAATGTGAGAATGAATGGACTGAATAAATTAAAAAAAGAGTATATGTATGACGGAGAGAAGAGCTACCTGGTTGTGTCGGTTCCCGTTCAGAGTGAAATAAAACATTACCAGTTGGAAATGCTCGAGAAAAATAATGTAGAGCCGCTGCTCCCGCTTGCCGTTCAAAGATTTAATGAAGAACTGAGGCTTTATTATGAAATTACATCCAAGATTCCCATCAAACGTATTTTTGAAAGGAGGCGTATTAATGCCCGGGAATTTGAATATATTGTTATGCAGTTTGCCAGGCTGCCCGATGAACTGAAAGATTTTCTTCTTGATATTTCGTTTGTAGTCCTTGATGAATCTTATATATACTGTGATCCGCTGACAATGAAACTGTATTTTTTATATATTCCCATTCCGATATGCGAAAACGAGCATGACAGTTTCAGGCAGTTCATTAAAAGGATGATAATCGATGATATAAGTCTTATGGATGACTCTTCGGGAAATCTGCTGAAAAGGCTGCTTGATGTCCTGAAGCATGAAACATTCAGCGCTGAAAAACTCGCGCAGTCAATTATTGCAGACGAAACATGCAAAAAGGAGGCACCGGCAATAAAACCTGTTAAGGAGGAAACGGAGGTTAAACTGGCCGAATATGCCGTAAAGGAAAGAAACGATAAAACAAAAGCACAGGATGCAAAACATCGTGCCGTCACAGAGCTTAAGTACCCGTTATCTTCATACCTCATTACTGCGTTTCTGAATGCGGTATTAATTGCGGTATTGATTTTAAGCCTTGCAGCGGAAAAGAATGATGATGCCGGCAGCAGGTTTTTGGGTATTGTACTTATTGCAGCGGCCGTAAATTACTTTGCGGTTACAAGATTGTTTTCGAAAGATAAAAAAACACAAAAAATCACGGGCATGACAGTAAATAACAAACGAAACGTTAATCAATCGGTAAATATTATTCCGAAGATAACAAATTTCAGCGAAAAAAGGCTTGATGGCCTCGAAACTGCGGCAGGTACGTCAATAGACGACAGCGGTAAAGGTCACGCAACGCATGAAAAACCGGTAAGAAATTACGCGGCAAGCGAAAATACCGGAAGACTCTACCGCCCTGAAATCAACAATGCCGGCTGCTGCAATACGGTGATACTCGGAAAAAGCACAGGAAGCGCTCCTTATCTTCAAAGCCTTTCAAACCCGGCGAATAAAATAATTATAGATAAAAATTCAATACTTATCGGCCGGCTGAAGGGAAGCGTGGACTATGTCATCGATAACAAGGCTGTCGGAAAAATACATGCCGAGATTGTAAAAAAGGGTGAAGAGTTTTACATAATAGACCTTAATTCAGTGAACGGTACGTACGTAAACGGCGAAAGAATAGTTTGCAATACCGAAACAATGATAAAAAACGGGGATAAAATCATGCTTGCGAACGAAGTATATACATTTACTGTCTGAATAAAATAACTTTAGCTGGAAACGATAAAAATGAATAAAATTATGGGAGGGTGGTTATATGAGTCTTATACCGTGGAATCCATTCAGGGAAATGGATAATTTCGGTAAAGAAGTAAGCAGTTTTTTCGATTTTTCACCTTTCAGGTTTTTCGGAGGGATGAATTCCCCGAGAGTTGATGTTTACCAGACCGAAAAAGATGTAATAGTGAAAGCGGAGATACCGGGTATATCAAAAGAAGATTTGGAAGTATACATCGACGAGGATTCCATAAGGTTATCAGGACAGTCAAAAAGAGATGAGGAATATAAGGATGAGAACATATACAGAACTGAAAGGTATTACGGAAGTTTTTCAAGAACAATACCGCTGCCTGTGGAAGTAAAAACGGAACAGGCGACGGCTGAATATAAAGACGGAATATTGTCAATAACCGTTCCGAAGGCGGAACCTTCAAAGCTCAAAGGAAAAAGAATCAATATACAGTAGCATACAGTCCTGAGGATTAACGTCGTATAAATAAATGAAACTTCAGATAAATGATATAAGTACATTGCCATATTACAAGTATCCAGAAGTAAAAAACAGCACCCATCCGATTTATTACCGGATGGGTGTTTTTATATAATTGATTTACCTTTACTGCCGGATTATATACGATATCTGATGCCGGTTTAAAGTTTTTTTCATAGACCGCTCATTTATTTTTTGATATACTATATAGGAAATTTTTCGCTGATGTAACAGGGCAGATGCGGCTCCCTGTATAAAAAGCATATAAGGAGATATTATGGCTGCTTCAAAAAAGAAAAAAACGTTGGATTTAAATAATATACCTGTGCATATTGCGATAATCATGGACGGGAACGGCAGATGGGCTGAAAAGCGCGGCCTGTCAAGAAGCGTAGGGCACCGTGAAGGGGCAAAGGCCGTCAGGGAAATTGTAGAAGAGGCTTATGATATAGGTGTTAAGTACCTTACTGTTTTTGCTTTTTCCAGCGAGAACTGGTCCAGGCCTAAAGAAGAAGTAGACGAGTTAATGCGCCTTTACCTTGAGTATCTGAAAAACGCCGAAAATGAAACAAGCGATAAAGATGTGCGTGTGCGGATTATCGGAAGCAGGAAGGGACTTTCCGAAGAAATTGTTCAACAGATACAAAAAGTTGAACAAAAGACTATAGACAAAAAGAGGATGAATTTGATAATCGCTTTGAATTACGGCGGCAGACAGGATATTGTTCAAGCCGTAAGAAAAATAGTTGACGATGTTGAAAACGGGATTATTGAAAAAGAAATGATTACCGAAAATGTATTTGGCAGAAAACTCTTGACCGAAGAAATACCTGATCCCGATTTGTTGATAAGAACCAGCGGGGAGATGCGGCTGAGTAATTTTCTTATCTGGCAGTGCGCCTATACCGAATTTTATTTTACGCCTGTGCTTTGGCCTGATTTCAAAAAGAAACATTTACATGAAGCGATATTGGAGTACCAGAAGCGAAGCCGCCGTTTCGGCGGGGTGAAATAAATATTTTTGCAAATCCCCGGTATTGGAGGTATTAAGAGATAATAATGAAAAAAAGAATAATAAGCGCGGCGATTGCGATTGTTGCGTTGATATTTATTATGATGCAGCCTCCTTTTGTAATGGGAATTGCCGTTTTTGCCGTGTCATTAATAGCATTGTATGAATTCTACCAGTCCGTCAGAAAGGTAGATTTTTATCCTGTAAGGGTAGTAGGATTTTTCTCCTGTATAATGTTTCTGCTGTATATTATTTCTTATTCATATGAAACGGATTTGATAGAAACGGCTTTAGGAGCACTGTCGAAGGCAATCTTCCAGAGAAATATAGTCTTTTTGATTATCTACATAGTTATTTTCTATTTAATGATGCAGCTGATTTTCAACAAAAAGCATTTTACACTTGATGATATTGCCGTAACGCTTTTAGGTATTATATATGTCCCGTTTCTTTTGTCTTTTGTATTTCTTGTAAGGTGCATGGAGAATGGTTTTGAACTTGTATGGATCATTTTTGTCGGCACGTTCTCAACCGATATATTTGCATATTTTACAGGAAAGCTGTTCGGGAAAAAGAAACTGCTTCCCGAGGTAAGTCCGAATAAAACGGTTGCAGGAGCGATAGGCGGAGTTGTTGGAAGTATCGTCTGTACGACAGGTTTCGGGTATTTTTATGTAAATCTTTATGCCGGGTTACAAATACCGAATTACCATTACATACTAATAGGGATTTTATGCGGCGTGATCGCGCAGATCGGCGATTGGGCCGCTTCAGCGATAAAAAGGCGCGTAGGGATAAAGGATTTTGGGAATATTATGCCTGGACACGGCGGGCTGCTGGATAGAATTGACAGCTTACTGTTTGTTGCCCCGGCGATTTATTTCTATCTGCAGTTTTTTATATGAAATTTTCTGCTTCTTTACCGATGCAGGATAAAATGACTTGTTTGGAGATGCGGCATGGTTAAAAATCTGATTATTCTTGGTTCAACAGGTTCAATAGGCAGCCAGGCTCTCGATGTCTGCGAGCGTTTAAATATAAAAGTTGTCGGCCTTGCGGCCGGCAACAATATAAAGGTTCTTGAAGAACAGGCAAGAAAATTCAAGCCGTCTATCGTTGCCGTTATGGATCCGGAAAAAGGCAGGGATTTAAAGCAGCGGTTAAGCGATACAGCGGTAAAAGTTTTATATGGACCGGAAGGTATGATTGAACTTGCCGGATTTCCTAAAGCCGATACCGTTTTGACTTCGGTTGTAGGGATTGCGGGTCTTATTCCTACGATGAAGGCCATAGAATCGGGTAAAAATATTGCTCTCGCAAATAAAGAGACGCTTGTTACCGCGGGAAAGCTCGTAATGGAGGCCGCAAAAGCCAAAAACATAACAATAATGCCTGTTGACAGCGAACATTCGGCTTTATTCCAGAGTATGTCAGGCAACAGGAAGCAGGATATAGAAAAAATAATATTGACCGCTTCGGGTGGACCGTTTCGAGGGTTTACAGCCGAACAACTCGAAAAGGTTACCGTTGAACAGGCTTTAAGACATCCTAATTGGGACATGGGAAGCAAGATAACGATAGATTCGGCAACAATGATGAATAAAGGTCTTGAGGTCATTGAAGCGAAATGGCTGTTTGATATTGATTTATCAAAAATTGAGGTATTAATTCACCCCCAGAGCATTATACATTCAATGGTATCATATGTTGACGGCTCAATAATAGCTCAAATAGGGGTGCCCGATATGAGAATACCTATACAGTATGCGCTTACATGGCCGTGCCGTGTTAAAAATACGATTGAAAGAGTGGATTTTTGCAAAATCGGTTCATTAACATTCGAAAAACCCGATTGTAAAGTGTTCAGATGCTTAAGTTTTGCATATAAGGCGGCAGAAACCGGGGGAAGCATGCCTGCCGCTATGAACGCTGCGAATGAAGTTGCCGTGTCATTGTTTCTGCAAGGTAAAATAACGTTTACAAATATTATGGACATTATAGAAAATGTTATGAATAACCATAAAGTAATTGTGGATCCGGCATTGGGTGATATAATAGAAGTTGACGAATGGGCAAGGGAAGAAGCAATGCGCTTGCATTCCCGGCGGTTTCATCGCCGGTAACCGTGTTAATGATTTGGGTAAATAACGACGATCTTCAAATAGTTAAGGAGTAGGTATTCGTATGAATATATTATTGGCAGTTATAGCATTAAGTTTTTTAATTCTTGTACATGAAGTGGGCCATTTTGTTGCCGCCCGTAAAGCGGGTGTCAAGGTTAAAGAATTTTCGATTTTCATGGGTCCAAAAATCTATTCATGGCAAAAGGAAGAAACGAAATATTCTATCAGGGCAATTCCTATGGGTGGGTTTGTCAGAATGGAGGGCGAGGAAGAAGCTTCCGACGATGAACGCTCCTTCAGCAAAAAGCCTGCGTGGATTAGAGCCGTAATTATCGCCTCAGGAGCTGTAATGAATATTCTTATCGCTGTTATTATTATGACGATAATCTCTTTTTCAATGGGCTATAACACGCGTGTAATTGCAAAGCTTGACGATGATTCGCCTTTGGCTGATGCAGGAATAAAGGAAGGAGACAGAATAATATCGTTTGACGGCAAGTATATATTCCATCCGAACGATATATCGGTTCTGTTGTATGTTTCCGATGGAAGTCCCACGGAAATAGCGTACCGGCGCGAAGGCGAAAAGGGAATAATGAGGACAATCGTTACCCCTAAAAAAACAACGCCGTTATATCTTATTGGTATAGTTGTCGAAAATGCCGAGGGAAAAGGCAGTAATGTCATTCAAAGGGTGGAGAAAGGGTCGCCGGCGGAAAAGGCCGGCCTGATTCCCGGAGATATTCTTAAAAAGATAGACGATGTCGAAATAGCCGGAAGAAGCGATTTGTCCGCATATCTGCAGAAAACGAAGGATAAGCCCGTGGATATTACGATTGAAAGAAACGGCGATACCATAGAAATACATGATGTGGTCCCGTATGCTACTCAAACTTTTTATGACCTCGGTGTATGGTTCGATTATAAAAAAGGAGATTTTTTCGGTTCGATAGCAAGCGGAATAAGCAACTCGTTGTCTACAATCCGCTCGGTTTTTTATACATTGGGATGGCTGTTTACAGGTAAAGCGTCTTTCCGGGATATTTCGGGACCGGTCGGAATTGTAGCGTATATTGGAGATGTAGTGGAAATGGGAACGGGTTTTACCGAGAAATTCCTGTATCTGCTGCAGATAACGGCGTTTTTAAGCCTTAACCTCGGAGTGATGAACCTGCTGCCGTTTCCTGCGCTGGACGGCGGGAAGCTTGTTATAATACTGATAGAAAAAATCCGCAGAAAACCACTTGACCCTGAAAAAGAAGCATGGATTTCAATGGTTGGTTTTTTCCTACTTATAATGCTTTTGATAGCAACCGTAGTCAATGATATACCGAGGCTTATAACAAGGTAAATGAGGATTGTGTTTCGTTTCCCCGCATTGATAAGGGTGATGAAGATGAGTTCTGTTAACCGGCGGAAAAATAGAAATACAAGAAAAGTTAAGGTCGGCAATCTTTACATTGGAGGAGACGCGCCGATTTCGGTACAATCGATGACAAATACCGATACAAAGGATATAAAGGCAACCGTATCGCAAATCCATGCGCTTGAAAAAGAGAGATGCGACATAATCAGGGTTGCAGTTCCGGACATTGATGCGGCATTGTCGATAAAGGAAATAAAAAAAAACATATCAATACCGCTTATCGCCGATATTCACTTTGATTACAGGTTAGCGATAAAAGCAATAGAGATGGGTGCGGATAAAATACGCATAAATCCCGGTAATATCGGATCGGCTGAAAGGGTCAGGAGTGTTGTGTCCTGCGCGAAGGAAAGAGGAATTCCTATTCGGGTTGGTGTTAATGCAGGATCACTCGAAAAAAGTCTTCTTGAGAAATACGGCGGTATAACACCGGAAGCGCTCGTTGAAAGCGCGGAGAAACATATCAGGATCCTTGAAGATATGGATTTTAACGATATTGTCGTATCAATTAAATCGTCAAATGTTCCTCTTATGATAGCCGCATACGAATTAATGTCGGAAAAATCGGAATACCCGCTTCATATCGGTGTTACCGAGGCCGGAACATTATACCGGGGAACGATAAAATCCGCAGTTGGAATAGGAGCTTTACTGTCAAAGGGCATAGGGGACACAATCAGGGTTTCATTGACAGCGGATCCGATCGAGGAAGTAAGGGCGGGAAAAGAAATACTGAAATCGCTCGGTTTATACCGCTATGGTATCGAATTCATTTCATGCCCGACCTGCGGACGCACAAGGATCGATTTGTATTCTGTTGCCGAACAGGTGGAAAAAGCTCTGGAAGGTATTGAGAAACCGATCAAAATCGCGGTTATGGGCTGTGAAGTTAACGGCCCCGGTGAAGCGAGGGAAGCGGATATAGGAATCGCGGGGGGAGACGGCTGCGCACTTCTGTTTAAAAAAGGGAAAATAATACGTAAAATCAGCGAGGATAAAATTGTTGAAGAGCTTATAAACGAAATAAAGAACATGTAAATGCATGTCGCCCATCGTCACCGAAAGCATCTGAACCGCCCGCCGGTAAATATGCATAAATCGGGTTAGCACTCTCGCTTTTAGAGTGCTAAAAAAGTATTGACAACCGGCAGCGATATCGTTATGATTATTAGAGGCAAGAAACATGAAAGAAGCATATGCATTTGTAGCGTGTTTAAAAGCAATAAGTATTTCTTGTTGCTTTTTTAATTGATATATAAAAGCAAGAATCCGGTTTTTTCCGTTACAATACGATAAAAAGCTTTATATGGGAGGTTTGTATTCGTATGTCAAAAGAGAAAGGAAATATATCCATTCAAACCGAAAACATATTTCCGATAATCAAGAAATGGCTGTACTCCGAGAAAGATATATTTATAAGGGAGCTTGTATCGAATTCCGCGGACGCGATCAGCAAACTGAAAAAGCTTGCCGATATGGGAGAAACCAAGTTACCCGAAGGACATAAGTTTAAAATCACGGTATCGGTCAACAAAGATAAAAAGACAATCAAGGTAATAGACAACGGAATCGGAATGACAGGCGATGAAGTTAAAAAATACATCAATCAGATTGCTATTTCCGGCGCCAAGGATTTTCTTGAAAAATATAAGGATAAGGCTGCCGAACAACAAATCATCGGGCATTTTGGCCTTGGTTTCTATTCTGCTTTCATGGTAGCCGACAGGGTAAGAATAGACACATTGTCATACCAGGAAGGCGCGCAGGCCGTAAGCTGGGAAAGCAGCGGAGACTCGGAATATGAAATGGATGTTTCCGATCGTTCCGAAGTCGGGACTACCGTAACGCTTTTTATGTCCGAAGAAAGTCTGGAATACACGGAAGCCTTCAAAATGCGTGAAATACTAAAAAAATATTTCGCGTTCCTGCCATATGAGCTTTATCTTGTCGATGAAAACGAGAAACCGGCAAAATCGGATGAGAAAATTGAACCGCTGAATGATACAAACCCGTTATGGAAGAAGAATCCGAAGGACTGCACCGATGAAGAGTATAAGAAGTTTTACAGGGATACATTTTTAGAGTTTCAGGACCCGCTGTTCTGGATACATCTTAATATGGAATATCCGTTCAGAATGCAGGGTATTATATACTTCCCGAAGCTAAAACACGAATTTGATACTCTGGAAGGCAAAATAAAGCTGTATTACAACCAGGTGTTTGTAGCTGACAATATTAAGGAAGTAATACCGGAATTCCTGCTGCTGCTGAAGGGCACGCTGGATTGCCCGGATCTTCCGCTTAACGTGTCGCGCAGTTTCCTTCAGAACGAAGGTTATGTGCAAATGATATCAAAGCATATTACGAAAAAGGTGGCCGATAAACTGACACTTTTATATAAAAAGGAAAAAGACAATTATACGAAGTACTGGGATGATATCAACCCGTTCATTAAATACGGGTGTATCAGGGAAGAAAAATTTTACGAGAGGGTTAAGGATATAATTATATTTAAAACAATAAACGGTGATTATGTAACACTTAACGAATATCTGGACAGGAATAAAGAAAAGAATAAAAACACCGTGTATTATGTGACTGACGTTAACCAGCAGGCACAGTACATCAATATGTTTAAGGAAAACGAAATGGAAGCGGTGGTGCTTAATACCCTTATTGACAACCATTTTATAAGCTTTCTCGAATCGAAGAATACGGATCTTAAGTTTTTGCGCATAGATGCCGAAATAACTTCAAACCTTAAGGATGAAGCAAAAGACGAAGATGAAAAAGAAGCGAAGAAAATAAACGAAAAGATTGAAAAGCTGTTTAAGGATGTCCTGGGCAATAAGGATTTAAAGATTAAGGTCGAGAAATTGAAATCAGAATCAACACCTGCAATGATATTGCTTAACGAGCATTCGAGAAGAATGCAGGAAATGAGCCGTATGTTCGGTGGGAAAGACATGAGTGCTATGTTCCCGAATGAAGAAACACTGCTGGTAAACCGCAATCACAAGCTTGTTAACGCTTTGGTTCAGAATATCGGCAACAGCGAAAAAGAGGAAGATATAAAGCTTCTGGTAAGGCAGATTTACGATCTTGCGATGTTAGCTCATAAACCGCTTGACCCTGAAGCTATGACTGCCTTTGTACAAAGGAGCATACAACTGATGGAGAAAATAGTTTAACGTATTACGGGAGCTTAAATGGACAGGTTAAAAAAACAGATAGCATTTATTATTGAAGTTGACAAACTAAAAACTGTATACCGTCAGTCGCTGATTTCGGATAAATCGAAGTATGAAAACGATGCCGAGCACTCGTGGCATCTTGCTTTGATGGCCATGCTGCTTAGCGAGCACACAAATGAAAAGGTGGATTTGCTGAAAGTAATTAAAATGGTACTCATTCATGACCTTGTAGAAATCGACGCGGGTGACACTTACTGCTACGACGAGAAGGCAAAGTTTGACAAAAGAGAACGGGAAGAAAAATGCGCGAACAGGATTTTTTCGCTTCTGCCCGATGATCAGCGTGATGAAATGTTTGAACTGTGGGAGGAATTCGAGAAAATGGAAACGGCGGAAGCGAAATTCGCAGCCGCCCTTGACCGCCTGCAGCCCGTTCTGCTCAATTATACCGCCGACGGTTTGTCGTGGAAAAAACATGGTATATCGTTGTCGCAGGTAATTGAACGGAACCAACTTATGAAAAACGGTTCGGAAAAATTGTGGGATTATGCCAGACCGATTATCGAAGATGCGGTTAAAAAAGGATATTTGAAAAAATAACTTTTATAATAAAGCTGCGTACCCGCTGGAACGCGGCAGCAATGCCTCGACCCGCGAAGCAGGACCCGCGGAAATAGTATCGGCAATAAATATTCGTTCTTGCCTGAATTTTAATGTTGACAAAGCAAATTTCCTCTTGTATTATATTAATTGTTCGCTTTGAACGAAGCGTAAAAAAAGAATAAGGGAGAGTTCCCGAGCGGCCAAAGGGGGCAGACTGTAAATCTGTTGCTATTCAGCTTCGGTGGTTCGAATCCACCCTCTCCCACCAAAGTTTTCATGAAGCCTTTGCACAGCAAAGGCTTTTATTTTTTTATCCGGATGTTATCGAGAAGATTATTGAATATAATTAAAAATTGACAAAATTTTAAATGCCTGAAATCAGCCCAGGCATAAAAAGAAACGGTACAAACGCGTACAGGTTAACCGGGTGGCTTGCTTGACAATGACATTTCAGTAGTGTTAAAATTCTTCCTGTAGCATGCGGGAAGAGCATTTTTTCCCGCTGCTTTCAAATACGTATTTATTGGTTTACGGTGACAGCATGTATGACATTGCAATTATTGGAGCAGGGCCTGCAGGATGTACATTGGCAAGGTTTCTGGACAAAAAGTATAGAGTTTTGCTTTTGGACAAGCGGGATGTAATGAATGTTGATTATCCCGGAGTACATAAATGCTGCGGGGGTTTATTGGCCCCGGACGCGCAGAATATGCTCGGCAGGATAGGAATGGCGGTCCCTGTATCAATTCTTGTTAATCCGCAGCTCTTTTTGGTAAGAACGATTGACCTTGATAAAAAAATCGAAAGGTATTACCAGCGTTTTTACTTGAATATTGACAGGCTCGCGTTTGAACAGTGGCTTATTTCGCAGGTTCCCGAAAATGTGGACCTTGCTTTCGGATGCACGCTTAAAACATGCAGTGATGAAGGCGGCTTTATAAGATTGTCTTTTACATACAACGGCAATACATACAGTGAAAAAGCGCGTGTGATCGTCGGCGCGGATGGCGGAAATTCTATGGTCAGGCGCATATTCTTTCCCGATAAAAAAATTCCGACTATATATATTGCGATACAGGAATGGTTTGAAGCAAATGATACGACGCCTTATTATGCCGCCGTTTTTGACAAAACAATAACAGATTTCTATTCATGGATGATTCCGAAAGAAAATATGATAATAATCGGCTCGGCGCTGAAAAAGGATAATCTTGCGCTTGACCGCTATAAAATGCTTAAAATGAGGCTTAGGGATTACGGGATTGTATACGGGAAAAAGATTAAAAGAGAAGGAGCTTTTATATACCGCCCGAGAGATCTGTCGTCAATTTATACAGGCGATGAAACCTGCGCTCTTACAGGTGAAGCCGCAGGTTTTATCAGTCCGAGTTCGGCCGAAGGGATAAGCTATGCGCTAAAGAGCGCGTATTGCCTTGCCATAGCTATGAATGAAGGACTGGACAGGTTTCAGCCGAGATACAGGAAACTTGTTTCCGGTATGAAGTGGAATATTGCCTATAAGAATTTGAAATGCCCGGCAATGTATTCACCGCTGCTTCGCAGTGTGATTCTAAAGACAGGCATTAAATCAACCGACGTAATTTAGAATTATTACTCGCGTGTGAGCGGCTGCTTATTGTCAGACAGGTTCTTTGTTTCCCTGATGATATACAAAGGCCTGCCTTTTGCTTCGTCATATATCCTGCCGATATATTCGCCGATTATTCCGAGAATTAGCAGTGTAATGCCGTTAAAGAAAAGGCTGACGGCCAGTATCGAAGCCCAGCCCGGCTGGACCGTTTCTGGGAAAAATATCCTCTGTGCGAGAACATATATCAAATAAAGGAAACTTCCTATCGATAAGACGGTACCGAGGTAAGACGCGAGCTTTAAAGGCTTGTAAGAAAAAGACGTTATGCCGTCGGCTGCAAGCTTTATCATTTTCTTTAGCGGGTATTTTGTTTCTCCGGCAAAACGTTCATCTCTTTCAAATTCTATTGCCGTTTGTTTAAAACCAAGCCAGCTTACAAGGCCGCGGATGTACCTGTTTCTTTCATTCACGAGTTTTAATGCGTCGCGGACCCTTGCGTCAATCAGACGAAAATCGCCGGTATCCACAGGTATATTGACATCGGTCATGCTTCTTAAAAACCTGTAAAAAAAGGCAGCTGTGGCACGTTTAAAAATACTTTCTCCTTTACGTGATATCCGCTTACCGTAAACGACATCATAACCTTCGCGCCATTTTTTAACCATTTCCGGAATCAATTCGGGCGGATCCTGCAGATCGCCGTCTATAACAACTATGCATTCGCCGGATGAGTAATCCATGCCGGCCGTTATCGCTATCTGATGCCCGAAATTTCTTGAAAAATCGATTAATTTTACTCTTTTGTCGGAATCGCATATTTCTCTGATCAACTGCCCTGTTTTATCACTGCTGCCGTCGTTTATAAAAACGATTTCATATTCAAACCCGCCGCTTTCAAGAACATGAGTAAGGCGGCGGTATGTTTCCATTATCACTTCTTCTTCGTTATACATCGGAACAACAACGGAACAAACTGGCTTCATTGTATTCTTCCTTTCATATTTTATTTAATGCGGTTTTATTTATTAAGTCCAATGCCTGTTCTGCCTGTTGAAAGTCTAAGGTAATAATAAATAATAAAGGCGTTACGGCGAGATTGCCTCCGCTGCGTTAAGCCCGGCCTTTATCGCGTAATTCTGCCCGCGGTCTTCAGGATATATCTGTGCCATTGACGCGAGGTACAATCCTTTCATAGGTGTTTCGAACTCCGGGATAAGCTTTGAGTATCCGGTTCTTACAACTGGCTGAGCATCCAATGTGCGGTTTATATGGATGTTGATTATCATGTCCTCGCTGAAATCCGGGAATATCTTTTTAAGGCCGTCAAGGAACAGCGATTTCACAGCTTCATCATCGAGCCCGAACAATTCGTGGGACGGATCGAGGTATCTCGACAGGTAAACAATATGCGAGCCGTATTTATGCTCTTTAACAAGGTTCGTATGCTCTATAACAAGAACGAACGGAAACTCCTTGTCCGCTACGGTCATCCAGTAATTTTCGGACAGGCTATTTTTCAGTTCAAGAATCATGCAGATATTTGCTTTATATTTGATTTTCCGCAATGAATCGAGCCAGGTTTTGCCCATACCTTTTATGACATATGTGAGCTTCCGCGGGGAAGCGGTAAACAGAACCTTATCGAAGTACTTTGTACCGGCGGCGCTTTTTACCCGAAAACGATCAATTTCTTTTGATATTTCAAACACTTCGTCATTTAAATGTATTTCACTGCCGGCTTCATTTATTAGTTCAGCCATGCGGTTATATACTTTTTCAAAGCCGCCTGTAATATAACCAAGCAGTTCCTTGTTAATGTTTTTGCCCCTGCTTGAACCCCTGAGCTTGAATTTGTTCCAGATCCATGTTGCAGAAATTGCATCCGAATCAATATCGAATTTCGAATTAAGAAGCGGTTCCCAGACGAGATTGTAAGCTTCGCTGCCGGCATTTTTGATAATCCACTCGCGCGCGGTTGTATCCTCAATGGCGAGGTAATCTTTTATAAACCAGGCTTTCAGTACCGTTAGTCCCATCCTCACGCGGCTTATGAACGACAGCGGTTTGAACATCAGCAGGTCCATCGGGGAAGTGAAAGGGTATACCTTATTGTTGATATAAATTACATTTTTGGGCTCATACCATTTAAGGTCGTCATCCAGCCCAAGCTCCTTCACCGTGTCAATAAAAACGGTGTCGTTTGTGAAAATATGGTGGTAAAAAATATCAAGCATATCATCGCCGACAGGGATAGCGGAGCACAGGCCTCCTAACCTTTCACTTTTTTCGTATACGGTGACTTTGTTCCCTTTAAGCGATAATTTCCACGCAGCCGTCAATCCGGTCGCACCGGCTCCTATAACAGCAATTTCCATTATTTATTTGCCTCCGGTTTCTATATTATCTGACTAAAAATTTTTCATTCAACAGAAAGAACAACTGTGTTTTTTACGGGGTCTTTGAAAACCTCCCGGAAAGTTTGAAACAGCAGTTCTTCATTCAGTTTGTATTCATCCGCGTTTCTGTTTTGTTCTTCAACGACGATATATCTTATTCCTTCCGAAATTGCCAGTTCGCGCAGTTGTTCGGGGTTAACCCCTTCATAGATTTTTTTCATGTTTCTCTCTCTTTGCGTTATGTCATAACCTGCGGTAACCGTAAAATACGGGTATCCGTTATATACCATCCTCCCGGCGAGAAAAACGGACATCGGAGCTCCGTAATGGGTCTGGTAATGGGTCAGAAAAATATCGTCGGGTTCGGTTTTTTCAAGCACCCACTTTAAAAGCGGATCGTTTTGATTATAGGATACACTGTTCCTGTCGAGATTGTAAAGCGTTATCAGGTCTATTATTCCCGTAGAGATCATTATAAGCGTCATGCACAGCGTTAATGCAATGGCCGCTTTTTTGCCCCGCTTTATAAGCGTTGAAAACAAATCGGAAACAATTATGTTAAGAAGAATAACCGCAAAAATGATATATTTATGGTTCACAGTGATATCCGGTGTAAGCTGAAGTGTTGAAGCGAGTATGATAGGAGCGGTGAAAACAGGGACGAGCAGCATTGTCGAAATATTCATATCTTCCGGATATTTAGCGGTAATATGAAGGTAAAACCACGCGCATGCGCCAATAACAATTATTCTCCACAGTAAGCCGATTGACGGCATTAATAAAACGAGCGCGGCAAGAAATGCAAAAGACGCTGTAAAACCGGCAATTTTACTCTTGCGCGCAATTGACGGGAGAAATGCCGCGAGAAGAACAAACGGCAGTATTCCGAGAAGTTCCGTGTAAAACGCAGATATGACAAAGATATTATCAGAACCTGACAAAAATCCCGGTTTGTATTTAATGCTTACCGCTCCCGTACCGCTGCCGACAAACATCTTCGACTGCATGAATGATAAAATGAAAGTAAGCACTGCAGTAATAAGAAACTCGAGTTTATGTTTTGAAAGCGCCGCCATTACGAATAAAACAGAAATTGCGGCAATAACTGCGGCGCCGTTCCAGAAAGCCAGAAGTCCGAGAAGTAAGCCAGAAATAATGCCCGGCATAATTTTTTCGGGAATCCATGCGTCGGCAGTAAAAAAAATTTCTTTCAGCGTTTTAAGAAAAGACGGTGTTTTTCCTGAATCAGTTTTTTTCCTGGTGTTTATTGCCGAGTTGTTTTTAAATTTTTCGTATGTTTCGATAAATACGGGCAGCATTAAAAAAAGCGCCATGATTATTATTCCGAAAGCGAACGCGAGATGCCTCTGGTTTACATAGACCTTTTGCGCCCAGAGCCCCCATGACTCGTTTAATGTGTTTCCGATATGCTCCCTTGGCTTTCCTGATGCGTCAAGATTGAAGCGTACGGCGCGCAAAAAATCCGTTATGCTTTTAAATCCGCTTGAAAATGTAAAAAAAGCGGATGAACTGCGAAAGATAAAAAACAGCAAAGTAAACAAACCTGCCGCATGTTTTTTTGTAATACCGACAGCAAGGCTGTAAAGCAGCATACTGAAAGAAACAATCGATAATATGCTTGGAATGTTCAAAGCGAGCGGCAGGTTGAAACCGAGAAACTCGAGATTTCCTGCCATGAAATAGAACATGAAATGGTAGCGCATTGTTCCGTCAGGGAAATGGGGGTACTGAGCAGGAAAGTTTTTACCAAGCGAAAAAGAGCGTATGACGGGCAGATGCGCTCCAAAATCGCTGAAAGCCGAAACTCCCGCATGCAGGATATCGCCGCTTGAATAAAACGACCGGAACATAAAAATGCTCCAGAACACGACCGAACTTATGAAAATAAACCATTCAACGCCTGAAAAGCGAACGCGGAATCCGTATTTCTTAATCTCGTATATCGCCCTTTTTGTCTTGTTCCTGTTTATATACGCAATCGCCGAAATAAAAATTATAACAACGGCAAATGATATTATATTGGCCGGCAGAAGCGGTTTTGATGCTGAACTGAAAATGACAGCAGAAATATATGTAATCCATGAAAGCACAAGCGTTCCTGTGAGATATGAAGCCGGAAGAAATAAAAAAGAAGGGCTTACAAGCTTATCTTTGAAGATAAAAAGCAAGCGATGTTCCCAGTATGGTTTCAGCGCCAATATTAGTCCTGCTCCGAGCAGGATGGAAAAAACAATATACAGGATTGCCGGCATATATAAACCATTCCTTGTCAATTTCCGCTGTCAATAAAATAGTAGACGGAACTAAACCCGTCACTCATTGTAAATGACTTTTTTGTACAAAACAAAGTTCCACGATACGATAAATACCATAATTAATATCTTGGGCAGGTAATAAGGTATCCACGCAACAGCAGGGAAAAGATACTCAAGCAGCTTTTTTATTGCCGTGAAAAGCAGTATGTTTCCGACAACGCCGTTGAATAAAAACAAAAGGCCGTAGGAAATCAACTGCTTTACAATATTTTTACGCGATTTGAAAGTGAAAAACTTATTCATCAAAAAATTAAACCAAAAAATAAAAGTGTAAACGATTATATTAGTTACAACCTCATGAAGCGGGAGTATTTCCCTGAAAATCAGGAAGAGCGAATATTCGATAATAAACGTCGATACACCTACAATTAAATATCTGACCAGTTTTTTTACCGAATCCGGATCCATGAATTCGGATTTAAGCTTATCCTTAAGTTCAACAATTCTGCTCATTTCTTTCCTCCGCAAATAAATAAAGCCGATTAAATTATACCAGCATGCCCGTATAACTGCAAACATACTTCCCGTTATCCTTGAGAATTTATCAGCCTGCTGATATAATGATTTTACCATAACGATGCATTTATTATTCCAAAATTTACATTTTTGGGAGGAAGATCATGACTAACAGGGAATTACTGCCGGCCCGGAAAACAATAGCAAAGATTGTACCGATTGTTCTGTTTTTTTGTGTTTTCGCAGTATGGGCTGTTATACTGAAAAACGAATTTTTTTATGTCCTGGCATGGTGGGCGGTACTGCTGTTTACAGGACTTATGTATTTCCCGCTGGCGAATATGATTTTTTCTTCCTTTGCGGACAGGGGTTTTTTATTGTCAAAGGCGCTCGGAATAGCAATCAGTTCATATATACTGTGGATTATGTCGTTTTTGAAAGTTCTGCCCATAAGCCGTCCTGCCTGCTTAGCCGTTACGGCCGTTCCGGGGGTGTTATTATATATTTTTGCGTTAAGCGGCAGGCAAAGAATAAGAGATTTGCTGCCTGACAGCGATACGCTGCAGTGGATTCTGACAGGCGAAAGCATTTTTGTTTTTTCATTGTGTTTTTGGACTTATCTGAGGGGTTTCAATCCGAAGATAGAAGGATTGGAAAAGTTTATGGACTATGGTTTTTTAAACAGCATTCTCCGTTCCGGATATGTCCCGCCTAAGGATATGTGGTTTGCGGGCGGCAATATTAATTATTATTACTTCGGGCACTACGCTTCGGCGTTTATAACAAGGCTAAGCGGCTTAAAGACGGAAATAGCCTATAACATAATGATGGCGACGCTTTTTGCTTTTTGTATGGCATTATGCTTTACGATAGCGGTAAACCTTCTTGAAGGATTCGGAATAAAAAAGAAATCGCAGATAATAACCGGGGGAATGATATCCGCGATTCTAGTATCGCTCGGCGGAAACCTGCATTCGTTTTTTTACGGCTTTTTGTCTAAATTTACTAAAGAAGGCGACAAATACTGGTTTCCGGACGCTACAAGGTATATAGGTTACAATCCCGAAACGAGAGACAAGACAATACATGAGTTCCCGGTGTATTCATTTGTTGTCTCCGATTTGCATGCACATGTGATAAACATGATTTTTGTACTTTTGCTGATTGCTTTGCTTATAGCTGTTTTCAGAAAGCTTGAAAAAAGGGCGGCGGGAAGTCTCGACGGGTTAAATATCCTTTCTGAAGCGTTTATTCCGGAACTGCTTCTTCTAGGGCTGCTTGCAGGAATTTTTCAGATGTCAAATTACTGGGATTTCCCGATTTATCTGACCGTAACGCTTTTTACTTTTATCTGTGCAGGCATACGTCAGTACGGCTATAAAAAAGAAACGGCAGCCATCTCTTTTATAAGGTTTTTTATAGTTGCGGCGTCTTCCGTAGTTTTCGCAATCCCGTTCAATATGACTTTCGATAAAATGATGGGCGGAGTACGATTTACGGAAGACAGAACACTGCCTCACCAATTCCTTGTCCTTTGGGGATACCAGCTTACACTTGCCGTAATTTTCTTTATCTATATATTATATACCGAACAGAATGCCAAATTGAAATGGGAACGAGGCAAAGAAAGGCTGAAAGCCCGTTCCGCCATGACACTCACTGCAAGAATTAAAAACGTGCTTGACAAAAACCCGATTGAGGATGTTTTTGCTGTAATTCTCTGTGTATCGGCCATAGGTCTGTTAATTATCCCCGAGATTGTTTATGTGAAAGACATATACTCCGCGGAACACAAAAGGGCAAACACAATGTTTAAGCTTACCTACCAGGCGTTTATAATGTTCGGAATCGCCGCCGGTTACATTTTCATCAGAATACGCCGGTATTCGCGTAAGGACCGGACAGGAACGGCGGCTAAAATAATAATGCTTGTTATGATTGCGCTGCCGATGATATACCCGTTTTATGCGATTCCCAGCTGGTACAGGTACCTTAATCCCGAAAGGTATGAAGGGCTCGACGGCCTGGCATTTATGAAAAAAGATAATCCCGACGATTATGAGCTTGTAATGTGGCTGCGTGAGAATGTACAAGGGCAGCCTGCGATCCTCGAAGCAAACGGAGACAGCTATTCATATTACGGAAGAATTTCAATGGCGACAGGTCTTCCGACAATACAAGGCTGGTATGTTCACGAATGGCTGTGGCGAAATGATTATAAAATAGTAAACGAAAGGGTTGAAGAGGTTAAAACGGTATATACATCCGATGATCTTGTTAAAACAAAGGAAATCCTTGAAAAATATAAAATAAGGTATATTGTAATCGGTAAACCCGAACGGGACTCATTCCCGGAACTTAACGAAGAAAAGCTTTTGGCACTCGGCATTGTTGTTTTTGAAAGGCCTCAGGTAAAGCTTATTGAAATTAAATAGCGGCTGTAAAGTATTAATTAGGCAGGCAAACCGGAAAAAGGGAAGAAAAAAAGCACATATAAATATGTACTTATGTAATAATGACATTTTCCAATGTGCTTTTCTCAACTAAGATAAACTCAACTAAACTGAAACAACATCTATCATTAAAAGGAGGAACAAAATGAAAAAAAGTTAATGAATGTTGTTACGGTATTAGTATAGCATAACATTGATAAATTTACCATTAAGAGTAGATTAAACTTATGAACAAATCATGAACAAAGTTACATTTGTAATACGCTGATATTTCTGTTGTTTTACATATTTCGACGTAATGATCGATATCTGATAAAAACCGGATATATATCTTGAAATTAGTTTATGCTCAAAAATCATTGTGTAAAAGACTAAAGACGGCCATGTCTCCCGGCAAATTAACTTTGATTTTTTATATGAATTATATTATTATAAGAATAATTAAACAGATGGATAACTGCAATGTGATTGCAAACAGCGGCGAATTAGCTATTTGCTTTGAAAGGAAGATATATATGAAATATGAAAGCACCCGGGGCGGTTCGAAAGATGTTTTTTCCGCAGAGGCGATAATAACCGGGATAGCGCCGGACGGAGGCCTTTATGTTCCGAAAGAAAAAGTGTCTGTAGATTTGAATTTTATAGGGGATTTGGTTAATGACACATACCAGGAAAGGGCAAAAAAGATTTTGTCACTTTTTTTGTCCGATTATACATATGAAGAGATTTCGGAATGTGTAGACAAAGCGTACGGAAGTAATTTTTCAAGCTCGGAAATAACGCCGGTAGTTAAATTAAACGATCAGCTTCATGTTTTGGAATTATGGCATGGGCCTACATGCGCGTTTAAAGATATTGCGCTTCAGATACTGCCGCATTTTATGGTAAAAGCAATTCAAAAGACGGGTGAAAAATCCGAGATTGTCATTCTCGTGGCTACGTCAGGGGATACCGGAAAAGCGGCCCTTGACGGCTTTGCGGATGTTGACGGCACACGTATAATTGTTTTTTACCCCGATAAAGGAGTTAGCGATGTGCAGAAACTGCAGATGATTACCCAGGAAGGAAAGAACACTTATGCGGTGGGAGTGAACGGGAATTTTGACGATACGCAAAGCGGTGTGAAAAAAATCTTTACAGACGATACGGTAATAAAATGTTTAAATCAGGCCGGTATGAGGTTTTCATCGGCGAATTCAATAAACTGGGGAAGGCTTGTGCCTCAAATCGTTTATTATTTTTCCGCATATGCCGATCTTGTTAAGAGAAAAATTATCAGGCTTGGCGATAAAATTAATTTTGTTGTACCGACGGGAAACTTCGGGAACATACTTGCAGCCTGGTACGCATACGACATGGGACTTCCTGTTAACCGGCTCATATGTGCGTCGAACGAAAACAATGTTTTAACCGACTTTATTATTAAAGGCGTATATGACAGGCGCAGGGAGTTCTACAGAACCCTTTCACCATCGATGGACATTCTGATATCGAGCAATCTCGAGCGTTTGCTCTATGAAATGAACGGCAGGGATGCCGGAATAATCAGAGGATGGATGAAGGATCTTGCCGAGAAAGGAATCTACTCTGTTGATTATGAAACAAAAGAGCGGATACGGAAAGTCTTTTGGGGCGATTCGTCTACCGATGCCGAAACTATCGCAAGCATAAAATGCGTGTACGAGGACTGCGGATATCTGCTTGATACGCATACGGCCGTAGCGGTTGATGTTTATGACAAGTATGTGATTTATACCACCGACATGACGCAGACGGTGATTGTTTCAACCGCAAGCCCGTTCAAATTTAACAGCAGCGTCGCGAAAGCGCTTTTTGAAGATGAAGTAGGCGGAAAAGACGAGTTTGAACTTTTGGAACTTCTGTCCGAAAGGACGGGATGGGAAATACCGACAGGTTTAAAAAACCTCGACAAAAAAGAAATACTGCACAAAATCGTATGCGAAAAGGACGAAATGCAGAAAACCGTGATGGATATTTTAGGCTTGTAGGTGGTGAATGTTATGACGAAACCGTCATACACTGTTCCGTTAGGCAAAATCATAAGCGAATTTCGTCTTGAAGTGTTGAATAATGTCCCCGGGGCTCATGATATACCGGTAACCACTTCGGATATTAACCGTCCGGGCTTGCAGCTTGCCGGTTTCTTTGAATATTTCGGTTCCGACAGGATTCAACTGATTGGAACCGTTGAAATGGCTTATTTGCAGAATTTATCATTTGATGAGAGATATGCAAGCCTTGACAGGTATTTCAGCCATGAATTCCCATGCGTAATTATCGCAAGGGGAAAAGAACCTTTCCCTGAAATGATCGAACTTGCTAATAAATACGGAAAGCCTTTGCTGAGAACGGATGAAGAGACGTCCCGTTTCGCAAGTTATCTTATTACTTATCTGAACGTAGAACTGGCTCCGCGATGCACAAGGCACGGCGTACTCGTAGAGGTTTACGGTGAAGGTATTTTGATGCTTGGGGAAAGCGGGGTTGGAAAAAGCGAAACGGCTCTTGAGCTTGTAAAACGCGGGCACCGCCTGGTCGCCGATGACGTTGTCGAAATAAGAAAAGTTTCGAATAGAACCCTTGTCGGAAGCTCACCCGATATAATACGGCATTTTATAGAAATAAGAGGCGTAGGAATTCTGGATGTTAAAAACCTTTACGGTGTAGGCTCGGTCAAAATGACCGAATCCATTAATCTCGTTGTTAATATGGAACTTTGGGATACGAAAAAGCAGTACGACCGCCTTGGAATACATGATGAATATACGGAAATACTTGGTATAAGGATACCTTCTTTGACGATACCGGTTAGGCCGGGAAGAAACCTCGCGATAATCATTGAAGTTGCGGCTATAAACCACCGGCAGAAAAAAATGGGCTATAATGCGGCTAAAGTTTTAAGTCAAAGGGTAATGAGCGAAATAGAGAAAAACTCAATGTCCAACAGCGAAGCATAAACCGGATGCCGGGCGCAAAAGATTTACGGCCAGGTATAACGGGCCGGTGCGATAATACAATAATAATATGGGCGGTATTATGCTTCACGGTACTAACCGGAACCAGGCCCGAAACCGGCGGTAATTCGGGAGCGTTTATATGAAAGACAATTGGTATGATTTGATAGAAAAACTTAAAAATGTGGTAAGTGAGGACAGGATTCTTTACAGCGTGCCGATGAAAGAGCATACGTCGATGCGAGTAGGCGGTGCGGCGAGGATGCTCATTTTGCCGTCAAACAGGGAAGAAATAGTTGAAGCGGTAAAAATGCTTCACAGCATGGATATCCCGTATTATGTCGTTGGTAACGGCACAAACCTTATTGTGTCCGATGAAGGGTATCCGGGAGTTATAATAAAGTTCGCAGAAAACTATTCTGATATTCATGTTGACGGCTGTGAAATCACGGCACTGGCAGGGGCATCACTGGCTTCGGTATCGAATGCAGCGATGCGGAACTCGCTTTCCGGCCTGGAGTTTGCATCGGGCATCCCGGGAACTATCGGTGGTGCCGTCACGATGAACGCAGGTGCGTATAACTGTGAAATGAAGGATGTTGTCATCGAAACATCGTGTATTGACGAACACGGGAACGAACTGCTTCTGAAAGGTGACGAACATGATTTCGGATACAGGTCGAGCCGCATACAGAAAGAAAAGCTGATTGTCGTTGAAGTGAAAATGAGGCTTCAGAGAGGAAATATCAGCGATATAAAAGAAAAAATGATGTATTTTAACGCTTGCCGGAGGGAGAAGCAGCCGCTCGATATGCCAAGCGCGGGAAGCGTATTCAAAAGGCCGCGCGGGTTTTACGCCGGCAGGCTTATTGAGGATGCGGGCCTTAAGGGATACCGCATAGGCGGCGCAATGGTTTCTGAAAAACACTGCGGTTTCATTGTTAATACCGGAAACGCCACGGCGAACGATGTTATAAAACTTATAGAATATGTAAAGGAACGTGTTTTTCAAAATTCGGGCGTCATGCTCGAGCATGAAGTGAAAATACTTGGGGGATAAGACAGTGCAGTTTCTTATTATTACAGGGATGTCAGGCGCCGGGAAAAGCCTGTGTGTCAAGTACTTTGAAGATATCGGCTACTTTTGTGTCGATAATCTGCCGCCTTCACTGATTCCGAAGTTTGCCGAAATCTGCCTCCAAAGCAACAATAAAATGGAAAAAATAGCTCTTATCATGGATATCAGGGGCGGATCGATGTTTCTCGATCTTTTCCCGGCATTGGAGTCGCTTGCCGCGTACGGTATATCGTATAAAATACTGTTCCTGGACGCGCAGGACAACATCCTTGTGAAAAGATTCAAGGAAACGCGAAGGATGCACCCGCTTTCTCCGGAAGGGCGCATAAACGACGGTATTGCCGAGGAAAGAAAGATACTGCAGCCCGTAAAAGAAAAAGCGCATTACATAATAGACACATCAAACCTGACACCGCGGCAGCTAAAGCAGGAAATACTCGATTTGTTCGTTGAAGGGAAACCTTTTACAAGCCTTATTATAAGCATAATATCGTTTGGGTTTAAATACGGGCTTCCTATAGACTGCGACCTTGTGTTTGACGTCCGTTTTATTCCGAACCCGTATTATATTGATTCACTGAAAATGCTTACCGGTAATGATCGGGAGGTAAGCGATTATGTGCTTGGTTTTCATGAAAGCCGCGCTTTTTTATCCAAACTCGTGGACATGCTCGATTATTTAATCCCATATTATGTGAAGGAAGGCAAAAACCAGCTCGTAATCGGCATTGGCTGCACCGGAGGCAAGCATCGTTCTGTCGCAATCGCAAACAAACTGTTCGATATACTGAAGTCAAAAAACAGCAGTGTAATATTGGAACACAGGGATATTGAAAAAGACAGGAGATTTAAAAATGAAGCCTTTTAGGTTGCTTTCGGCAACATATAAATACAGAAAGTGGCTTTCAAGCGGATTATTCGGATTGCTGCTGATATTTACGGGCATTGCGGTATTTGTATACGGTACGAAAATTGAAACGGCTAAACTAATCGCTGCGCTGCTGTTTTGCGGCGCAGGTATTGTTCTTTGTTTCAACTGTTTCAGGAGAATAATCCTCGCGCTTCTTCAACTGACAAAAAACGGTCAAATGCCGCTGTCGAACAATATGCTTGATATAGGAAGAAACATATACCGCCGCTCTCAACTGAGAGAGGGCCCGAGAATTGCGGTTATTGGCGGCGGGACGGGCATATCGACGATGTTAAGGGGCCTGAAGACGCATACGTCAAACATATCGGCGATAATAACAGTAGCTGATGACGGCGGATCTTCGGGCATGCTCAGGAGAAACCTCGGTATGCTTCCACCCGGGGACATAAGGAACTGCATACTCGCGCTTGCAGAAACCGAACCGCAGATGGAAAAACTGCTGCAGTACCGGTTCAAGGACGGCGATTTAAAAGGCCAGTCTTTCGGGAACCTTTTTCTTGCAGCGATGAGCGGGATCAGTGAAAACTTTGAAACTGCCGTAAAGAACATGAGCCAGGTTCTTGCGGTTACGGGAACGGTTCTGCCCGTGACAAGCGAGAACATAAATCTTATTGCCGAGCTTGAAGACAACACAATTATAAAAGGAGAATCGCGCATCGGCGAGCACCATTTATTCCACCCCGGACGCATAAAAAGGCTTTATTTGGATAAAACTAATGTAAAGCCTCTTGAAAGCGCTTTAGCTGCGATTGATAATGCCGAGGTCATAATTATAGGCCCCGGGAGCTTATATACAAGCATAATTCCGAATCTTCTTGTGAATAATGTAGTTGACAGGATTGTAAAATCCAAAGCAATAAAGATATACGTCGCGAATATTATGACCCAGCCCGGTGAAACGGAAGGATACACCGTTTGCGATCATATAGAGGCGATTTACAGGCACGCGAACAACGAAAGGCTGTTCGATTACTGCATAGTCAATACACAGAAAATACCCGAGTCGGTTTATCAGCGCTATAAAGACGACGGCGCCGAAGCGGTTAAAATTGACGCGGCCAGAATTAAAAAGCTCGGAATAAAACTAATCGAAAGGGAATTGGTTCAACTCAAGGACGGACTATATATCCGCCATGATCCTGCAAAGCTGGCGGATGCGGTTATGAGTATTTGCAGTGATATAGAACGTATCGGCAGGTAATATTAGGATGTATTTCGGCAAGTCATACTGGAAGACACAGGAGCAGGGAATCCAAAAGGAATGGCTACTGGCGAACGGGATAGGAGGCTTTTCAAGCGGCACGATAATCGGCATGAATGCAAGGCGATATCATGGACTCCTTGTCGCATCGCTGACCCCGCCCGTGGAGAGGCATTTGATTTTATCGCAGATAAGCGAGAGGGTAGTGCTGGATGGAGAGGAGTATTATCTTCATTCTTTCAGAACACATGATTTTGCGGGGCACGGTGAATATCACCTCGAAGCTTTTCACTTAAACAACGGACTGCCGGAATTTCACTACCGCATAGGTTCCACGACAATAAAAAAAAGAATATGCTTAAGGTACGGGATGAACCAGGTCGTCATAGTTTACAATATATCTAACCCGGGGAAAAAAGGCATTATCCAGCTTATGCCGCTCGTCAACTTCAGAAACTACCATTATCTTTCTTTTCACCAGTACATGACATTTACCGCCGATGCGGACGGAAGAAAAATTGAAATCACGCCGTACGACATGGATACGAAAATATCGATCGACTGTTCCGAGGGCAAGGTTTTTATAAAAAACCAGTGTTTTTTTCATAACATGGATTATTACTATGAGCATGAACGCGGATTGAACGGTACGGAAGACCATTTTATCCCGGGTTTCTATGAAATCGGGCTTGACGCGGGCGATGAAAAAACAATAACCGTCGTATGCAGCATTGTTGACCCGATTACTTCGCTGGACGGGGAAAGTATTATAAATGATGAAATAAAGAGACAAAAAGCGTTATTAAATGGCTTTCCCGAGGATCAGTTTTTAAGAATGCTTGTATCGGCGGCGGATAAGTTTATCGTGTACCGCCGGTCAACAAATTCAAAGTCGGTTATAGCGGGGTATCCATGGTTTACCGACTGGGGCAGGGACACTATGATTGCGCTGCCGGGACTTACGCTCACGACCGGGCGGTATGACGATGCACGCAATATTCTCCGAACATTCGCGTCATATGAAAAAGACGGCCTTCTGCCGAACGTTTTTCCCGACGGAACAGGGGATCCGGCATATAATACCGTCGACGCGTCATTGTGGTTTTTCGAGGCAGTCTACAAATATTATCTGTACACGAATGATATCGATTTTATTGATAATCATTTGCTTAAAACAATGCTTAACATAATAAACAGCTATAAAAACGGAACTTTATTCAACATAAGAATGGAAAAAGACTGCCTTATTTCAGCGGGAAACTCCGAAACCCAGCTAACATGGATGGATGCGAAAGCCGGTAACTGGGTTGTAACACCGCGGCACGGCAAAGCCGTAGAAATAAATGCGTTATGGTATAACGCGCTGATGGTAATGGCCGAAATTATGCGATTGACGGAACGGAACGGAGACGAATTCAGCGCTCTTGCCGCTAAAGTTAAAAAGGCTTTTATTGAGCAGTTCTGGAATGAACGCGGCAATTGCCTGTTTGATGTTGTGGGTGATCATGAAAAGGACGATAAAATGAGGCCGAACCAGATTATTGCCGTAAGCCTTTCATTCCCGGTTCTGGACGGCACAATGGCCAGGTGTGTAGTTGATTCCGTTCATGAACACCTTTACACATCAATGGGCCTTTTATCATTAAGCCGCAGCGATCCGCAGTACAGGGGAATTTACGCCGGGGACCAGTTCGCGAGGGATGGAGCGTACCACCAGGGGACCGTATGGACATGGCTGCTCGGCCGGTTTATTACGGCATATGCGCGCGTGTATAAAGATAAAGACAATATTAAGAAACAGTTGGAATCTTTTTATCTTCCGTTCCATGATCACCTGCGCGACGCATGTATCGGCAGCATATCGGAAATTTTTGACGGAAACGAGCCGCTTATACCAAGAGGCTGTTTCGCACAGGCATGGAGTGTGGCCGAAATACTCAGATCCTATGTTGAAGACTATATGCCGCTGTTGAATTGAAGATTCGGGAGAATAAATGCAAATAAACGACATAACGGCAAATTAAAACCGTACCGCACAGGGGGATATATCAAATGTCATTTTCTTCGGATATCAAGGACGAATTAATCAGAGTCGATTACGGCAGGGAATGCTGCAGGAAAGCTGAAATTGCAGCAATACTGAGGACAGGCCTTATATTCCGCAAAACCAAAAAAAATAAGTCATTGACATTTATTACCGAACACGGGCCGCTGTCGAGGTATTTATATACGCAGATAAAGCATATTGTCAAAAAAGGGCCTGAAATTTACGGCGAAAAAACACCCCGATTAAAAAAACATGTGGTATACAGGATAGACTTCAACAATTTTTTGGAAAGCAGCGAGCAGAGGTCATTCCTGGAAGGCATCGGGATCATTTTCGATGTCGATAAGGAAATCATAGAGTATAGAAAATACGACATAAAAGACAGGTGCTGCATACGCTCTTATCTGAGGGGAGGTTTCCTGTCGGTCGGTTCACTGACAAATCCCGATAAATCATATCACCTGGAACTGAATTTCCAGGATAAAATGATACAAACCGAATACATGGGTTACATGGAATACTTTAACCTCAAACCGAAGCATATAACAAGAAAAAACTATGAGATTGTATATCTAAAAGAAGGGCAGGATATAGTCGACTATTTGAACGTTATCGGGGCGCACAACGCGCTTATGGAAATGGAGAATGTAAGAATAATGAAGGAAATGAGGAACCAGGTGAACCGCATAGTGAACTGTGAAACGGCAAACCTCGAAAAGACGGTTAACGCCGCGGTTAACCAGGTTGAATATATAAAATACATAGATGGCGCAATTGGACTGGAAAACCTTCCTCCGGCCCTTAAGGAAATAGCGAGGTTAAGACTTGAAAACACGCACGCGAGCCTGTCTGAGCTCGGTAAAATGCTGTCTCCGGAATTAAGCAAATCGGGAGTCAATCACAGGTTAAGGAAGCTTGAGAAAATCGCGGAGGATCTGAAGCAGAAAGAACAATAAACCGGGATATTTGCAGTTCAAGCAAAACAGGATTTTTTCGGGAAATAAAGAATATAAACCGTAAGAATGGAGTGATGATGTTGGAAATTACATTTAAGCGGCAGAATCGCATTCTTACGGTGTATCTTAAAGGAGAACTGGATCACCACGCAGTACTGAAAGTAAAGGAAACAATTGACCTTCAGCTTGTTAAATCGCCGGTTGCCCTGTTAATACTTGACATGAGCGCCGTCACGTTTATGGACAGTTCAGGCGTAGGCCTTATTGTGGGCAGGTATAACAAGATGAAATCTTTGGGGGGCAGTATGAAGATAGCAAATCCCGGATTGAATATATTAAAGGTATTAAAGATGTCGGGTTTGTCAAGGCTTATGGAAATCAGTTGATATCCGGTATGCTTTTTCGTATATTAAACAAATTGTATTGAGAGGTTTTGAATATGCAGCCAATAAACAGGATGAAAATCGAATTCGAAAGCAAATCGGTAAATGAATCGTTTGCGAGAATCGTTGCGGCGGCATTCGCGTCGCAGTTGGATCCGACGCTTGAGGAACTTGCCGATTTAAAAACCGCTGTATCGGAGGCGGTTACAAACGCAATAATACATGGATATGAACAAAAAGAAGGAACAATATATATGGAATGTATCCTGTACGAGGACAGCATCACGGTGATAATCGAAGATCACGGTGTAGGTATTGAAGACATTGAAAAAGCAAGAATTCCCGCATTCACGTCAAAGCCCGAACTGGAAAGGGCGGGAATGGGCTTTGCGATAATGGAAAGTTTTATGGACAGCCTTGACATAGAATCGCAAAAAGGAGCAGGAACTAAGATAACGATGACGAAAAAGTTCAAAAAACGCTGAAGAAACGGGAGTTGTACTTACTCGTGAACGATAAAGTGTTTGATTACGACACCAAAGATAAAAGAACAATGGAGTTAATACAAAAAGCCCAAAACGGAGATTCCGAAGCGCAGAACATATTGGTCCAGGAGAACATAGGATTGGTCTGGAGCATCGTAAAGCGCTTCAAAGGGCGTGAAGCCGAAACGGAAGACTTGTTTCAAATCGGCTGCATTGGACTGATAAAAGCAATAAAAAAATTCGACTCCGGTTTTGATGTCCGTTTTTCAACATATGCCGTTCCTATGATTCTCGGAGAGATAAAACGATTTCTGCGCGACGACGGTACCGTTAAGGTAAGCAGGGCTCTTAAGGAGCTTGGGCAGAAAGCCCGTGCTTTAACAGAATCTATTGAGAAACAAACAGGTCAAAGCCCTACTGTGCATGAATTGGCCGAAAAACTTGACGTTGAGCCGGAAGAACTGGTTCAGGCTCTTGAAGCCGGGTATCAGCCCGAATCGCTTTACCAGACGGTTGGGGATAATGAAAACAATACTGTTTATTTAATCGACAGAATTAGCTCACAGGAGAGCATGAACGAATCGCACATACTTGAACGCCTGTCTTTAAACAAAGCTTTGCAAAATCTCGACAAAAGATCGAGAGAAATTATATATCTGCGGTATTTTAAGGAAGAAACCCAGCAAATGGTGGCAGACAGAATGGGAATATCACAGGTACAGGTTTCCAGGCTCGAAAAGAAGATCATGAAGGAATTAAGAAGCCTGTTCACGTAACATGAACGAAATTGAAGCCCGCTTACTTTCCGGGCGGCCCTGGTAACAGAAGCGCCGGTAACGCGATTGCCGCGAATGGAATAGAATATTTACGGGAGCTTATTCGGGAGCGCCGGTATGAAGACATACCGATACGAAAGGGAAAAAGCCGTAGAATACGCACATAAATGGGCATTCGGACGGAACCCGGCATACCTGGATTTCAGCAATCTCGGCGGGGACTGCACAAATTTTGTGTCGCAGTGCATTTACAGCGGCTGCAAAACGATGAACACGGAACCCGTGTTCGGCTGGTATTATTTCAGCAGCTCAAACAGGTCGGCCTCATGGACCGGAGTTCAATACCTGTATAATTTCCTTGTAAGAAACAAAGGGACGGGACCGTTTGCAAGAGAGATCCCGCTATCGGAAATAGAACCCGGGGACGTAATCCAGCTTTCATTTGACGGCTTGGTATTCCGGCACTCACTGCTTGTTGTCGAAACGGGCAAAGTGGCGAACCCGCATAATGTAAAAATAGCGACACATACATTTGACAGGGACAATTACGCTTTGGACAATTATCTATACAGCAAATACCGCTGCCTTCATATAGAAGGATTCAGGAAATAAATAAAGCTTCATGCACTTTTATAATATTATTTTTCTTGCTTCAAGATAATAACGCTTCTCCCTTGCTTCGCCCATTGAAAATGATTTTCTCGGAAGAACGCCGTCAAGAATAACCGTCTTGAATAAATCTTCCTTCTTCATCGGAGAGAGGAAGAAACTGATATTGCCTTTTTGACGGCCAAGTTTTTCAGCTACATCCGTACCGTGAACATAGTCAATTACAACGCCGGGGTTTTTATCCAAATAATGATCAAGGAAATGCTGCAGTGTAGCGGTATCAAGATTATACGGCGGGTTGCATGCCCAAATGTACCCGGTTTTATCGTCGTGCAGGAACGCAATAATATGTTTTGAAACCATGTTTATCGGTACGTTATTCATATGGCTTACATATTCATAACCGCATTTTATTCCCTGTGAAGAATAAAATTCCTTGAATGAAGACAGCAGATCACCGGGGTCCACATTAAAGAGCACACGGTGTATAGGTTCAAATTCAAGTGCACGGTCGTGAACATTAACAATTTCGACCAGTGCATATCTTGCGGGATGAATTTTTTGCTGTTCTTCCGTAAGATTTGTTTTCAGCTTGTCCCACCAGGATTTTGCGGCGGCAAGCGAGTGGTTTCCGTCCCCGACGGCGAAAAGCAAAGTCCCGTACGATTCGTCGACATTGTATTTTTTCATGAAAGTTTCGGTTGATTTAAGATCAACGAGGGCTTGGAAAACCTTTTGCAAAAGGTCCTGACTATTTACGCGGTAGCCTTCAACCCGGCCGCCGTCCATCATCAAATCGAACGAGTAAAGCTTTTCCATTTTGTCTATATGCCGTGACAAGGGCTCAATTACAGTCCGGCCGGGGTCGTCTATAAGAAGCATAATATGGGGCAGTTCGATGCACGCATTTTCGCGTATTCGGATACGCGGGGGCAGCCGGTCAAGGATCGTTCCTTCCGTAGCTCTTATCAATGACTGCGAGCCTTTCGAAAAATCATACTGCTCAAGATCTACCGCAAGCACAAGCCCTTTTCTTGTTTTTGAAATAGGCGCACCCGCTTTTTGGCCGTAGATCGTCCTTTCAACATAAATCATGGAGTCGGTTATTTCGGTAAAATAACCGTTTTCCAAATAACTGCGCATTGTATCATTTAACAATGCGATTCTTTCCTGTTTTTCTTTTTCGTTTTCCTTTTCAAGATATACTTCGGGAAAGATAAGATGAAGCGTTGAAGGTGATTCCCCTACATAGTCTTCTACGTTTTTCCAGTAATCCGGTTCCGAAGTGTATTGATCACAGGCGACAACGGCCCATTTTTTCATGTCAGTACCATTTTTCGGAAGCAGTATTGATGAAATATCAATGCCAAGTTCCTGCTTAAAATGTTTATTCATTTTCAACATCCCCTATAGCCGGTTTAAGATCATTCAGGACAATTTTAATAAAATATGTAATTTTAGTCAAATGGAATTTCACGCATTCTTTATTTGGAATTTTGACATAATAAGATTGTGAATTAACGAATTACAGTTTTAAGGATAAATATGGTATATTGGTCCGAATTAATCGGTACTCCGGTTTATGCGGGAAATAAAAAAGCAGGTCATGTTGAAGACATGATTCTGAATACAAATGAAAAAATAGTTGCCGGGTTTTTGCTGGAAAAACGTAATCTTGACTTGCACAGACGCTATTTCACATTCAATAGTATATTGCATGCAGGAAAAGACAGGATCGTTGTAAAGGAACCGTCAGATATCAGAATATTGAAAAAGGCGCAAAAACGCAAAATGGTATTTGCCGAAAACTTAATTAACCATCCGGTTTTCGATAACAGGGATGAGTATGTAGGACGTGTGGCAGACTTTTGTTTTGAACCGGCAAACGGCATTGTACGCGAAATCATTATATCAAACAGTCTGTTAGGAGATTTATGGTCAGGGAGAAAAAAGCTTCCCGTACTGGGCCGGGTGGAATTTTCGGGCGAGTTTATACAAATAAACAGGGATGCGCGTGAGGAAATATACAGCATGAACAAAGGCCTTAAGAGATGGATAAGGATCAATACTCCGCCGATATGAACGGCTGTGAGGCGGGACGATGTTTCTGCGGAAAATGCCGTTTGGACGTAAAAGAGTTGTAATCAGCAAAGGAGGTTGTTATTGATATGCGCGTCGGATTTGCAAAAGGAATGGTTTTCGGCGGTATTGTCGGAGCCGTGATGTCTATGGTCATTAATCACGATATCGATGTAAATAGGACAATAAAACGCATTATGCGCGCAAAAAGGAACATGTTCAAAAAATCAAGAAGGCTTGCGGCAAGCATAGCCGGAATGATGCGCTGACAGCGCAGGTTAAATCTTCCCTTTTGAAAACCTTTTCTCAATAAGCATACCCGTTCGGGTTTGAGAAAAGGTACATAAAAAAGCTGCTCAGATAATTCAATGGCTTTGGAGGCTCCTGATGAAGGCTGGTAAATGGATACGTATCGGTATATTGGCAGCCCTTGTTGCAGGGCTTCTTTTTTTGCTCATGCGGTATGCAAGGCAGGTATTAAGAGCGGCAACACCTTTATGGCTGGGGATAGCCGCTGCGTATTTTCTGCTTCCCATTACGGAATGGTTTGAAAAACATAAACTGTCAAAAAACACAAGCATAATTGCCGCATATACGTTAAGCATAACGGTATTGCTCGTTATATTGCTGTGGCTTGTCCCGATACTGATAGACAACATTAAGGATTTGACCGAAGTGATTCCCGACTTGTGCAGCAAGACATTGCATAATATTAAAGCGTTCGTTGAAAGAAACATGCCCGAACAATGGCGAGGAACGGTGTTAAAGGAAATTGACAAAAATTCCGAGCTTTTAAGCGAAAAAATAACCGAATCGATCTATGATTTAATATCTGCGCTACCAGGGACAGTATCGATTATTATAGATATACTCCTTGCCTGGATAATTTCGTTTTATATACTAAAAGACAGGGACAGGGTTATCGGAAGTATCAGATATTTGTTCCCCGAACAATACAGGGACGATGCGGTATGTTTTTTCCGCGATATCCACAGGGTTGCCGTAAGATTCATACAGGGACAGGTCTTTATAGCATTAATACTTGCCGTTATTGAAACAATAGGTCTTTATATTATAGGTATGCCGTATGCGCCGCTTTTGGGGTTTATCGGGGGAGTATCGAATATTATCCCTTATTTCGGACCGTATATCGGGGCTGTTCCGGCAATTACGGTCGCACTGGCAACATCCCCGTGGAAGGCGTTGTGGGCGGCTGTAGTATTTATTGCAGCCCAGCAGCTTGATAATATTTTCCTGTCTCCTAAAGTAATGAAAGGAAACCTCGGGCTTCATCCGGTGACAACAATAATGGCGGTGATTGTAGGCGGGCGGTTGTTCGGCATTCCGGGTCTTCTGTTCGGCGTTCCGGCTGCGGCAATGCTGAAAATAACGGGCAAAAAAGCGCTGAGGATTATAACCGGGTAAAGCAATCAAATGGCCATTTCAATGATTCGTTCAGAATCTGTTTGCTGTATAAATATATTCTTTTTGTGGGCATGGCTACCGATGGAATAACGTTCGGATGCACAGTTGCTTTAAGAATTAAGCTCTCTCTTGACGTTGTTCAAACCAGTTTAGTATACTTTAGTAAGCGACAGTTCAGGCAGAAAAATACTTTCTGCGCTAAAATAATAATATACTCTGAAATGCGAGGGTTTACTGATGCATCCATACGGGTTGAATGAGTTAAGAGAAAAATTCCTATCATTTTTTGAAAGCAAAGGCCATTTAATATTGCCAAGTTTTTCACTGGTTCCTGAAAATGATCCGAGCATACTTTTGATTAATGCCGGAATGACGCCTTTAAAACCATATTTTACAGGGTTGAAAGTTCCTCCTTCGAAAAGAGTGGCTACATGCCAGAAATGCATCCGTACGCCGGACATAGACAATGTAGGGAAAACGTCGAGGCATGGGACTTTCTTTGAAATGCTCGGGAACTTTTCATTCGGCGATTATTTCAAGAAAGAAGCAATTCCGTGGGCATGGGAATTTATGACCGAGGTTCTCGGAATCCCGGAAGACAGGCTGTATGTGTCGGTATATCTCGATGACGACGAGGCTTTTGATATATGGCACAACGATGTCGGTCTGCCGAAGGAGAAAATATTCAGGTTCGGAAAGGAAGATAATTTCTGGGAACACGGAACAGGTCCGTGCGGGCCGTGTTCGGAGATATATTATGACCGCGGAGCGGACAAGGGCTGCGGGAGAGAAAGCTGCACCGTCGGCTGTGACTGCGACAGGTTTATCGAGGTTTGGAATCTTGTATTTACCCAGTACGATCGTCAGGAAGACATGACGTATTTACAGCTGAAATCAAAGAATATTGACACAGGAATGGGGCTTGAACGCTTAGCGTGCGTCGTGCAGCAGGTTGATAATATTTTTGAGGTTGATACAATAAGAAGCCTTCTTGACCAAGTATGTGACATAGCAGGAGTAAAATACGGAAAGGATTACAAAAAAGACGTTTCGATAAGGGTTATAACCGATCATGCAAGAAGCGCGACAATGATGGTTTCAGATGGTGTCGTGCCGTCTAATGAAGGCCGCGGATACGTGCTTCGAAGGGTGATAAGGCGCGCCGCGCGGCATGGAAGGCTTTTAGGCATTGACGGACTGTTCCTTGCCGGTTTGGCTGATACCGTCATAAATACCTTCAAGGATGCATATCCGCATATGGAACAAAAAAGAGATTACATCAAAAAGCTTATTTCAGTCGAGGAAGAGAAGTTTAACAATACGCTCGATCAGGGAATGAGCATATTGGAAGAATTTATAGATTCGGTAAAGCAAAAAGGCAGTGACACCATCGACGGAGAAATGGTGTTCAAGCTTCATGACACATACGGTTTTCCGATTGATCTGACCCGTGAGATTGCTAAGGAATATGATCTGAAAATTGATGAAGAAGGCTTTCTTGCTGAGATGAAGAATCAAAAAGAAAAAGCGCGTGAAGCTCATTTCAGGAAAGAAGGCTCTGCATGGGAAAAAGATCTTTTTACAGGGGAGCACAAGCATTTTGCGACGAAATTTATCGGATATACTCAGTATGAGGCAAAAGCAACGGTTAAATACATTATCTCGGATGGAAAACTTGCGGAAAACGCGATGGAAGGCGAGGAAGTCGCGATAGTTACCGATGTGACTCCTTTCTATGCTGAAAGCGGAGGCCAGGTCGGTGATACGGGAATTATTTCCGGTGAGAATTTTAAGATGGTTGTCACCGATTGCAAGAAGAATTCCGACGGGAAGTACCTCCATTTCGGAAAAGTTGAAACTGGAATGGTACAGGTTGAGGACGCTGTTGAATTAAAAATTGATATAGCTAAAAGAAAGAGCACGGCGAGAAATCACACCACGACACATATACTGCATAAAGCATTGAAAAATGTGCTCGGCGATCATGTAAACCAGGCCGGTTCGCTCGTTACGCCCGACAGGTTAAGGTTCGACTTTACGCATTTTACGGCTTTAAGCGCCGAACAGCTTGAGGAAATCGAGAGACAGGTAAATGATGTAATACTGTCAAACTATCCCGTATATATTGAAGAAATGTCGCTCGATGAAGCTAAGAAAAAAGGCGCGACCGCCCTGTTCGGAGAAAAATACGCGGACACTGTAAGGGTAGTAATGGTTGATGACTACAGTATGGAACTGTGCGGCGGAACGCATATTTCCGCTACAGGCGAAGCCGGGCTTATAAAAATAATAAGTGAAAGCAGCATTGCGTCCGGTATACGCCGTATTGAAGCACTGACGGGAACGGGCGCGATTGAGTGGTACAGGGAACGCGAGAGGCTTCTCAATGAAGCGTCGATGGCGGCAAAAACCACTCCTGAAGAAATATCTTTCAAAATAACCGAAATTGCAGATGAACTGAAAAAGACGCGAAGGGAGCTTGAGGAACTTAAGGCAAAAGCGTTAAAAAACTCGGTTAATGACATGATACAGAAAGCAATTGATGTTTCCGGAATAAAAGTGCTTGCTGAAAGAATGGACGGGCTTGATATCAACGAACTGAGAAACACTGCGGACATGCTGAAAAGCAAGCTCGGATCGTCCGTTGTTATTCTTGCTTCGGGTTCGGACGGCAAGGTAAGTCTTATTATTTCGGCTACAAAGGACGCTGTTGAGAGAGGAATACACTGCGGTAAAATTGTTGGTGAAGCGGCAAAGGCCGCAGGTGGAGGCGGCGGCGGCAGGCCGGATATGGCGCAGGCCGGAGGAAAAGATGTCAACGGAATAGACAAAGCGGTTGAAATTGCGCTGAATAAAGTAAAGGAAAGCTTGTCGGGCTGAATCGGTTTATAAGCCGGAAGTTATTGATACCGCATAAGGTATGCTTCAACTCCCGGATGAGGATATTATTTAAATCCGAAAAGGAGGATTTTGTTATGCCGGACTGTATTTTCTGCAAGATAATAGAAGGATCGATACCGTCTAAAAAGGTTCTTGAAAACGACGATATCATTGCATTTCATGATATTAACCCTGCTGCGCCCGTGCATGTGCTCGTTGTTCCGAAGGTTCACATTGAAAGTCTTGAAGCGCTGGACAGCCGGAATATTGATGTTGTTGTGAAAGTTCATCAGGCAATCCTTGAAGTGGCCAAAATTATGAATATAAACAGCAAAGGGTATCGTGTTATCGTAAACTGCGGGAAAGACGGGGGACAGACCGTTCCTCACCTTCATTACCATGTCCTCGGCGGAACCGCAATGAACGAAAAACTATTGTAATAACGCATGTCACCCATCGTCACCGAAATCGCCAGAGCCACCCGCCTGGATTTCTGCATAATTGCGGGTACAGCAAGACAGTTGTGAAAACTATTGTACAATAGTTTAAAAGTAACTTCCGCGGGTTCTGCTTTGCAGGTCCGGGCATTGCCTTCGCATTACGGTTGGCTTGCGGTTCTTTATCGAGTTTTTTCAGTTAAGCAATGCGACATGTCCGGTGCAATGCTGCATGCAGGCAACTATACAAAAGTCGCTAATAAGCCGTTAAAGTACTGTGCTGCGAGAAAAAAGTTGACGCGGTTTCAGGCTCTATTATATAATAATATATGTGCTTCATGCAGGAAATGCTTTTTTCCTGCATACTGGAGAAAATCCCCGGCACAACTGTATGTTACAGAGGGGAGGGAAAGATGTGTCCGAAGTGAGAGTTAAAGAGAATGAGTCCCTTGATAGTGCGCTCAGGAGATTTAAGCGGCAGTGCGCGAAGGCAGGTGTACTTGCGGAAGTCAGGAAAAGAGAGCATTACATTAAGCCGAGTGTTAGGCGCAAGAAAAAATCCGAGGCTGCAAGAAAGAGAAAGTCCAAGTAAGAAAAGGGCACATTTGGACACTATTGCCGATCTCAACTTCAGCAGATATATATCAGTTAAGAAAATTATAGATATCGGTTTAAACTCGTGATAAGAAAAAAAGCCCTGATAAAAAGAATCATAGAAGCCCGAAGGAAATCCTTCGGGCTTTTACGTAAAATGTGAATATACGATTTGAAATCAAAAGTTTAAATATATCTGTTCATTTCGAGGAGCCGTATGTGGGAAGATTTTTATATTGGCAGTAAAGCATTCTGGAATACAGCCAGCATAGAAAAGGAAGCCGTTAATGAAATATCAAGGCGGCTGGGTCTGCCGTCATTGCTTTCAAAAGTGCTTGTAAAAAGGGGACTATACGATACCGAACAGATAATCTCATTTTTAAAACCCGTAGCCAAAAACCTGTACGATCCTTTGCTGCTTCCGGACATGGACAAAGCGGTATCAAGGATTATTGAGGCGAAGGAAAAAAAAGAAAAAGTTATAATATACGGAGACTATGATGTGGACGGGGTTACCGCCGTATCAATACTGTTCGGCTTTTTATGTTCAATTGGGGTTTATGTGACTTATTATATCCCCGACAGGGTTGACGAAGGATACGGAATTTCAGAAACTGCGGCCGAATATCTTTCCAACGGCGGTTATGACTTGATGATCACGGTTGACTGCGGTATATCGGCAAAAGACAGGATAGAATACATATGCAACAAGCTCGCGGATAAAAATTTGAAAATGGATTTTATAATAACCGATCATCATTTGCCTGTTCCGGGTATGATTCCGGAAGCCGCCGCGGTTATAAACCCGAATCTCGAAAACAGCAGCTACCCGTTTAAACATCTCTGCGGAGCCGGGGTTGCTTTCAAAATTGTGCAGGCGCTGTGTAAAAAACTAGATATGGGTGACAGGTATTTTAATTATGTTGATCTCGCAGCGCTGGGTACGGTAGCCGACATTGTCAGCCTTACGGACGAGAACAGGATAATAGTATGGGCGGGCATTGAAAAAATAAAACGCTGCCCAAATCCCGGAATTCTCGCACTTATGAAGATAGCCGCAGTGAACGACGTCGATTCAAGAAAGCTCGCGTTTATACTTGCCCCAAGGCTTAATGCGGCGGGCAGGATGGGCGACGCTTCGAGGGCTGTGAGACTCTTAACGGAAAGTGACACGCTGCTTATAGAAAAGCTCGCAAAAGATCTGAATAATGATAATATAACGCGCCAGAAAATCCAGGAGGAAATATACAAAAAGGCGTTGGAAGCTATAGAGTCCGACAGCAAATATTCTTCCGAGAAAGTATTGGTAGTTTACGGCGAAGACTGGCATCACGGAGTTATCGGAATTGTCGCTTCAATGATCGCCGACCGGTATTATAAACCTTGTTTTGTCCTTTCGGTATCGGGTGATATTGCCAAAGGATCGGCAAGAAGCATCGACGGGTTTAATATATACTCGGCTATGGAATACTGCGCTGATTTATTTATCAAGTACGGAGGACATAAACAGGCTGGCGGTATAACGATGAAGACAGCCGATATAAACGAATTCCGCCGAAGGGTTAACATTTATGCCGAAAGTACGGGTTTGTCATTGATTCCGACGATCGAAATAGATGCCGAGGCCGAACCTCACGAATTAAACATTGAAGCCGCAAAAGCAATAACTGCACTGGCTCCCTTCGGTGAAGGAAACGAGCCTCCCGTGTTCAGCATGAAAGGCATGACGGTCATAAATAAAAAACGCGTTGGCGAAAACGGCGAGCATTTAGTGCTTAACCTTTATTCGAAGGGTTATAAATTCAATGCCGTATGCTTTGGGATGGGGGAACTCGAGCCTTGTATCCGTTTGAATAAGGCCATAGATCTGGTTTTTACGGTCGGGATTGACAGTTTTATGGGCAAAACCGCTCTTCGCCTTTTTGTCAAGGCCGTAAGGACAACGGAAAACATTCTTAACAGGAACAAAATACTGCTGAAAGCGGCGGAGAAAGTCGAATGTCTTGATTATAACCGCGATTGGATTTATAATGTTATCAATAACCAAATGGTAAACCGTGATGACATAAGGCTTTCAAGGGAAGACCTTATAAGCTTGTACCGTTTCCTTTGCAAGTCGGGTTCGGGGACATATACCGACGGCCAGTTGTTTTACCTCGCCGAAGAACTGAGCCGGGGCGAAATAAGAATGAACTACTTCAAGCTGCTGGCAGGAATGCATGTGCTTGATCAATTGGGCATCATCGGTTTTTCCTGTTTGGCAGGCGGGGAATACGGCGTGCGTATTCTTGAATCAACTCAAAAGGCTTCACTGGAGGATTCGGCGCTATATTCGTATTTACAGTCTTTGCAGCAGGCGGTGAATGAATGACGGTGATTTCATGATTGAGCAGTATAATAAGCTATTGAAAAAACTTGATTATCTTGGTAATGGTTTGAATCTGGAATTGATTGATAAGGCGTATCAGATTGCGATGGAAGCCCACAAGGGTCAAAAAAGAAGTTCCGGTGACCCTTTTGTTACGCATCCGCTTGAAGTTGCCATAATACTTGCGGATATGGAAATGGACATTACCACGATTGTAGCTGGAATACTGCATGATACCGTTGAGGACACGAACCTGACCTATGAAGAAACGCTGAATCAATTCGGGCGGGAAGTTGCCGATCTGGTTGAAGGAGTCACGAAGCTGACAAAGCTTCCATATACGACAAAACAGGAAGTCCAGGCCGAAAACTTTCGCAAAATGTTCCTAGCGATGTCGAAAGACATACGCGTCATTATCATTAAGCTCGCAGACCGCCTTCACAATATGCGCACACTGAAATACAAGCCGAAGGAAAAACAGCTTGAGATAGCGCGCGAGACGCTTGATATTTACGCTCCGCTGGCGCACCGCCTGGGTATCTACAAAATAAAATGGGAACTCGAGGATCTGAGCTTACGTTACCTCGACGAGAAAATGTATTATGATCTTGTCGAAAAGATAGCGAAAAAGCGAAAGGAACGCGAAGAATACATTGACAGGATAATAAATACCGTTTCCGAAAAAGCGAAAGAACTTGGAATCGAGGCTCATATTGAAGGAAGGCCGAAGCATTTCTACAGTATATACAACAAAATGATCAACCAGCACAAGGATTTGGAACAGATATATGATTTGTTCGCAATACGCGTAATTGTCGATACGGTTAAAGACTGTTACGCGGTTCTCGGGCTTGTGCATGAATTGTATAAACCGATACCGGGAAGGTTCAAGGATTATATTTCAATGCCAAAGCCGAATATGTACCAGTCGCTGCATTCAACCCTTATCGGTCCGGAAGGGATTCCGTTCGAAGTGCAGATAAGAACGTGGGAGATGCATAGAGTAGCGGAAGTAGGTATAGCGGCACATTGGAGATATAAAGAGGGTGGAAAGCAGGATTACGAACTCGACAGTAAACTGGCCTGGCTGCGCCAGCTGCTTGACTGGCAGAAAGAAACGCAGGACCCTGATGAATTCATGGAAAACCTGAAGATTGACTTGTTTACCGACGAAGTGTTCGTATTTACTCCGAAAGGTGATGTAAAGTGCCTTAAAGCCGGGTCCACACCGATTGATTTCGCTTACTCGATACACAGCGCAATCGGAAACAGCATGATAGGCGCAAAGGTAAACGGAAGAATAGAATCCCTGGATTATGAATTGAATAACGGGGACATTGTAGAAATTATCACTTCTTCCGCAAGCAAAGGTCCGAGCCGTGACTGGCTTAAAAAAGTAAAAACATCCCAGGCGAGGAACAAAATAAAGCAGTGGTTTAAAAAGGAAAAACGCGAAGAGAACATAGAACGAGGAAAAGAGCTTTTTGATAAAGAGCTTAAAAAGATGCGGATTTCGCCGCAGCAGCTGCTGAAACAGGAGATTATCGAAACGGCGCTTAAAAAGTATAATTTTCATAACCTTGATGATATGTATGCCGCAATAGGCCTTGATGCTATATCAAGCCGGAAAATTATTACAAAACTTCAGGATGAATACCGTAAAACTCTCCCCCTCGAAGAGCAGAAGAAATTGCTGCTCGAAACAGGAAAAGATCAGGAGAAGGAAAAAAAGAAAAGGGAGACGAAAAATCCTGAAAGCGGCGTAATAGTAAAGGGAGTCGACAACTGCCTCGTCCGGCTGTCCAAATGCTGCAACCCGGTTCCGGGCGACAGAATAATCGGGTATATTACCAGAGGAAGAGGTGTTTCGGTTCACCGGGACGACTGTATTAATGTTAAAAATACGCCCGATGCCGATACAAGGCTCATTGAGGTTAGCTGGTATAAAGGAAAATCCGCGTCATATCAGGCCGAACTTACGGTCAAAGCCCACGACCGAACCCAGCTTTTGATGGAAATCACGAATGTGATAGGCGATGCGGGAATACCGCTTAAAGCCATTAACGCAAGGACAACAAAGGATAATGTCGCTATGATGCACCTTACCGTGGAAATAACCGATACGGAACAGCTTGAAAAAATAATAAACAAGATAAAACGCGTTCAGAATGTTTTTGAAATTACAAGAAATAACAGGTAATGGCTGAAACAATGTCCCGCACCGGGTATCTGAAAGATCTTGCAAGGGATAGTTTTTAGCCTTGTTTTATGTTTATCGGTATGCGTGGGATAAAGAGGATTTATATCAACTGTTAGGAGAGGATATATTTGAGAGCTGTTGTTCAGAGAGTTACACAATCAAAAGTGACGGTTGGACAGGAAACTGCGGGGAGCATTCAAAAAGGGCTTGTGGTTCTGCTCGGAATTGGCAGGGAAGACACGCAAAGCGATATTGAATATCTCGCGAACAAAATAGCAAACCTCAGGGTGTTTGAAGATGAAAACGGAAAAATGAATCTTTCCGTTTTGGATATAAAAGGCGAACTGCTTGTTGTTTCCCAATTTACTTTATTCGGGGACTGCAGGAAAGGCAACCGCCCGAGTTTCACGAGCGCTGCCGCGCCGGATGAAGCAAACCGCATGTATAGGGAATTTGTTAATTATTTAAGGCAAAACTACCCTATAAACGTGGAAGAAGGGGTTTTCCAGGCGTCGATGCTTGTGGAGATCCATAACGACGGTCCGGTAACTATTTTGCTTGACAGCAGGAAAACATTTTAAACAAAAAAATGAAAACGGGTGAGGAATTATGATTATAGAGTGCATTTCAGGCGGGCTTATAAATTCCAATGTATACGTTGTGGCCGGAAACGAAGGCGGAGTGATAATCGACTGCGGATGCCCGGCCGAGAAAATAATAGAAACGGTTAACAGGTTCGGGATTGATATAAAAGATGTAATTCTTACGCACGGCCATTTCGATCATGTTTATTATGCGGATTCAATAAGGGAGTTACCTGGAATGAAAATCCATATTCATAAAAATGATGCGGATTTTTTAACGGACCCCGTAAAAAGCGGGCTTATGTTTTATCACAGGCGCGGCGTACAGGGTTTCAAACCGGCCGATAATCTGCTTGATGACGGGGATATCCTTAAAATCGGCGATCTCGAGCTTAAAATCCTGCATACGCCAGGCCACACGCCGGGAAGCATCTCGGTTGCGGTTGGAAACTGTGTATTTACCGGCGATACTCTTTTCCATACTTCAATCGGCAGGACGGATTTTCCGGGCGGTTCCCATAAAGATATTATAAAATCGATCAAAAACAGGCTTTTTACGCTTCCGGAAGAAACGACAGTTTATCCCGGACACGGAGAATCTACCCAAATCGGATATGAAAAGAGAAACAATCCGTTTGTAAATGAATAGGATAAATTGACAAACGGACATTGAGAAGCTATTATTATTTTAATATTTTATTTATTAGCATGGGAGGATGGTAGTATGAAAAAGCTTTTCATCATTGTCATTTTATGCTTTGTATTAATCATTTCAGGCTGCGCAACCGGAAAGACGGGGAGCACGGATAAGAAAACGCATACGATAGGCATAATCCAGCTTGTTGAGCATGTCGCCCTTGATTCCGCAAGGGAAGGTTTCATCGATGCGCTGAAGGATAACGGCTATGTTGACGGTCAAAATATCACTGTCGATTTCCAGAATGCCCAGGGTGATCAAAGCAACCTGTCAACTATAAGCGACCGGTTTGTAAGCAATAAGGTAGACCTTGTATTGGCCATTGCCACGCCTGCGGTACAGGCTATTGCGGGAAAAACGACGGAAATTCCCATACTTGGAACAGCCGTTACTGACTACGTTGTAGCAAAGCTTGTGGATTCAAATGAAGCTCCCGGAGGAAATGTGAGCGGGACAACCGATATGAACCCCGTAAAGGAACAAATAGATTTGCTTGTCAAGCTTGTTCCTGATGCGAAAACAGTCGGAGTGCTGTACAATTCAAGCGAAGACAACTCGATTCTGCAGGCGAAGCTCGCAAAAGAAGCGATTGAAGCGCTCGGCCTTACATATGTAGAAGTAACCGTTACGAATACCAATGAAGTACAGCAGGCAACACAGTCGATAGTCGAAAAATGCGACGCAATATACATTCCCACCGATAATACAATCGCATCGTCGATGCCCGTTGTCCACGGTGTCACGTCGCAGTCTAAGACACCAGTCATATGCGGTGAGGCGGGAATGGTCAGAAGCGGAGGGCTCGCAACACTTGGTATAAATTATTACGATCTCGGTTACCAGACAGGACTCATGGCGATAAAAATCCTGAAAGGGGAAGCCGAACCCGCTACTATGCCAATCGAATCGGCAAGCGGTTTTGATTTTGCAATAAACGGCAAAGTCGCCGAAGAAATAGGTATAGAAATACCTGAAGAACTTAAGGAATACGTATTCTATGAATAGACAGTGTTAGGAAGTGGTTTGAATCATATGCCGGAGATACTTTTAGGGGCGGTCACGCTTGGTCTTTTATGGGCTGTAATGACAATAGGAGTATATATCACATACAGGATACTGAACATTGCCGATCTGACAGTTGAAGGCAGCATCACGATGGGTGCTGCCATCGCCGCATCGCTTATATCAAAAGGAATAAATCCGTATTTGGCCACATTGCTGGCGTTGTTAGGCGGAATGGCCGCAGGGCTTGTTACGGGGCTTCTGCATACGAAGCTTCGTATACCGCCTCTTTTGTCCGGTATTTTAACGATGATAGCCCTTTATTCGGTAAACCTGCGCATCATGGGAAGGGCAAACATTTCACTTTTAAGGGTTGACACGGTATATACCGTATTTATGAACCTGGGACTTAACCGTACATCAGCGGTTCTGGTGCTTGGGCTCATATGTGTTATCAGCCTGATTTGCATATTGTACTGGTTTTTCGGAACGGAAATCGGCTGCGCGGTCCGAGCTACGGGTAATAACCCGCAGATGGCCAGGGCACAGGGAATTAATACAAAGAGCATGATAATACTCGGACTTATTATCAGCAACGGTCTTGTTGCTCTGAGCGGCGCGCTTATTTCGCAAAGCCAGAGTTTCGCCGATGTTCAGATGGGCATAGGCTCGATTGTCATAGGCCTTGCTTCCGTTATTATCGGGGAGGTGCTTTTCAGCAGAACAAGCTTTTACAGCATACTTATATCTTTGGCTCTCGGCGCGATTACTTACCGAATTATCATTGCGCTTGTTTTGAAAATGGGAATGCCCGCAAACGATTTGAAGCTTTTTACGGCAATAACGGTTGCGGTTGCTCTCTCACTGCCGATGTTCAGAGCATATCTATCCCCTGTAAAAAGATCAATCAGGGAGGATGAATAAATGCTTATCGTAAATGGTTTGACGAAAATATTCAATATTGGTACGGTAAATGAAAATATAGCGCTGAGAGACGTAAGTTTTTCGCTTAACGAGGGCGATTTCGTCACGCTGATAGGCGGGAACGGATCGGGAAAGTCCACCCTGCTTAACTGCATAGCGGGCGTGTATCCTGTTGAGAGCGGTTCAATAATAATAGACGGAGTGGATGTTACAAAACTGAACGAGCATAAACGCGCAGCGATGCTTGGGCGTGTTTTCCAGGACCCGATGCTTGGAACGGCGTCAAATATGGGGATAGAAGAAAACCTTGCGCTTGCACTCAGAAGAGGGCAGCGCCGGACATTGAGATGGGGAATAAGCAACAAGGAACGTGAATTATACAGGAAGCTGCTGAAAAAACTGGACCTTGGCCTGGAAGACAGGTTAGGAACAAAAGTCGGGCTGCTTTCAGGCGGGCAGCGGCAGGCTCTTACTTTGGTAATGGCAACATTGAAAAAACCGCGGCTTTTGCTTCTCGATGAACATACATCCGCCCTTGATCCGAAGACTGCGCAGATGGTCCTTGACATCAGCGATCAGTTTATCCGAGAAAGCCGTATTACAACCCTTATGGTTACGCATAATATGCGCGATGCTATAAAATACGGCAACCGGTTAATAATGATGCATAACGGCCGAATCATACTCGATATCAGGGATGAAGACAAGCAGAAGCTTACCATAGAAGATTTGCTGAAGCGTTTCGGAAAAGCCAGCGGCGAAGAATTTAACAACGATACCGCTCTTCTTTCGTAAAAGTTTTTCCAACGATTAATCATGGTTTGACAATCCGTTTCGCTGCGCCGCATGCCTATGCGGCGTTGTTTTAAATTGATATTGTATATTCCGAAAGGCTTGATTAAATGAAGAACGTAGTATTAATCGGTATGCCGGGAGCAGGCAAAAGCACAATAGGCGTTTTGCTCGCAAAAACAATAAATTACCGTTTTATAGATACGGATTTGATTATACAGCGCAAATACGGAATGCTGTTGAAGGATATAATAACCGAGTACGGTATGGAAGAATTCCTTTCGATAGAAGAACGGGAAATCATTTGCCTTGAAGCCTCTCAAAGCGTTATTGCCACGGGAGGCAGTATCGTTTTAAAAGAAACAGCGATGGCTCATTTAAAACGTATCGGCACTGTTGTTTATCTTGAGCTTCCATATCCGGAACTTGAAAAGCGCGTAAAAAACATTACAACACGCGGCATTGTAATGAAAAAAGGCCAGACATTTTATGATGTGTATAAGGAAAGAACCCCGCTGTATGAAAAATACGCTGAAATAACGATAAATTGTTCGGGAAAAACAATGGAGCAAATCGTTGAAATGATTGCTGCAAAGGTTTTATGAATTCATATGCGGTTCATAAAACAGGGCACAATCCGTTAATCGTAAACATAAGATGATACCGGAAAAATATTTCTGACAGGGAGTGAACCGATGAACGGATATTTTTGCCAAACGCAGCAATACTCATATATGACCCAATGCCCGTATGCTTATTCGTGCCCGATGAGAAACCAATGCCCGGTATGCCCGCACCGCGAGGAACAATTCGCTCCGCAGGAAACGGTTTATTATCGCGGTACCGGCGCAGATAACGAATACCGCGAAGAAATACAAATGCCGGCTAATCAATATACAAGCGGCGGTTTTGAAGAATACGGCCACAGCAATCTGTACCCGAACGAAAACATATACAGCGGTTACGGCATAAAGAATCCTTTTTGTGACTCCGTAAACTATATATATATAGATCCGAGGGATAACGCTATAAGTCCGTGGGATAACAACAGAAGGTTTGAGAACAATTTGAATTATGAGATGTATTTGCCCGAACGCCCCTTCGGATAAAATAATGCCGTATACCTGCCGGAACGCGGCAGCAGTGCCTCAGCCCGCGTAATCACCTGTTGTGTATTCGCCTGCCTCGTTGAATATGACGGATTTTTCCTGTAAGATAAAATACAGGAATAAATCGTCATATTTTGTTTATAAAGGGTGAGTTGGTCCCTGCCCCTTGCTAAAGGAAGGAGAAACGTTCCGTCCTGTCATATTTGAAGTCAAGGCAATATAAAAATTGCCTTGACATGAAAGGTTTCGGCAAATATAATAAAAGTGTAGGATGGTAAGATGGAAGCAAACTTCATAACTGTTATTGTGCGGAAAATTCTATATTTGTTTCCTGAGAGCCCCCTACGGGTTTTTTTTATTGCTTTTTTCAGTAATTAAGGAGGGAAAAACCGTGGGAAATCAAGGAAATGGAATGTTGATGCTGTTGACGAAGGTATTGCTTGTGATCGTATTGATTGCGGTCATGACAATACAATCGGCATGTGCGGGTACGGCTTCGGCAGCCGGGACAGGCAAAGTTGAATTAAAGCTCGCGCATTTTTTCCCGGCGACGCATCCGGCTGAAACCGTATTGGTTCAGGGATGGGCCAAAGCAATTAACGAAGCGACGGGAGGAAAGGTAGTAATTACAAGTTACCCGAATGAAACACTTCAAAAAGCCGCAGATATTTACAACGGTGTTACTCAGGGCGTAGCGGATATCGGCATATCATGTTTTTCATATAACAAGGGACGTTTCCCGGAAATGGAAGCTTTTGAACAACCCGGTATCGTTTATAAAAACTCAAAGGTTGCCAGCAAAGTAGCGTGGGAAGGAATTAAAGAACTAAACCCGAAATGTGTACAGGATACTAAACTGTTAATGGTAATTGCCACAGGTCCGGGTGATCTTTTCACAAAAAAACGTGTTGCAAGCATTGAAGACATTAAGGGCATGCAGATTAGGGCAACCGGGATTACCGCGGAAACTCTCGAATTGATAGGGGCGGTGCCGGTCGGAATGCCCCAGTCCGAGGCATATGAAGCATTATCGAAAGGCATTGCCGCGGGAAACCTTGCTCCGGTTGAGGTTTTAAAAACATGGAAGCATGCGGAAGTAACGGATTATCTTACAAGAACACCGTTCCTGTACAATACTCTGTTTTATGTTACAATGAATCTTGATAAATGGAATTCGCTTCCTGCCGACATACAGGAAACAATAATCGAAGTAACCGAGAAATTCCATGAAGAAGTAGGAATTGGGCTTTGGGACATGCAGAATGAAGAAGCTCTTGAATGGGCTGTTAATGAGCAGAATATGGAAATTATCGAACTGACGCAGGAAGAAACCGAAAAATGGATAAAGGCAGTTGAGCCGATGATCGAAAAATATATTCAGCAGACCGGAGAAGCGGGGCGAAGGGCAATCGATACGGCGAAAAGACTGGCCGAAAAATATAATGAAATTTATTAGTATATAAATTCCAATCATGGTACGGAAGGCTGGGGCATTACGGCCCCGGCCTTAATTCTGACGGCGCAGGAAAGGACACTGCTGCAGGCAGTTATTTTATATTACCGGGCTTATTTGCACTTCATTATTACGTAAATCCGCTTTCTATACGGTATAAATGGAAAGGGCGCCGGCAGGAGAAAAAGCCCGTTTTTGCCTATATAAGGCTTAAACTGCGCTATGGAGCGGCAAAATTATTTTGGAGGGAGATTATGCAAAAAATAGCGGAACTGGTCAAAAAGGCAAGCAATCTGATGGACGTAATTGCAGGCTGGGGAATTGCGGCGATCATGGCTCTTGTCGTTGTAAATGTTCTCTTGAGAGTTTTTTTCAACAGCCCGATATTGGGCGTTTATGAATACGTCGGATACTTAACTGCCGGAGTTATCGCGTTTTCAATTGCATACTGCGCTCTGCAGAATGCTCATATAGCGATTGAATTTATATTTGAAAAAATACCTTTCAAAATCCGTAGGATTATATACATAATATCCGGCATAATAATAGTTCTGTTCCTGTTGTTCTTGAGCGTTCAGTTAGTTGTTTATGCCGTCAACGTGATGTCAAGCGGAGAAGTTTCACCGACTGCGAAGATGCCTTTTTACCCGTTTATATTCATGTCAGCTCTGGGTCTATTTGTTTTGTCCTTAATTGAACTAATTAAAATAATAAAGGGGGCCGGGCAGGAATGTCAGCAGAAATAATCGGAATTATCGGAGTTTTGGTATTGCTTGTACTGATAGCGCTGCGCGTGCCGATTGCATATTCAATGCTACTGGTAGGTTTTTTGGGTTTCTCCTTCCTGGTTAGCCCCAAAGCGGCAATAAATATGGTTTCAGCCGAGTTGTTTTCCAGTTTTTCTTCATATACTTTAAGCGTAATACCGATGTTTGTTTGGATGGGTTTTATCGCGTATTATTCGGGAGTAGGCACGGGACTCTATACGCTCGTTTACCGTTTTACCGGACACAGACCTGGCGGACTTGCGATTGCAACACAGGGCGCGTGCGCAATATTCGGAGCGATATGCGGTTCAAACACGGCTACCGCCGCTACGATGGGAGCAATAGCCCTGCCCGAGATGAGAAAATACAAGTATGACGATTCGATTTCAACAGCAAGCGTAGCCGCTGCCGGTGCATTGGGGATACTGATCCCTCCGAGCGTCATATTTATTGTTTACGGAGCGGCAACGGAGCAGTCAATCGGAAAATTGTTCATTTCAGGCATTATTCCCGGCATTCTGCTTATGGCTATGTATATGATTACAATAGCGATCCTTGTTAAGAGAAATCCTGAAATAGCGCCCGCGGGTCAAAAATTTACTTTTACGGAAAAAATACAGGCGCTTAAGGGCGGACTTTTTGAGATAATTATTACATTTATAATCTCCCTCGGGGGTTTGTTTGCCGGGTATTTTTCAGCTAGCGAAGCGGGTGCTATCGGAGCCGGAAGCATCCTGTTGATCACGGCATTAAGAAAGCAGCTGAAATGGGACGGTTTTATCAAATCACTAAAAGACACTACGCGTACCTCGGCAATGATTATGCTCCTGGTTGCGGGTGCAATGGTTTTCGGGCGTTTTATCGCCGTAAGCAGGCTTCCGTTTGAAATGGCGGGCTGGGCATCAAATTTAAACCTGCCGCCGTTTATGATAATGGCTGTTATATTGATAATATACCTGGTTCTTGGTTGTTTTATCGATGCGCTCGCATTGATTCTACTCACGGTTCCGATTTTTTATCCCGTGGTTGTTGACGTTTTGGGATACGATCCAATCTGGTTCGGAGTAATTGTCGTTATGGTGGTCGCTCTCGGTGTCATTACGCCTCCTGTCGGAATGAACGTGTTTATTATAAAAGGCGTCGCAAAGGATATTCCCCTTGAAACAATATTTAAAGGGGTATGGCCGTTTGTCATTGCTATTTTCGTATGTATTGCACTTCTGATAATTTTTCCGCAGATTGCGACATTTTTACCAAACCTGCTGTCATAAATGAGGTCAGGGGGAATCAGTATCCCCCTGACATTTTATAATCTCTGTACAGGTTTTCAATTGACCTGTCGTATGTTTTTTCTCCGGATTTTGAAAAGAAACATCCGGGGATTTCACCGCTTCTCCTGTGGTAAGCCACGCATTCACAGCATTTACCGCGTCGTGAGCATGGATATGTGCACGTACAAACCGCTCTTGATTCGCAAGCCATTTCAAAGACCTCCAAAATACTATATAGATGGATTTGACATATTCATTATAACAGTGGAACTTTAGAAGTCAAGAAAAGCCGCAGGATCGGTTTGAGCAGCTTATATGCCTTTATAAACCGCTCCTTTGGCTTAAATGTTTCTCAGGCTGATAATTGACCGCTCATAAACCCGAAAAGATTGCATATATAAGAATAGGAAGCCAAAACGGGGTTGTATGAAATGATTGTCATAAGAAAAAGGGTATTGTTATTTGTTTTTTGCGCTGCGGCAGTACTTTTGCTTGTTTTGCCCGTGATCGTCAGCAGGGATATTGCGGTGAATGCGAAAGTCAGGGAAATACCGATATACAGTGTTGAAAACAATGAAAATAAAGTGTCGATAACATTTGACTGCGCATGGGGTGCCGACGATATACCGATAATATTAAATACATTAAAAGAAAAAAATGTGAAAGCGACTTTCTTTCTTGTAGGAAGCTGGATTGAAAAGAATGAGGAAGAAACAAGGATGATAGCGGAACAGGGTCATGATGTTGCGAATCATTCGAAAAACCATTTTAAAATGGGCGTTCTTGGAAAAGAGAAAGTACGCAGCGAAATAATCGACTGCGGGAAACTTATCGAAGAAATTACCGGAAAGAAAACCGATCTGTTCCGCGCTCCGTACGGCGACTACAACGATACGGTATTGACGGTAGCGAGGCAGGAAGGGTATTATACTATACAATGGAGTCTGGATTCGCTTGACTGGAAACCAGGTATCACTGAGGAGGGAATATTAAGCCGAATTGAAAATGCAAAAAGCGGTGATATTTTATTGTTCCACAATGATACGGCGAATACCGCGAAAATTCTCGGAAGGGTGATTGACATACTTAAAGAGAAGGGTTTGAATCCTGTTCCGGTTTCCGAATTGATAATCAGGGAAAATTTTGATATAAGGCACGACGGAAGGCAGTATAAAAAATAAATCTCAGGTTTTATTTATTGCGTCGAAACATATTTACAGTTTACAAAAATTAATTCTAGTGATACTATAACGAGGAACAAAAACAAATGAATGAACACGACATTTTGCAGAGTGAGGAACGGAGGAAAAGAATGTCGAAATATTTGGTTGTTGTTGAGTCACCGGCTAAGGCAAAGACAATCAAGAAGTTTCTGGGAAAGAATTATAAAATCAAAGCTTCCATGGGTCATATACGCGACCTTCCCAAAAGCAGTTTAGGAGTCGATATAGAAAATAATTTCGAACCGAAGTATATAAATATAAGGGGAAAAGGCAGCATAATTTCCGAATTGAAAAAAGAAGCAAAGGAAGCCGATAAAATTTTTCTCGCAACCGACCCTGATCGTGAAGGCGAAGCAATATCTTGGCACCTGTCGGATATTTTTAATTTACCCGCAGATGAAAAATGCAGGATAACGTTTAACGAAATAACAAAAAACGCGGTCACGAAAGCTGTAAAATCCCCAAGGCCGATTGATATGAATCTTGTAGATGCCCAGCAGGCGAGGCGTGTGCTTGACCGCATAGTGGGATATGAAATAAGCCCGATTCTGTGGCGGAATGTTCGTAAAGGCTTGAGTGCCGGCAGGGTGCAATCCGCTGCTATGAAAATGATATGCGACAGGGAAAGGGAAATAGATCAATTTGTTCCCGAGGAATACTGGCATATTGACGGGCTGTTCCAAAAAGAGAACGGGAAAACTTTTAAAGCCCGTTTTTACGGGCTTAAGGACAAGAAAATAGAGCTAAGCAGCGAAGAAGAAGTAAAAATCATACTGCAGGAGCTTGAAGGCGTAGGATATGTAATCGGGAAAGTAAAGCATGGCGAAAAGAAACGCGCGCCGCTTCCGCCTTTCACTACGAGTACATTACAGCAGGAGGCTTCAAGGAAGCTTGGCTTCAGCACGAAGAAAACAATGATGCTCGCGCAGCAGCTTTATGAAGGCGTAGAAATAGAAGGAGAGGGATCGGTAGGCCTGATTACTTACATGCGTACCGACTCCACGCGTATTTCCGACGAAGCTTTATCGGAAGCAAGGAAATATATTCTCGATAAATACGGACAGGAATACCTTCCCGGAAAACCGAGAATTTATAAGACTAAATCAACTTCACAGGACGCGCATGAAGCAATCCGGCCAACAACTCTTGATATTCCCCTTGAAACGGTTAAAAGTTCGCTGCCGAGGGATCTTTTCAGGCTTTATAAGCTAATATGGGAACGGTTCATTTCATCGCAGATGGAATCGGCTTTATATGATACTATGGCTGTTGACATTGAAGCAGGCAGGTATTTGTTTAAAGCAAAAGGTTCAAGAATTAAATTCAACGGTTATTTGGTTCTTTATGAGGAAAGCTCAGATGAATCAACAGAATCAAATCCGGAAGAAGAGGAAAGCCTGCTCCCTGAACTGATTGAAGGCGAGAACGTTAAGGTTTTGGAAATTATACATTCCCAGCACTTTACGCAGCCTCCTTCAAGATATACCGAAGCAATGCTCGTAAAGGCAATGGAGGAAAAAGGGATTGGAAGGCCGAGCACGTACGCCCCGATAATCAGCACAATATTGACAAGGGGATATGTCGTAAAGGATAAGAAGTTTCTCGTGCCGACGGAGCTTGGGAAGATAGTTAACGATTTGCTCGAAAACCATTTCAAAGACATTGTCAATATCAATTTTACGGCAGAGATGGAAGCAAAGCTTGACTCGATAGAAGAAGGCAAGCTTGGCTGGAGAGAACTGATGAACGAATTTTATAAGGATTTCAGCAATACGGTTAAGGAAGCTGAAAAGAAAATAGAGAAAGTCCGGCTGCCCGTTGAAGAGTCGGATGAAGTATGCGAAAAATGCGGCAGGAAGATGGTCATAAAAACGGGCAAATACGGTAAGTTTCTTGCTTGTCCCGGATTTCCCGAATGTAGGAACGCAAAACCGATTTTTGAAGATGCGGGGGTTACCTGCCCGAAATGCGGCGGAAAGGTTTTAATTAAAAAGACTCGAAAAGGCAAGAATTATCTGGGCTGTGAAAATTATCCCGAATGCGATTATTCATCGTGGGATATGCACTCGGACAAAAAATGCCCGAAATGCGGGAATTTTATGACCAAAAAATACAGGGGCGGCAAGGTAGTATACACATGCAGTCTTGAAAGCTGCTCGCATACTATTGAGGAAACAAGAAAAAAGCAGGAAGACTTAAATTAAGGATAATCCTTCACAAGTTCCATTGTTCTGGAATATGAATTCTTAAGTTTTTGTACAAGGGCTTCGTCAAGGCTGTTTAAACTCTCATGGTCAGGTGACGGAACGGGATATATTTTATATTTGTATATCCCGTTTTCGGTATATCTGTAAACCCATGTCGGGATATGCTTTACTGAAATAATTGATGTCTTTCCCGTTTCCAGGTCTTTTTCTATTTTTATATTTATCATCATACCGTCTTCGGTTAAATCATTGTTGTATTTGTTCGGGTTATTACCGCCGATTTGGTTTGATAAATAGTTTCCCATACCGTATATCACATATTTTATGTCACCGTCTATTTCAACTGTTTCGGACGGTTCAACAACATGCGGATGCGAGCCGAGAATAATGTCTGCTCCCCATGAAAGCATGCTTTCGGCGAGTTTTTTCTGCTCTTCGGTCGGTTCACGGCGGTACTCAACGCCCCAATGAATCAAAACAATTATAATATCGCTTTTCCTTTCGAGAGCCTTGATTTCGCTTTCCATTCTGTCCCTGTTAATTAGGCTGAGGTGCGTGTTTCGTTCCTCCTCGGTGAGCTTGTTTTCGTTCATATTGCATCCGTATGTATATGAAAGGAAACCAACATTAATCCCGTTTATATCCTGAATTTTATATCTCGGTTCGGCGGCGTCCTGAAATGTCCCTATAACCTGAAGGTTTTTCTGTTTAATTATGCTTCTTGTTTCCAGAAGTCCGTGAAGACCGCGGTCGAGGCAGTGGTTGTTACCGTTGTTCACCATATCAAACCCAGCATACGCAAAAGCGGAGATAATTGCAGGAGGTGCGTTGAAAAGAGGATAGCCCGTATAATTCTTATCGGAATCCATGACTACGCCTTCATAGCTTATTATCGAATAATCGGCTTTTTCCACATACGGTTTTACAAATTCAAATATCCCGGTATAGTCATAGATGCCCGATTCAGTTTTTCCTGAACGAATAACGGCGTCGTGCATAATTACGTCTCCGGCTGACAAAATAGTTGCCTCCGCTTTTTTTACCGGTTCCGGTGTCGGCGTCGGTGTCGGCAGCGTATCATCAGTTGATGCCGCTTTAATTACCGTATTATTTACAGAACGCTGCTGAAGAGTCAATTCTGCTGTGCCTTGTACTGCGTGCACGGGTGATGTTGAACTTTTATCATTGGAACAGCCGGAAAAAAGTGATAATATAACTAATATAAACGGGATAAGCCGTAATTTTCTCATATATAATCCTCCAACGAATAGCTAAAATCATTTTAACATAATACAGTTGTGCCAGCAAATGTTATAAACTGCTAC
>Ga0134098_1000024_pt1 | contig 163311 bp, 141 predicted proteins | sample 9_3taG_FD_94456 | JGI IMG/M metagenome (GOLD analysis project Ga0134098, IMG submission 94456) | Switchgrass degrading microbial communities from high solid loading bioreactors in New Hampshire, USA - 9_31_10_142_A3 metaG | ecosystem: Engineered > Bioreactor > Semi-continuous > Anaerobic >... | reverse complement strand
GATAGAGCATTGGATAAATAATTACCCTAGAAGAATATTTGGATATAGAACTGCAAATGAAATGGCTGCTTAAAACAGTGTTCTGTAAGAATATGTAAGGCAATTAAACTTGCAATTTAGATTATACAAGGTGATTAATTATTGTATTGAATATATATGCAATTTGTAGTAAATTAGAGGGGTAGACTGTTTAAAAGGGGTAATTTGATTTAATCTTAGAATATTTCAAGTAAATTATGTATATTTATGTATTGACAAAAACTTTTTCCTAATGTATTGTATATTTATACAATAATTATTCAAATCAATGCATAAGTATGCAAATATAGTTAAAAGGGGAAATCGAGGTATGAAAAAAATTATTGCTTTGGTTGCTGCAATTGCAGTTTTGATCCTTGCGTTTACGGGATGCAGTACTCAGAACGCCGGTACAAAAGGCGCTGATTCGGCCAAAAGCGAAAAGAAGGTTGTAAAGGTAATTGACATTCCTTTGACCCAGGAGGAATATGCTTTTGGAGTGGACAAAAACCAACCGGAACTCCTTGACAAGGTAAACGAGTTTATTGACAAGATTATGTCTGACGGGACATATGAAGAGATTCTTGACCGGTATTTCGGTGACGGTGAACCTCAGCCGGTGGATTCCGCTGAACTTGATCTGTCAAAAGACCAGCTTGTTGTAGCTACAAATGCAGGATTTGAGCCTTTTGAATATATAGTAGGTGACAAGTATTACGGTATTGATATGGAAATAGCCAAGCTGCTTGCAGATTATCTGGGCAAAGAGCTTGTTATAAGCAATATGGATTTTGATGCCGTTTGCCTTTCCGTAGGGCAGTCAAAAGCGGATATCGCAATGGCAGGCCTTACAATAAAGGAAGACAGAAAGGAATATGTCAACTTTACCAAGAAGTACTATGATGCAGCGCAAAAGCTCATTGTAAAGGCAGACGACACCACTTTTGACAACTGTAAAACTGCTGAGGATGTGGAAAAGATCCTTGCAGGCTTTGACAAAAATGTAAAGATAGGCGTGCAGAACGGAACCACGGGCCAGTTTTACGTGGAAGGCGATGAAGACTGGGGCTTCTCGGGCTACAATGTAACATGTGTTGGTTACAAATCTGGTTCCCTTGCCGTCCAGGATATGTTGAACGGAAATATAAATTATGTTATTATAGATGAGGCACCTGCTCAGTTTATTACTGATGCGTTCAATGCCCTCAACTGATTGGCGGATACTCAGCTATTACATGAGAATGTAAAAAGTTTTAAAAATTTAACTATAATAATACCCCACAACAATAGTGGGGTATTATGACTGTAAAGGATTTGAGAATGGGAAGCTTTGAAAAGAAGGTTTTAAAATTCTGGGATATCTTTTATAATTATGGCGGTTATTCCAAGGTTTTAACCGGTCTGAGAAACACCGTATATATCGCTGTTGTCGGGTTGGCATTAGGAATTATAATAGGCACGGTAATAGCGGTTATCGAGGTATTTCCCAAATACCGGAGGCTCCCGAGGATACTCAACAGTATATGTTCTTTTTATGTTGGGTTGTTCAGGGGTTCGCCCATAGTGGTGCAACTTTTGGTGGCGTATTATGTAGTTCTGCCTTTGCTGGGCGTGAATATACCGGCCATCAATGTCTGCGTGCTGGTTTTCGGGCTGAATAGCGGCGCGTATGTTTCCGAAATGATGAGAGGCGGAATCTTGTCCGTTGATCCGGGGCAGATGGAAGCAGGACGCGCTCTTGGCCTGTCTTACGGTACAACCATGATGAAGATCGTGGTTCCCCAGGCTGTTAAAAATATTTTGCCCACCCTGGGTAACGAATTTATCGCCCTGATTAAAGAAACATCCGTCGTAAGCTTTGTGGGCGCCGCTGACCTGTATGTGGCATTCAGCTATATCGGTACCAACAGTTATGAATTTATGGTTCCGTATCTTGTCATGGCGTTGATTTATATTGTAATGGTCATGATAATTGCGCTGTTTGTCAAAATGATGGAAAGGAGCCTAAGAAAAAGTGATAGACGTAATTGATCTCAGAAAAAATTTCGGCGACCTTGAAGTCCTTAAAGGTATCACAACAACCATAAAAAAAGGGGAAAAAGTCGCTATAATAGGCCCTTCCGGCAGCGGAAAAAGTACATTTTTGCGCTGTCTTAACTGCATGGAGGACCCCACCAGCGGTTCCATCATATTTGAAGGCGTGGATATCGCGGACATGAGGGTTAACATAAACGTGCACAGACGCCACATAGGCATGGTCTTCCAGCACTTCAACCTGTTTAATAACAAGAATGTTATTGACAACATTATGCTGGCGCCGGTATTGATAGGATTACAGGACCTTCGCAGAAAAAAGGTAAAAAATTTCTTTATAAAAATTTATAACCTGTTTGCCAGGAATAAAAAGGAACTGTACACGATAGAGACTACACCTGCCAAAATAAAGGAAGAAGCAAGGGAAAACGCCATGCGCCTGTTGAAAAGGATTGGCCTGGAAGATAAGGCAAATGCATATCCTTCAACCCTATCAGGCGGCCAGAAGCAGAGAATAGCCATTATAAGGGCTCTGGCAATGAATCCGAAGGTTATGTTGTTTGACGAACCTACTTCAGCCCTGGATCCTGAGATGGTAGGGGAGGTCCTTGACCTGATAAGGCAACTGGCCGATGAAGGTATGACCATGGTAATCGTGACCCATGAAATGGGTTTTGCCAGGGAAGTCGCAACCCGTGTGATATTTATGGACGAAGGAAGGATTGTGGAGGAAAATACACCTGATGAACTCTTTAACAATCCACAAAATCCCAGGACAAAAAGCTTTTTGTCAAAGGTCCTGTAAAGGGAAATAAGATAATGTCAATATAACTTGTGTCTGATATACAATACGGATTAAGCCTTCAACACTAATACCGTGTTGAAGGTTTTATATAATGCAGCCATGCTGCAATATATGGAAAGGCCAGGATGAATAAAACAGGTAACCTGTACATGGTTTTACGTGCACAGGGCTTTTCCAGACCTAAAGGTGCATAAAAGAAGTCGAAAAAATTTAAACGGTTGAACTGACCGGACATAAAAGCCTCAAATCAGAAAAAATGTTATATTGACTTTGTAAAGTTTCTAAGTTATAATTCACATGTTATTGAAAAGCGTTATTAAAATGCAGTTTCATCAAATGAAATGACAGTAGGTATGTTGATACCTATGGGGTATCGGGGGTATTTATTAATGAGTGTAAACACAGCTATAACAACAAGTGTAAGCAGCAGAAAACCTTTTAAAGACAGAACCAGGCAGTTGTGGAAGAATATAAAGAAAAACAAGTACAGGTATGTATTGGTTTTTCCAGGACTCGTGTGGTTCATTATATTCAAATACGTCCCATATTCGGGACTATTAATGGCTTTTCAGAATTTCAGCGTCAGAAAAGGTATTTTTGGAAGCCCTTGGGTTGGGCTTGACAATTTCAGGTATGTATTTTCTTCAACAGATTTCATGAACATGGTCCGCAACACGTTGATAATTGGCGGAATGAATATTCTGTTTTATTTCCCGCTTCCGATAATTGTCGCTGTTATGATCAGCGAAGTACGGCACAGCAAGTTCAAGCGGATAACACAGTCAACTATATACTTACCGCACTTCCTTTCATGGGTTATTGTTTACGCATTGACATTCTTCCTTCTTTCAGTGGACGTAGGACTTGTAAACAAGGCTTTAACTTCACTGGGTATGGAGAGAATATCTTTCCTGACCAACAAGACCGCTTTCTACATTATAATAACCTGCCAGACAATCTGGAGGGAAACCGGTTGGGGAACAATACTGTTCCTGGCAGCAATCGCAGGAATTAACCAGGAACTTTATGAAGCTGCGGCAATTGATGGTGCCGGCAGGCTACGGCAGATATGGCATGTAACTTTGCCTGGCATCAAGATGACCATAGTAACAATGCTTATCCTGAGAGTAGGACGTGTAGCTGACGTTTCCCTGGAACAGGTGTTACTGATACAGAACCCACTTATACAGAGTGTCTCAGAAGTTTTCGACACGTATGCGTATAATTACGGTATAATCCAGGGCCTGACAAGTATAGGTACTGCAGTAAGCGCGTTCAAGAGTGTTGTAAACCTGGTATTTGTACTTACCGCCGACTTTGTGTGCAAGCGTCTGGGCGAAGATGGCATTTTCTAGCTGTAGTAAGGGGGTAATTGTATGAGCTTTAGAATAGGGAAAAAATTCACTTTACTTGATGTAATCATATATGCTTCACTGATATTATTGTCGTTTATCTGTGTTGGTCCGTTTATATACGTTTTATCTGTATCATTTACATCTCCGGATGTATATGTACCGTACCAGTTTTATCTGGTGCCGAAGAAGTTTTCACTGGCGTCTTACATGTATTTGCTGAATGCGGACTCGTTCATGAAAGCCCTGGAAAACTCTGCATTTATTACGATTGTCGGTACATTAATAGCTTTAGCGATTACGTTTTCATTTGCATATGGCATATGTAAACAGGACATGCCTGGAAGAAAACTTTTCAATACATTAATTATAATAACCATGTTGTTCAGCGCAGGTATCATACCGGATTACATGCTGATGAAGAACCTTAAGCTGATCAACAGCCACTGGGCTATCATATTCGCACTGGCCACAAGCGCATGGAATGTAGTTGTTGTAAGGTCATTCCTGAAGAGTTTGCCGGTGGAACTTGAAGAAGCGGCAATGATGGACGGATACAATGACATTCAGATATTCTTCAGAATTATTCTGCCTCTTGCCAAACCATGTCTGGCTTCGTTCCTGCTGATCTTTGCCGTGCAGTACTGGAATGTGTACTTTACATCCATGCTGTACATTTCTGACCCGAACAAATGGACATTGCAGGTACTTGTCAAGTCACTGATTGTTGACGCGTCTTCTGATGCTGCCGGAATGGCAGGCGATGAAAAGAGGTTGCCTCAGGAAACCATAAGGTATGCAGCGGTTATGCTTTCAATGTTCCCTATCCTTGTAGTATATCCGTTCCTGCAGAGATACTTTGTCAGCGGCATGACCCTTGGCGCAGTCAAAGGTTAATTAACATCGGTATTAGGGGGTCAATTCCCCAATACACATAAATATTAAATTATTAAAAAGATAAAAAGAAAGGAGTAGGTTAAATGAAGAAAATTGCTAAGCTTCTCTGTCTTGTTCTGGTTGTCGTTATGGCCGTTGGTATACTGGCAGCTTGTTCATCAGACAAGAAATCCGGCACAACGGATAAAGGTTCAACCAGCACAACAGGAACTTCAGGTTCTTCATCCTCAGGTTCTTCTTCAGGGTCAAGCTCTTCAACAGGTGACAAAGCTGCAACTGAAGAAGAAGTAGACTATGCAGCTAAAGTTGACACTTATACTCTGCTGGCTCCTTTGTTCGGTGAACTTCCGGACTTAAAGGACGAAGTACTGTATCAGATGATACGCGAACAGTTTGGAATTAACTGGGACATCACCTGGGTATCATCCAGTGACTATACCACCAAGTTCCAGACCGTATTGTCCAGCGGAGATATTCCCGATGTTGTAGTAGCAACCAGCTTGCTCAACTCAACATTGAATCAATGCATAGCTGACGGTTACTTTGCAGACCTCACTGACTACCTGGGAGATTTCTCAAAATATCCCAACATGCTGAACAATTCAACCGAGGGCGCATGGAACTATGTAAAGACTGCTGACGGTACCAGAATAGTAGGTATTCCGAGAAACAGAGCAGCTCTCGAAATGGTAATCTACATGCGTAAAGACTGGATGGACAAGTTCGGTTATAAGGTAGAAGACATCAAGACCGTTTGGGATTGGAAAGATGCAATTGTCAAAATTGCTAAGGGCGATCCCGATGGTAACGGCAAAGATGACACTGTTGGATTTGCAGCATTCGGTTATACTTTAGGCGACGGCTATATAACCGACAATATGGCTTCAGCTTTCGGCGCATACAATGGCCAGAAGGATGAAGACGGCGGACTCTATTACTATGAGTTGACTGACGGCTGGATCGACTACATCCAGTTTGCTCATGAAATGTACAAAGACGGTGCTGTTTCCAAGGAGTTTTCAGTTCTCAGCCTTTCTGAAGCAAATGACATGTTCACAGCAGGCCTTGCAGTTTCATACTGCCGTACAGGTACTTGGGCTTGGGGTTATGAAGATAACCTGAAGAACAACCTGGGTATTGCTGACGCAGAAGTTATAGCTCTGCCTGCACTGAAAGGAACCAATGGAAATACAACAGCTGTACAGACAACCGGTGTTTACGGAGCATACTTCCTCAATTCAGAACTCAGCGAGTATGACTTGCTGAAGCTCCTCAACTTCTATGAGAAGACCAATGTTGAAGAATGGCATAATTACGCATTCTTCGGTATGGAAGACAGAGACTATGTAATAGCTGCTGATGGTTCAAAAGAGACTACCCAGTATGGCAAAGACAACATTATGAGATACCAGAGCCTGCAACAGGTTATCATGACAATGGCTAATTCTGAGTTGAAACTCTACAGCACAGGTGCACCGAAGGAATTCAATGACAAGATTAAAGCTGCTGCATTGACTTACCTCGAACCTGATGCAAATATCAGAATTAACCACTTCAGAGCTATCAACAGTGAATCTTGGGCAACTGTATGGCCGAAGTACAAGAGCAAATATGAAGAAAATACTGTTAAGGCTATAGTTGGTGAAATGTCTATCGATGAATACAGAGATTACATTCACAACCTGAGATCACAGCCTGACATGAAGCAATGCTGGCAGGAATTTGCTAAGCACGATGCTTTGTTGTTCCCTGATGGTTATTAATACTAAAAACGTAACCATAAGTGAATATTCTTAAATAAAATCTTAAACGAAGGACCTATTTCATTTATTGAGATAGGTCATTCGTTTAAGCAGAAAATGATACTACATCCCCTTGCGGTAACAGTCCTCTGTCAAATACAATAGTATTGGAAGAACAGCCGGACGTTTAAAATTTGATGAGGAGAGATTAATTATGGAATATGTAATCAAGGAAAAGAAAGTACAAGTAAAGGAAACCTATGATGTGGCGGTTATCGGAGGCGGTCCTGCAGGAATCGGGGCAGCAGTTGCTGCTGCAAGAAACGGGGCAAAGACCGTCCTGATTGAAAAGAGGGCCTTTTTTGGCGGCAATATAACAGCATGTTACGTGGAAACCTGCAACTGGTTTCTTCATAATACAAATTTTGAGGCCAGTGGTATTTATAAAGAAATAGAAGAAAAATATAGGGAACAGTTTGGTAATTCCCACGATATAAGGCCCAATTCACCACACAGGTTCAGCAGTGAATACCTGAAAATCTTCCTGGATACGTTCATGAAAAAAGAAGGGATTGCCCTCAAACTCCACGCCTTTGTAAATGACGTGGTAATGGAAGATGGCGAAATACAGTGCATAATAATCCAAAGCAAGCAGGGACCCGTTGCAATTAAGGCAGCCCAATACATAGATGCCACAGGTGATGGTGACGTCGCTTTCAGCGCAGGGGTACCTTTCTCCCAGGGAAGAGATACTGACGGCAGGTGCCAGCCAGGTACCGTGAATTTCAGAGTCGTTGGTGTTGACTCAAAGCTGCTGACAGACGGAGGAGACCGTTTAAGGGATATCATGAGAAGATTTAGGGAAGACTATAGGGCAGGGAAAACCGGCCTTAGATGTTACAGGCAGGACATACCTTTTGGCCGCCTCACCCCGGCAGGACAGATATCTTATGTCAACTATCCCTGCGCATACGGCATAGACCCGACAAATGTGGATGACCTTACTCGAGGTGAAATTGAATGTAGGGAATACATACTTGAAATGTACCATTACATGAAAGAAAACTTCGAAGGCATGCAGAACCTGGAACTTGCATCAATCGCGCCTGAAATTGGTTTTCGTGACAGCAGGAGAATAAAAGGAGAGTATGAGCTTACAGAAGAAGACATTGAAACCAACAGGCAGTTTGAAGACGCTGTTGTCGAGTATCCCAGGGTTTACGATATGTTGACTCCTGATGAAAAGCTGTTGACTGCGGGCAATGGCGAACTGGAAGGCCGTGGGTATAACGGGCATATCCTGGTTCATCCTGAAGGCGACAGGGCTTACAGCATACCGTATAGGTGCCTTGTGCCTGTGGGAATAAAGAATCTTCTTGTGTCAGGTAGATGTATCAGCACCACCCATGTAGCTGAAAGTAGCGTCAGGGCTATATCCGCATGCATGCTGACTGGCCAGGCTGCAGGAACAGCTGCCGCAATATGCGCCCGGGAAAATATTTTCACAAGAGACATTGACATCAGAAAGCTTCAGAAAAAACTTAAGGAAGACGGCGTGAAACTGCCGGATTACCTCAATATCTAATGGGTCAAGTTTTGCCCCTTAACAATACTATGGAGGTACATTCCATGATTATATATTACGATAACAGGTTTGACACGATTAATTTTGGCATACAACATTTAAAGAATGCATTGAAGCAAAAAGGCATTTATTTCAGTGAAAGACCCTTAAGTACCTTTGTGCCCAATGTAAAGGAAAAGTGTCTTGTGGCATCCTTCACACCTATAGGTGAACAGCCGGAAGACCTGAAACCCGGAGGATTCAGAATTACCATCGAAGGCAATATCGTTTACCTTACTGCCACAGACCATAAAGGCATTATGTACGGGCTTCTTGATATAGCGGAAACTGTAAAATATTATGGAGTGGACAGAATACAGAATAAACTGGAAAATCCCTTCCTGGAAATCAGGGGCATAAAATTTAATCTGCCCTTTGGCCCCTTTGACTGGGGTGATCCTTATGAAAAATGCATACAGGCTTGCCTGGATAAAAATTTCTGGAAGGAGTATATAGATTTTCTTGCCCTGAACAGGTATAACTGTCTGAGCCTTTGGTCGGAAAATCCATTCCACATGATGTTCAGGTTGGAGAAATATCCTGAAACTTGCCCGTATTCAGACTCAGAACTGGAGAAATACAAGGACTTGTTCAAGTTCATTTTTGGTTATGCCCAGAAACGCGGAATCGATGTATATCTCATAACATGGAACATACGTATTGAAAAGTTTGTGGCCAAGGGCCTGGGGCTTCCTGAAGAACTGGGCGACATGCTGGAACAGCAGTTTTCCGTTGCGTATGACGCCCGCAACAGGATACCCAACAATTCAAGGGAATTCTGGGCTGTCAGGCAGGCTCAGCCCGTTATAAAGGATTACTTTAAGGAATGTATCAAGACACTGGTTATGACATATCAGGATTTGAAAGGCATAGGAACAAATTGTGCCGAAGAAATGGTGGGTACTCCTGAAGAAAGGCAAAACTGGGTTATTGAGGCTTATCTTGAAGGAATAAAGGAGTCCGGGCGTGACATCCCCTTTATTATGAGAACCAACATGGGCAACGGAAAGGTTGCAAAGAAGTTCATGGACATATATCCGTCAGAGAGGAAATATATAAGCTGGAAATATTCCAACGCCCATATGTATTCCTCCACCCATCCGCAGTTTGAAAAGCTCTGGGAGGCCTGGGAAGGTGTCAACATGGATGAGGTCAATGTTCTTTATACTGTCAGGAATGACGACTACAACACTTTCAGGTGTGGTGACCCGGATTTCCTTATCGAGTATATCAAGGGTATGAAAAAACCATATGTAAGAGGTTTCTATTGGGGTTCAGACGGTTATTTGTGGGCGGAAGACTTCCAGCATGTGGACTTTAAGCACAAGGAATGGAAATATGATTTCCAGAAACACTGGTACCAGTTTGAGTTACTTGGAAGACTTACGTACAATCCTGATCTGAGCCAGGATATATGGATAAACAAATTCAAAGAGCGTTTCGCACAATGGGGAGAGGAAATGTTCTACCTGATGAAGGCTGCTTCACGGATTATACCTGCTGTTAACAGGCTGTTTTGGATTAATTATGACTTTGAATGGCATCCTGAAAGCCTCCTTGCCGTGGAAGGCTTCAAGACTGTAATAGACTTTATGAATGGAAAACCTATGCCCGATATTGGTACTGTCGGCATACGTGAATTTGTGGAAGCCTGCATAAAAGGAGAAACAGTACAGGGCGAAACCCCTGAAAATATTTTAGATATTCTCAGAGAATCCGCCGAATACCTTTCTGAAAAAATTGAAAGCCTTGAAAACTCGATCCCCAGGGATTATCTTGGTGGAGAACTGTTGTGCACGCTCCTTGACCTGAAGGCGTGGAAAGAACTGGGCACATATTATTACCTGAAATTCAAGGCCGCTATGAATCTTGTCAGGTATGAGTACAATGGCGACGAGAATCTGAAGGCGGATGCAATAGATAATCTTGAATCTGCTGTCAGGGCATGGGAAAACCTGTCATATATTTGGTCAACCCACTATATGCCTTACAAAATGGCCAGGGTAAAGCTGCTTTTCGGATACCCGTATTATATTGACGACGTGAAACGTGATATTGAACTGGCAAAACTGGTAAAGCCCAGGAATTAATAGAGTACTTAATGCAAAGAAAGAAGAACTAATTACTGAAAGGGTTGAAGATAATGTCTAGCTGGTGGCTGAAGAAACCAATGAGAATGGTCCAGACCAATTTAAGGGAAATTGACGCCGGACTGGATGTGGATAAGTACATTGAAAGCATCAGAGAATTCTGTGCCGATGTAGTGCTTTTCAATGTCGGTGGCATTGTGGCAAATTACCCGTCAAAGCTCCCTTATCATTATGTTAATCCAAACCTGAAAGATGACCTGGTAGGAAAGGTACTGTCAAGGCTTAAAGAAGAGGGAATCCGTTTTATTGCGCGGTTTGACTTCAGTAAAGTGAATGAGGTATTTGCGGAAAAAAACCCGGAATGGCTCTACAGAAGCAAATGTGGCCAGTTTATATACTACAACCACCAGGTTCACACGTGTATAAACGGAAAATACCAACAGGAATACGCTTTGAACATCCTTGAGGAGGTAATAAGGAATTACCCCATTGACGGCGTTTTCTTCAATATGATCGGGTATGTGACCAGGGATTACAGCGGCAATTATCATGGTATTTGCCAGTGTGAAAACTGCAGGCAAAGGTTTAAGGCCTACAGCGGCAAAGACTTGCCCCTGGAGGAGGATTCCGCCGATCCTGTATACAGGATTTATGAAAATTTCAAGAATGATACTTCCAGTGAACTGTTTCACCGGATTACTGAGCATGTCAAAAAACTGAACAAAGACATTGCCATTTGCACATATACCCATGAAGGCGTGGATATATTCAGAAAAGAATCCAATACCGCTCTGAACAGGCCACTGCCTGAATGGAACTATTCAGCCAGTGAGAACGTAAAAACTGTTCACGGTTCATGGGATAATATGGCCGTAAGCAATGCCGCTGTTCACTTTGTGGATTATCCGTTCCGCCACTCAGCGGTTTCACCTCACCTCAACAATATCCGTCTTGTACAGGACATGGCAAACGGAGGATGGCTGGATTACTATGTAATCGGTAACCTGTACGAACAGGATGACAGGGTGGGTTTGGAAGATGCAAAAGAAATTTTCAGGTTCCATAAGCAAAATGAGCGCTATTTTACAGGCACTAGCTCACTGGCCGACTGTTGCCTCGTTGTTCCCTCAAACAGCACATACTATGGAAGCATGAAGGAATTTAAAGGCATTTTCAGGATCCTGGCCCAGAACCATATATTATTTGATTGCATGCATGACAGCGTTCTTGAAAAGCCAGAAGCTTTGTCCAGGCTGAAGAAATATAAATTGCTGATTTTGCCCGATGCAAGAAACATGTCTGATGCATGTACCGCCGCTATTGACAAGTTTGTGGAGGAAGGCGGAAAAATCCTGATAACTGGGAAAACCTCCATGTGCGACAGCAACGGCAATTTTACAGGCGCAGTCAGGCTGAAAAGCGCAGGGATTGCATTCGCAAAGGAAGTTATACCCAAGGAAGATGGTTGTTATTTCAGGATTCGTAAAGAAGACAAAGCAAAATTGTTAGGTTTCGACAATCTCGATATTGTATATATGCACAGCGATTATGTCGAATGCGTGCCACAGGACGGAACAGAAACCTATCTTGGTTTTATTCCCGCGGCGATGTTCGGACCTCCTGAAAAATGCTATTACACTACTGAAACGGACAAACCCGGTGTCTTCTTAAGTAAATACGGTAAAGGTAAATGCGTATTTATCCCGTGGGAAATCGGAAGGTTGTATGAACGGCTGAGCAACCACGGGCATGAGATGTTACTTATGGGTTGTGTCAATGACCTGCTGGGCTTTGAGAATATGATAAAAACAGACGCGTCTCCCCTGGTGGAGTTTATTGTCCACGCAGAAAAGCAGGGAAAATGGAACGTGATAAACCTGATCAACCTGTCAGGTCAGCTGGGCACTGCGTTCCTGGAACCTTTGCCGGTAAACAATATAAATATTGAATTTAGGACGGATAAAGAGCCGAAGAAGGTATATGGTTTGAAAAACAGCACCCGTATCGGCTTCAGGTATGAAAACGGTAAAGTTAAATTTAAACTGCCTTATCTTGGCCTGTTTGAAACCATTATCCTGGAGAACTGAACCCCGGAGAATAAGTATGAAAATCAGCAAAAACCCTGAAATACTTACAGTACCGGAATTTCAGGTTTAGAAAAAGCCCCTGGTGTTGCATAAAACTCCCAGGGGCTGCTTTCATTTCAGGAAATATGTGTTAAAATATAGCTGTAGCTTATAAAAATAAAGTTATAGGCAATTTCAGATTTTGTTAACCTGTACCCGGGATATATATCATGAACACCCAAATTGCCAGTATTTAAACGGGGGGTAATAGCGAATGATCAATATTAACAGTTTTATTTTTGCCTTCGTCATTACACTGTTTGCAGGACTTTCCACAGGTATAGGAAGTACCCTGGCGTTCTTTGCCAAAAGGACCAACACCAAGTTTTTATCGGTGGCGCTGGGTTTTTCCGCCGGGGTTATGTTATATGTTTCAACCATTGAGATATTCAGCAAGGCCAATGATACACTTACAAATGTCCTGGGAGAAGTTAAGGGTTCATGGGTTACTGTGGCAGCGTTTTTTATGGGCATATTGTTTATAGCCCTTATTGACAGGTTTGTTCCTTCCCATGAAAACCCGCATGAATTCAGGAAAGTAGAAGATATTGGCGTAGCAAAGGAGAGTATAGACAGAGAAAAGCTTATGAGAATGGGAACCTTCACTGCCCTTGCCATTGCGATACATAATTTCCCTGAAGGCCTTGCCACATTTACGTCCGCTATAAAGGACCCATCCCTTGGTATTGCCATTGCTGTGGCCATAGCCATACACAATATCCCTGAAGGCATTGCCGTATCCATCCCTGTATATTATGCTACAGACGACAAGAAAAGGGCATTCAGGCTTTCTTTCCTTTCAGGTTTGTCGGAACCGGCCGGAGCACTGATTGGATACCTGATTTTATATAGTTTCTTTAATGATGTGGTATTCGGCATATTATTCGCTGCAGTTGCAGGCATCATGGTCTTTATATCCCTTGATGAGCTTTTACCCACAGCCAGGGAATATGGAGAACCACATCTTTCCATCTACGGATTGATAGCAGGTATGATGGTCATGGCTGTCAGCCTGTTGCTGTTTATATAGAAAGACTGTATTTAAAGATATGGAGGAATAATAAGTGTTTAAGGATAAAGTAGCGGTTGTAACCGGAGGCGCCAGAGGCATAGGAAAGGTTATCTGTGATGAGTTTAAAAAGGCGGGTGCCCATGTATGCATCATTGATAAACTGCCTAATGGATATTTTGTGGGTGATTTGACTGATGAAAAAACATTAAGGGCATTCGCGGAAAAGGTTATTTCCGATTACGGAAACATTGATTACCTGATAAATAACGCAGGATTGTCCCGGGGCGGTATTTACAACTGCTCATACGAGGACTTCAATTATGTCCTGCATACAATGGTAACGGCTCCATTCATGCTTGCCAAGCTGTTCATGAATAATTTCAACAAGAACGGTGTCATAATTAATATTTCATCTACCAGGGACAGGATGAGCCAGCCCAATACGGAAAGCTACACGGCCGCCAAGGGAGGAATTGCGGCTTTGACCCATGCTCTTGCAGTAAGCCTTGCGGGAAAGGTCCGTGTCAATTCCATAAGTCCTGGATGGATTGATACAACGGGAGAAGAATTTCAGGGAGCGGATATGACACAGCATCCTGCAGGAAGGGTGGGACGCCCCGTTGACATTGCCAACCTGGTGTTGTTTTTATGCAGTGATAAGGCCGGTTTTATTACCGGCGAAAACATCGCCGTGGACGGTGGCATGACAAAACTCATGATTTACCACAATGATTTCGGATGGGTTTACAACGGCGAATAACCAGTAGGACCGGCCACATTTTTTCGTGGCCGGTCCCTTTGCATTTTTTACATGGCATGTTTTTGTGGAAGCGGATACCTGTAAATATCTCCTTTGTAATTCTCCATAATAATCTCTGTTTCATTTTTCTCCCGCACATAGTTGTAGCATATGGGAATTTTCCCGCCGCCATGGGGAGCGTCAATAACGTATTTGGGCACAGCATAGCCTGAAATGAAGCCTGTCAGTTCGTGCATTATATTAATGCCTGTGTCCACGTCCGTCCGGAAGTGGGAAATGCCGCGTGACAGGTCACACTGGTACAGGTAGTATGGGCGTACGCGCATGTGCACAAGCTTCAGGAGAAGCTCCTTCATAACTTCAGGTGTGTCATTTATACCTTTCAGCAACACGCTCTGATTGCCCAGAGGGATACCGGCATCGACAATTGCCGTGCAGGCCCGCTCCGATTCCGGCGTAATTTCATTAGGATGGTTGAAATGGGTATTTATCCAGATGGGATGATACTTTTTCAGCATAGTCAAAAGGTCCGGGGTAATCCTCATGGGCATAACCACGGGCACTCTGGTGCCTATTCTTATAATATCCACATGAGGAATAGTCCGAATCCCGGCAATGATGTGCTCAAGTTTACTTGTTGACATTACCAGGGGATCCCCGCCGGATATGAGTACATCCCGGATTTCAGGATGAGACCTTATATAATCCAGGGCTGTATCCAGTTCTTTATCACTTATTACTTTATCTTCTTCTCCAACAACTCTCCTCCGGGTACAATGGCGGCAATAGGTTGAACAGATATATGTTACCAGAAGCAATACCCTGTCTGGATACCTGTGCACCAGATGAGGTACCGGGCTGTCTCCTTCCTCGTTGAGTGGGTCCAGTAAGTCATCGGGGCAAAAATAGGTTTCTTCAATCGAGGGGACTGCCTGGCGGTAAACCGGATCACTCTTGTCATATTTTCTTATGAGAGAAGCATAATAGGGTGTAATCGCCATACGGAAATGCTCAAGACATTTGGCGATGCCAGTCTTATCCTGACTGTTGAGACAATTATCCTGCCTTGTCAGGCTGATAAATTCCAAAAGGGTTTCAACATTGGTGATTCTGTGTGAGAACTGCCATTTCCAGTCATACCACCTGGGAAACATTGAAGCATAGTCTGTATTCTCCGTCATGACCTCTCACCGGCTTTCAGACCTGTGCGCTTTATTGCCGCATCCAAAATGCCATTTACCAGTTCGGTATAACAGATGCCGGAGGATTCCGCAATCATGGGGTAGTCGCTGTAACCGGGGGCGAGACCGGGCAAAGGATTAATTTCTATGAAGTAAATTTTTCCGTCCTCTGACATGCGAAAATCAATGCGTGAAAAATCACGGCAGCCCAGTATATTGAATATTTTTTTTGCGGTATTGCACATTTCCGCTTCTTTTTCTCTTGTCAGGGAGGCAGGGCATTCATAAGAAACGTATTCTTTATAGTTCTGTTTTACGTTATAGCTGTATACATGATATTTATCCTGGGTTCCTTTTTTGTATATTATCTCCATGGGCGGAAATACCCTGACTTCGTTTCCATTTCCAAGCAAACCTACTGTAAACTCACGCCCCTCTATATATTCCTCGGCAAGCATGGATCCGCTGTATAAATACAAATTGCGCTTTATGAGATTACGAAGTTCCCTTGAGGTATTTACCACGCTTACATCTGAAATTCCCTTGCTGGAGCCTTCAGCATTGGGTTTTAAAATAACAGGGTACTTCAGTGAAACAGGATGGTAAGGGTTTTCGGAATTAAAAAGGGCGTATTTCGGGGTACGGATGTGACAGGATGACACAAGCCTTTTTGTCAGGGCTTTGTCAAGGGCAAGGCACAAAGTGGTTTCATCTGAGCCTGTAAACGGAATGTTAAAGAAATTCAATATTGCGGGAATTTGTCCTTCACGGCCTCTGCCGTTATGGCCTTCGGCAATGTTGAAAGCAATGTCTAAGTGTATTTGGCGAAGCTTTTCAGGTAGTGTTTCGTCTGCTTCCAACAGGACTACACGGTGACCACGCTTTTCCAGGGCTACCTTTATGGCATGTACGGTATCAATACTGTCGTATTCCGCTTCAGCATCGGGAATGGATGACATGATACCTTTCTTCAGGTTATAAATAACGCCTATAACAAAAGCGTTATCTGACAGGGGAATTTCTGACTCGAAATCATCCATATAAACAACCAGCTTTCTTTTTAAAATTTGAAGTGCATATATTTCAGAATAAGTATAGTCCTCACATTAAAAATGTCAATATGATTTTATTGAAACATGCGTTTTTTTCCAGCTACCAGTGCCACGGAAAAGCAAGCCAGGGCAAATCCCAGTTGTATAAGTATGGATGAAAGTACCGGGCTGACCGATGAAAAATCGAACCTGGTAAGCCCAGCAATGTGGTTATTTGCCTTTACATACCAGTATACAGGAGTAAAGCTTGCCATTTTTATTACAGAATCCCCCAGTAGTTCAACAGGGACAAAAACACCGCTTATACAGCACATACCAAATGTCACAACATTGGCCACAGCCGGAACGGCGTTGGGGCTCCTGATCAGATTGCCTGTAAGAAATCCGATACTAAAGGCACAGACAGCGAATACAAATGAGTTTATTATGAAATATATGGTATTGATATTCAAACTGTCCCTGAAATTAAAGAGGATACAGCACAATACCAAAATCAGCCATGTAATCAAAGTATAAAGCAGGTTGGCCAGCATAAACTGCAGGTTAAAACTTGTTGTGCTTATGGGCGCACAGTTATTCCTTCTTCTTAAGTCCACATCAAAAAATATAAGCAGCAGGGATGACATTCCAAGAATGAGAATGGCCAGCAAGGTGTAGGGCATATAGTTAAAGAAATAATTGGCGTATATATTGCTGACAGGCCGTCTGCTGGTGGTTTTCAGTTCCACCGCCGCTTCAGCGGATAAATCCGATTTCAGAAACTCCACCAGGGTTTCCTGGGAAATGTCTCCGTAATGGTTAAGATAGAGCCTTGCAGTATTAAGATAATTGTCTATACTCATATCTATATAAACGCTGCTGAATGATAAAGGCACCACAGTCTTTTCAATGCGGACGTCTTCACCTTTCATAAAACGTTCCGTGAAACCCTCAGGAATACGGACAATATATGAGACATTCCGGAAAAACAAGGCATCCTGCAATGCTTCTGTTTCATCAGGCAGATCTATAAAATTGGCCACTTTTTCCAGCTCATGCTTCAGCCCGTCTATAAGCGGAGTGTTTTCTGCGCTGAAAAAGGCAATGTCCCTCTTGTTCCGACTGAAAATATCTGTTTCCGCCTTAATTTCCTGGGTGATGCTTGAGCTCATAATTATTGCCACAACCAGGTAAATTATTATATATATCACCAATTGCGGTATATGTTTTTTCAGGATTCTCAGGTATAAGTTAAATACTTGCATATTTACGCCTCCTAATTACCAGGTAAGTGCCAGTCCAGAACACTATTATGAATATAGTAAGTAATCCCATGTTTATAGCGTACCTTTTCAAAGTATCATAGTAATAAAGGCAGTAAAAAGCGTCAGTCAGCAGATTGACTGGGTTGAGGTAAGACAGCAGGGGGACTTTTTTTGCGACAATGTATTTCATATTCTGGTACATCATTCCTGCCAGGAAAGAACCAATCATCGTGGCGCCTATCATGATACCAATTTTGAAACCTTCGGATTTCTTAACCAAAGCGCTTACAAAAGCCCCGAATGAAAGGCCGGCTATAGAACCCAGGATTACTGTCAGTATCACGTAACCTGTACGGGAACCAAAATCCACATTCAGCACAAATCGAAGAAATGACAAGAGAATGGCCATTTCCACAAGATGAATCAGTAAGGAGGCACAAAGGCTATATATAAAGGCTTTCATTTTGTGAACAGGAGCGGTATTTATCCGGGCTGCAAGAGATGAAAGATCAGCCTGTATATCCGTTATTTCACGCATACCCCAGAAACAGCCGTAAAAACATGCCATTGCAATCAATGTATAAAAGTAGTTGAGAACATTGTTGGGGGCTGCACTGGAAGGGGATACCTCCCTGGTATATGAGACCCGCTGGCTCAAGTTTTCAAAAAGCGCCCGGGAACCAGCCGGATTTTTTACAAGTATATTGTTTACCGTTGAAAACGTATGAAGGTAATTATCAATAAAGCTTTTTATTATATTCTGATTTATACCGGACTTTCCTACAATTAACTTTAAAGAACTCCCAACGGTAATATATCCGTCTATGGAATTGGATGAAAGGAGCCTTTCTGCTTCTTCTTCCGTGACTTCCATGAGATTGAAAAGTCTGTCGTCGCCTTTTGATACTTCGTTCAGAGCCGCCTTGAAAAATATATTATTCTGGTAGTTTTCATCATTGACAACGGCGACATTTACCGGGTTGAATGTTTCACTTTTATCGAGATTTGAAAAGGCAAGGTTAAAAAAAACAGACAGGACAAGAGGAAACGCCACGGTCCAGAAAACTGTTTCCCTGTCGCGGAGAAGGCATTTCAGCCTGTTTATGAATATTTGCGCAAACATAGTTTCACCCCTCAATCCCTCAGATTTTTTCCTGTAATCTCCAGGAACACGTCATTTAGCGTTGGCAGTTCAGAATATATTTTGCCGAACTCGATGTTTTCCCGCCTGATGAAATCAAGGACCGCCTCCAGGTTATTAAATCCTCTGCCAGACTTTATAACAAGGTGATGATCCTTATATTCCACGGAAACCACGTTCGGAAGCCTTTGAAGCTTTTCTACCTGTTCCTGGCTGACAAAATATGATTCTACAGTGATTTTTTCTCCAAGGCTTATCATGGATTTCAGTTCATCTTTTGTACCTGTGGCGATTGCCCTTCCGGCATCCAGTATCATGATACGGCTGCAGATCTGTTCCACTTCTTCCATGTAATGGGAAGTGTATATTACGGTAGCTCCCTGTCTGTTCAGCTCCATGATACCCTCAAGGATTCTGTTCCTGCTCTGGGGGTCAACGGCAACCGTAGGTTCATCCAATATAATCAATTTTGGTTTATGGGCTATGCCGCATGCTATGTTAAGCCTTCTTAAAAGGCCTCCGCTGAGCTTTTTGGGATAGAACCTGGTAAAGTCCTGTAATCCTACAAATTCAATAGCTTCATCCACCAGCTTTTTTCTGGTGGAGCTGTCCTGTATATACAGGCCGCAGAAGTAATTGACATTTTCGTACACGGTGAGTTCATTGTATACGGCCACATTCTGCATGACTATGCCGATGTTGCGCTTTATATCATAGCTTTCCGGGGACATGGGTTTGCCAAATATCTCTATTTCGCCCTTGTCATATTTGAGAAGGGACAAAATGCAGTTAATGGCCGTGGTCTTGCCGGAACTGTTAGGTCCTAAGAGCCCGAATATTTCTCCCTCTTCTATGGAAAGGGACAAATGGTCTAAGGCCACCAGGTTGCCGTAACGCTTTACAAGATTTTTAACTTTTACAACCATACTGATTCCTCCGCAACTTTTCTTAATGGTAGAATAGCAGGTTTAACCACATTTTATTAGTGTATTGAATCATTTGTTAAGTGACAAATGTCACATGTGAGCCTGCTTTAATTTCATAAGGGAAATTCATAATTGTGCTAACTTTCAGGAAATGATAATATGTCACTGAAAGCGTTTCAGATGTTTCGTGCAAATTTAATGAAGAAGTACATCCAGGACGGGGAGAACCTATGTTTACCCAATATTATGCAGATTTGGCGGACAAGTTTATTATTCTGTGCTGCAGCACCATATACTATTTTTGCCAGAAGGATATGGAAATAAGTGTGGTGCCGCTCCTAATTGCTGTTATTATAAGCGGGTTTTTAAGCTATTTTGAAAATTACAGGCTAAAAGCTGCCCTGATAATTCTTTATACTGCATTGTCATGTGTTATCCCTCAGCTTGCGGTTTTCCTGCCGCTCATGGCCTATGACGCCTTATTCGGTATATATTCATGGCTTTGGGTTTTCCTTGTACTACCTATTGTTGTGCTAGCCAGGAATGCCCCCATTGAATCTGTTTTCCTGATGATTGTTATGCTTGCCCTGAGCATTATGGTAAAGTATCATGTGGAACAGAAAAATAAACTGCAGGCAGAATATAATTCTTTTACGGATGAGGCGAGGGAAATGTCCATGAGGCTTGAAAGGCAAAACAGGGAACTGCTGGAGAACCAGGATAATGAACTGGCCCTGGCGGCGCTGAATGAACGTACACGCATTGCCCGCGAGATCCATGACAATGTGGGCCATCTGCTGTCAAGCGCCATTTTGCAGGCAGGAGCCCTTCTCATGATAAACCGGGACGAGACTTTGAAAAAACATTTAGCTGATCTTAAAGATACACTGTCTCAGGCAATGGACAATATCAGGACTAGCGTACATGAGCTATATAATGAGTCCATTGACCTTGACGCTGTCCTAAAAAGCATAGTAAAACAGTTTACTTTCTGTGATGTAAATTATGAATACCATGTCTACTCGAATCCGGACAGGAAGGTGAAGTATGCCTTTATATCCATCATTAAGGAAGCATTGTCCAATGTAATGAAGCACTCCAATGCCAGCCTGGTAACCATTTTATTAAGGGAACATCCGGCATTTTACCAACTGGTTATAAGGGATAACGGTACTGTGGAACGCTCCCGCACGGTAGACGGCATGGGGCTTATTAATATGGCTGATAGGGTTAATGCACTCAGCGGGAATATTAATATAACCACGGATATCGGTTTCCAGATTTTTATAACGGTTCCCAAGGAGGGATAATATCGATGAAAGTGCTGATCATAGATGATGACAAACTGGTCACTTCATCCCTTCGCATGATACTTGAAACTGACAGTGAGATTGAAGTCGCCGGCACCGGCGGAAGCGGCAGGGAGGCAGTGGACTTATATTTCAAAACCAAGCCTGACGTGCTGCTTATGGATATAAGAATGGATGGCATGACGGGCATTGAAGCAGCTGAACAGATACTTAAGCAGGACAAAAACGCAAAAGTACTGTTCCTTACCACTTTTTCCGATGATGAGTACATTATCAGGGCGTTTCAGATCGGGGCAAAGGGATATATCCTGAAACAGAACCATGAAAGCATAATTCCGTCAATTAAGGCTGTTTACATGGGACAGCGTGTTTTCGGCGATGAAATTATTACGAAAATGCCGAAAGTTTTAGGAAGCAGCAGGCTGAAATTTTCGAAAGAAGATTTTGGCCTGACTGAAAAGGAGATGGAAATAATCGCCCAGGTGGCAAACGGGCTTTCCAACAAGGAGATTTCAGAAACGTTGTTTCTGAGCGAGGGGACTGTGCGCAATTATATAAGCATGATCCTTGAAAAACTGAACCTGAGGGACAGGACCCAGCTTGCAATTTTTTATTATAAGAACCTGGTATAGATTTAGAAAGAATACTTGAGGGAGGTAAGCTTCAGGTTAGAAGAATAGCTATGGATACGAAAGAGACAAACAATAATTCAAATGACAAAACCCGGATACTTCTGGTTGAGGATGATGTAACCATAACCATCGGCCTGGAATATTCCCTGGAACAGGAAGGTTTTGATGTAACGGTGGCAGGCAGTGTCAAAACAGCTATGGTAATGCTTTCTCAGGAAAAGTTTGACCTGGTGCTTTTAGACATATCGTTGCCGGACGGGAACGGGTTTGACATATGCAGGTGGCTCAAACAAAAGGGGGATACTCCCGTAATATTCCTTACAGCCAGGGATGATGAAGGAAGCGTAGTGATGGGCCTTGATATCGGCGCCGATGATTATATCACAAAACCTTTCAGGATAAGGGAACTTCAGTCCAGAATACGCAGCGTTCTGAGAAGGACCCGCAAGGCTGCCTCAGGAGACAGGGTGATATGCTATGGAAATGTAACCATAGACACTGCCGGGGGAAAAGTTCGTAAAAATGGCGAAATTGTATTCCTTACTGCCCTGGAATACCGCCTTTTGCTGACACTGGTAAACAATGAGGGGCGCATAGTGACCAGGGAGCGCCTTCTGGAAAGTATCTGGGATGTTTCAGGTGATTTTGTGAATGACAATACCCTTACGGTCTATATTAAAAGGTTAAGGGAAAAGATAGAGGATGATCCTCAGAACCCGCAGATTATTAAGACAGTAAGGGGTATGGGTTACCAAATCTAAAAACTATTTTTCCGGCGGGTTTTGACATTTTTCGGATAACCGGATATCAAGTTTATTGATTTCATCAGTTTATAAGGTGGATGCCATGAGTTTTTTTCGTAACAGGGAAGTAAGACAATTGATCGTTGTGCTGGCGGTTTTGTCAGGAATCCTGACAGTGGCAGGATTTTTAGCCGGTATCGCAACGGGGATACTGGTAATATTGACAGTGTTTCTTATGGATACGGCTTTTTTTTATTTTACCCGGGAGCGGTACAGACAGATTGGCAAATTGTCCGCTTACTTAAGAAGGATTGCGGCAGGGGAATATTCCCTGGATGTGCGTGACAATGTTGAAGGGGAACTCAGCATCCTCAAGAGCGAGATTTATAAAATGACGACAATGTTGTCAGAATACAATGAGCTTTTGAAACAAGAAAAAACCCTTTTAGCCCAGCAAATGGTAGATATTTCCCACCAGCTCAAGACACCCCTTACTTCCATGATGGTGATGGTGGATTTGTTGAAGGACGAGAACCTGCCGGACGAAAAACGCCAGGAGTTCACATCCCACATCTATAAACAGCTTGTGAGGATTGAAACTTTAGTTTCTTCTCTTCTTAAAATGTCAAAACTCGATGCGGGGGTGGCGGACATGAACCTGCGGGAGGTTCCCGCCGGGAAACTTATAGAAAACGCTTTAAGTCCGTTTCTCATTCTTATGGAAATAAAAGGCATTACGTATTCCTTAAGCGGGGAGGAACACGTTATACATTGCGATCTGCAATGGACCACGGAGGCCTTGATTAATATCCTGAAAAATTCCATAGAACATGTCCGCAATGACGAAGGCAGGATTGAAATATCCGTAAGCGACAATCCTTTATATACAGAAATAAAGATATCTGACAACGGGACAGGCATAAGCAGGGAAGACCTGCCTCACATATTTACACGGTATTACAGGGGTAAAAATGCCTCTCCTGACAGCGTAGGCATTGGTCTTGCCATGGCCTACAGCATAATCCTCAGCCAGGGAGGGGACATAACTGTAAAAAGCGTACAAGGAGAAGGCGCCGAGTTTTTTGTCAGGTTTTACAAGTCTGTGGTATAGGTGGCAGGTGACAATATTGTAATTTTGCAAGTCACCGGAAAGTCACCTTACTGCCGTAAAATTACATTAAGAAAAACTTGGAGGTGCTTTATGACTATATTGCAGGTTGAAAATCTGACAAAAATATACGGCCAGGGCAATACAGCAGTACATGCCCTGAACGGCATTTCATTCAAAGTGGAAAAAGGAGAGTTTATAGCGGTGACAGGCCCCTCGGGTTCAGGAAAATCCACCCTGCTTCATATCCTGGGAGGCGTCGATATTCCTACTTCAGGAAAAGTATTTATCGACGGGACGGATATCTACAGCATGAACCAGTCTAACCTGGCCATATTCAGGAGAAGGCAGATAGGCCTGATTTACCAGTTTTTTAACCTTATTCCCGTACTTAACGTAGAAGAGAATATTACGCTGCCTTTACTTTTGGACGGCAGGAAGGAGGATAAAAATAAGCTTAATGAGCTCCTTGTCACCTTAGGGCTTGAGGGCAGGGCAAACCATCTTCCAAATCAACTCTCGGGCGGAGAACAGCAGAGGGTTTCCATCGGCCGCGCCCTTATTAACAATCCCGCCCTGGTCCTTGCAGACGAACCTACAGGGAATCTTGACAGCAAAAACAGTGAAGAAATAATTTCTTTGCTTAAAATGTACAATAAAAAGTACAGTCAGACACTGATACTGGTTACTCATGATGAAAGAATCGCCCTGCAGGCTGACCGGATCATCAGCATAGAAGACGGGAAAATTATCAGGGATGAGGTGATCCGGTAATGAATATTGTCAATAAAGTTACCCTGAAGTTCCTTCTTAAAAACAAGACCCGCACCATTGTCACCATTATTGGGGTAATACTTTCCGCAGCCATGATTACGGCTGTGACCACACTGATAGTCACAATGCAAAGCTATGCCATAAACCTTCTGATAGCTGAAGATGGAGACTGGCATGCCGCCTTATTGGGAGTTAACCCGGAAGATGCTGTGACTTTAGCGGAAATGGACGAGATTGATGTGGCTGCCTTTGTAAAAGGGGAGGGTTATTCCTGCCTAGAGGGAGGTAAAAATGTAGACAAACCATATTTATATGTGGTGGCATATGATGAAAAGGCTTTTGAAACCCTTGCGGTAAACTTAATTTTAGGAAGGCTCCCTGAAAATGAAAATGAAATTGTGATTTCAAAACATATACTGACAAATGCAGGTATCAATTTAAACGTGGGAGATGTACTAAACATTGAAATAGGAGACCGGGTAACTGAAAACGGCCTTATACTTGATCAAAGCCAGCCTTTTATGACCAGGGAAAGGGACGGGATATCCGAAGAAGTTAAAGTAAGGCATATAAAACAATATACTGTTGTGGGTTTATGCAGCAGGCCTTCCTACACACTGGAAGGTTATACGGCACCTGGTTATACCGTTATAACGAAATTAAACTTCCAACAGCCGGATGAAACGGGCACAGTGGATGTGTATATAAAGGCAAAAAATCCCCGGAAAATATATGAACTAGTGAACAAACTGGAAGATTACGCCGGCAATGGATACAGGTACAATTCAGAACTGCTCAGGTTTATGGGTATAAGTAACAATAACAGTTTCAACAAAGTGCTGTATTCCCTGGGTGCTATTCTCATTGTACTGATTATAGTAGGTTCAATATCGTTGATATACAATTCCTTCTCCATTTCGGTCAGTGAGCGTAAACGTCAGTTCGGACTGTTGTCAGGCGCCGGGGCCACATCGAGGCAACTCAGGAACTCAGTATTCTTTGAAGCGCTGGTAATAGCAGGTGCTGGTATACCCTTAGGGATATTGTCCGGTGTATTCGGCATATTTGTTACCCTTCGTTTTGTAGGTGGTATTATTACAGGAATGATTGCTTCTGACATAAATGTGCCGCTGGTCCTTAGGGTTTCTCCGGCGTCTATTGCAGTCACTGCCGTGGTTGCCCTGGTTACCATCCTCATTTCGGCTTACATCCCGGCAAGGCGCAGCAGCAAAATATCGGCCATGGATGCTATAAGGCAAACACAGGACATCAGGCTGACTGGCAGGCAGGTAAAAACCCTGGGTATAACGAGGAAACTTTTCGGCATAGAAGGGGACCTGGCCCTTAAGAACATGAAAAGAAACAGAAAGCGTTACAGGAGTACAGTTATTTCTTTGTTTATAAGTATTGTTTTATTTGTCTCAGCCTCAGCATACTCCATGTATTTGAAAACCGGTGTGGAAAGCGTATATGAGGATGAGAAATATGACATATCATATTACCTAACGAAGGAAACGCTCCAAAAGGGTTCATTTATTACAGATCCTACGCAATTATTGAATAAAATATCAAGTTTGGACACCGTAGACGAAGCTGCATTAGTGGCCATGATACAGGGTGAGGCAGGTTTCCCGGTTGAAAAACTCAATGAATCATACTATAGGGAACAGGTCACGGAAGACACTGCATCACTGCCTGAAACTCTCTATGTAATGCTTGAGATATATGCTGTGGACGAAGTTACATTTGAAAACTATGTAAAAACTCTTAACCTGGATATGATGAATTTCATTGATCCTGATTCGCCGGCAGGTATAATAGTTGACAGACAGCGTTATTATGATGCCGTCAGCAAAAAATTCAGAAGCACAACTATAATAAAGGATAAATCCATGGAAGAACTGTCCTTTGATTACTGGCACGAGGGCAACAAAAAGGGTTCGGTATCCTTAAAAATAGCAGGTTTTGCAGATGAAGCTCCTTTTGGTATCAAAGACTATGCCTACAGGAATACCATTATGCTGATAATAAGCGATGAAGTGCGGGACAGGATATTCCCCGGAGTAATTGTTTCTGAAAACATGTATATCAGCGCCGCCGGAGATCCTGTCAAGGCTGAAGAGGATATAGAGATAATTCTGGAAGAATCAGGATATGATATTTCTTACCTGTTTAATATTGCTGAAATAATTAAGGGCAACCGAAATGTTCTGACGGTAATCTCCGTGTTTGCCTATGGTTTTATCGTGCTGATATCCCTGATAACAATTGCAAACGTGTTTAACACCATATCGACAAATGTAAACTTAAGAAGACGGGAGTTTGCCATGTTAAAATCTGTAGGGATGACAAACGGGAGCTTCAACAAAATGATAAATTATGAGAGCATTTTCTATGGACTTAAGGCATTACTTTATGGTATCCCGGTGTCAATACTGGTTACCTGGTTTAACTACAGGGGCATCAGCGAAGGAGTGGATTTGCCGTTTAAATTGCCGGTGAGGGGTATACTGGTAAGTGTAGCCAGCGTGTTTGTGGTGGTATTTGCCAGTATGATGTATTCCATGAAAAAGATAAGGAAAGAGAACATACTGGACGCCCTTAAGAATGAAAACCTGTAAATATGCCTGATTCAACCCAACCGGACGAAAAATGTAAGATAGGTTTTAAGCAGGGATGATAATGTTTATAAAAAAAGCAGGTTGCCGTAAAACAGCCTGCTTTTTATATTGTATGTAATGGGTGGAATTATTCATTGTAACAATTAAGTTTAAAGAGCCATAAAATAAATTACAGGTAACATATTATGTAATCCAGATAGGCTGTACGGTGGTTTTGGCTAATACATAGTATTTTGTTTGAAAACGGGGCGAGAGAAAATGAAATATAAATTGATGGATAAAGAAGAATACCGGAAACTTGCCGCTCAAATACTGGATTACTACAACATGGCAGTTACAGAATTCATAAAGGCTGTTAACGGCACAAAGCAAATGGACTACAGGTATTCTGACGGCATCCCGGACATAATGCCAGCCTATGCTCATGATGTGGCCAATTATTTTGCCAGGTACGGGGGAGGAAACTACCAGATACAGTTTATACTGAATTTTAACGGGAAATTGGATTTTGAAAAACTTGTAAAGGCTGTACGGCTTTCCCTGGATGAGGAACCGGTCTTCGGATGTAGGCTTGTTCCTGAAAACCCGCCATACTGGAAACGATTAGAAAATATTGACAATGTACAGTTCTGCACTTATGAAGAAACTGACAGCCCGGATCAGGCAGTGGACGATTTCCTGCAGAGCCCCATGGATATGGATAATGATCCGATGGTTATGGTAAAACTTATACGAACACAGGAAAAAGACATTTTGGGAATAAAGATAAACCATGCCTGCTGTGACGGAGCCGGAGCGAAAGAATACCTTGGCCTGCTTGAGCGTATTTATTCTACCCTGGAAAAAGAAGGTGACTATAAACCTGTTCCCAGAGTCCGGGACCGCAAGGACCATTACAGGGCGCTGAAAACACTGGGGATTAAGTATCCGGTACTTGACATGTCTATAGTGGAGTATCCCATGACGGTATGGCCTTTTTACTGGAAAGGGCGGTGGAGAAAGGATATTACTCCTTTTGTCTCAGTAAGCCTACCGCAGGGCCGCCTTGATACATTGCTTAAGTTTGCCAGGGAGAGAAATGTAACCGTTAATGACCTTATCCTGACTGCCTTTTACAGGTCCATGTTCAGGGTTACCAATGCTCCTTATGGAATACCCATGTATATGGGTGTCACTTTGGACCTGCGCAGGTACCTGCCTGAAAACAAAGCTGATGCAATCAGGAACTTTTCTGGCGGAATTGTTATAAACATTCCAAGGATACATGGGGAAGCTTTTGAAGACACCCTGAAGAGGATATCATTCATCATGAAGGCCAGGAAGAAAATGAAACCCGGATACCAGATCATTACCGGCGCAGAAAAGGCGGAACTGCTGAATATCTGTTGCATGTTGTCCATGATGAAATTCCAGTCGGCAATGGCTGAGTTAATGCAAAACGGGTATAATTTTTGCTTGCCTGGATTGTCCAATGTGGGTTATATTTCAAAATCACCCATTATTTTTGGCGGTGTTGAAGCACCAGAGGCATATATTTACCCGCCTGTTGTACGTCCACCGGCGATGCTTCTTGTGGCTTCCAGCTATAACGGCGTGCTTTCTTTCGCCATGGGGTATTACAAGGGTGCGGTGAAGGAACAACTGATCAGAAGAATTCTGGATGGAATAAAAGATGAGCTAATGTGTGTAGGGGCGTAAGCAAGTTAAAATGGAATTAACTTGCTTACCTTCCCGTAGCGAATGGACAGTTAACAGAAGCAAACCTGTCCAGGTTTACATTGACCCGGAAAATGCAGACAGTTATAATAGAAATATACGCAAGTGGGTTTATTGGTTCCAGGGGTTGATGTATTTTGGGGAGAAAACTGATTCGTGAGTTAATTATAGTAATTACGTATACAGTGGCGTTGATTCTCATCATTGTCAATTTCAACAAAGTCATAACCGGTCTGTGGAGGTTCATCCGGCTGTTCAATCCATTTTTTTCAGGTGTAGCCATAGCTTTCGTCCTGCACAAACCCTGTTATTTCATTGAAAGGCTCCTTGAAAAGAAACTTCTGAAAAAAAGACATACCTTGGCCAGAGGTCTGGCTATTTTTTCTGTATATGTTATCATACTGTTCCTTTTCTCCCTTATTATAAGGTTCATCATACCCCAACTGCTTGAGAGTGTCGTGAACCTTGTAAATAATACAGGGACATACCTGAATAATTTACAGAACCTTATCAATAAATATTCTGATTACCTGGATATTGAGAATGTTGATTTCTCATCCATAAGTTCTATCCTTCAGACAACCATAAGAAATATAGGCCAAAGCATTTCCCAGGTACTGACCCATATAATAAATATCACCACTGGGGTACTTACCTTCATAGCCACCAGCCTGATTGCCATTGTCTTTTCCATATACCTTCTGGCGGGAAAAGAGAGACTTTTATCTCAGGTGAAACGGATTTTTAAAACTTATCTGCCTTATAAAATATTCCGGAAGCTGGCTTATGTGTTTCATATAGTTAATGATGTATTTACCAGGTATATTGTGGGCCAGTTGACGGAAGCCATTATCCTGGGGATTTTGTGTTTCCTGGGTATGCTTATCTTCCGGTTTGATTATGCCCTGCTGATAAGCGTGATAATTGCGATAACTGCCCTGATTCCCGTAGTGGGAGCTTACCTGGGAGGAGGAATAGCCTTTCTGCTCCTGATTATTATATCGCCCAGGAAAGCCTTTTTGTTCCTGATATATATTCTCGTATTACAGCAGTTCGAAGGCAATGTCATTTACCCGAAAGTGGTGGGCAATAAGCTGGGCCTTCCGTCAATATGGGTACTTTTATCCATAACCGTGGGAGGGGGACTGTTTGGACCTATCGGTATTTTACTCGGTGTTCCCATCGCCACTGTTATTTACTCCATAATCAGGGAGGATTTGCGAAGAAGGGAAAACGCAAATCCCGGTGGTACATAATCAGAACATTGCTATATTATAACCCGTACTTTGAAATCTTTCCTGCACCGCGGGCAGTTAACGGTGTGTCTGCCTCTTTTGCGGGGCAGGCGGAGGGTAGCGGAGCAGTGAGGGCATCTGCGGTACCTGTGGGTTTTAATGTCTCTTATCCTGCGTACTGTCAGGGTCAGTTTTGGCTTAACTTTTCCCCAGATCTTCAGGAATTTCTCGTTTTCCCTGCGTCTTTTATAAATGTTTTTTGATAACATTCTGAATACTATGCAGGCAAAAACCACCCATATAACCAGACTGAAAACAAGAGAAGACGCAATGGAGTTAATAAACAGCAAAATGGCACATAATACGAGCAGGGCAGTGCCCAACTGGTCTATCCCGTACCTACCGTACATAAAGCGAAACAACATGTCCCTTAAGTTTCTCATATTCATATTTCTTTGCTCCTTAATCCTTTGTATTTCATTCAGTTATAATAATTTTTCATAAGCCAGGCGTTTGCTTTTATCCAGCAGGTAAATAATGCCGCAGTATGTAAAGCCGTTTTTATCAAGCAACCGCTGCATGGATTCATTTTTCTCGTGGGTATCCACCCTTATACTGCGAACACCTTTTTCCAGACACATCCGTTCTATATTGCCAATCATCACTGACGCAAAGCCGCGTCCCATGAATCTTGAGACCACCGCTATCCTGTGGATGACTGCGTACTCCTTGTTGCTGAGCCAATTCCCGTCGAAAATTTCTGCATAGGTTATCTCTTTACCGAAAATAACAGCCACAGTACCTACAACAGTATTGTCCTGTTCCAGGATGTAACTGTAACCATGGTCTATGTCGTTTTCTATAGTGGTTCTGTTGGGATAATCATTTTGCCACTGGTCTATTCCTCTTTGCCTTAGAGATAACCGGGCGTCCTCGATAATACGCATTATGGCGTCAATATCCGATTTGGTTGATTTTCTGAATGTCATTCCGCTCATATCTCATCCGTTGTTAATGAAAATCATGATATACTGTTATCAACCAAATATTTTACCACACTTATTGAAAACCTTAAACAATGTAAAGGGACTTGTGCGCCATTTTTTGGGCAAAAAAAAAAGCACATTGGTTATAAATTTATATATGATTCCAGATTATCATGTGCTTCCATTTCAATTAAGATGAACTTAAATCAACCTCTATACGATAAAAAGGAGGTTAAATGAAAAAGCTAATCATATCTTTATTATAAAGACAATATGAAGGAATTACCATTACTAAATTATTAAAATTATATTAATTTATAAAGTATTTAATTTGGTTAATTTGAATAAATGGCAGATTATCGGAAATAATTAAATTATGAAAAAATTGTAAAGGAGTTTTGCTTATGTCCAAAAAGAAGAAAAGAAAAAGCGAAAATGAAAACAAGGCAGTAGAACAGGCAAAACAATAGTATCTCACAATGCAGGTCTATTTAAATATTAAAAAATACCATGCAGTATCGGAGCTCCGGCAAGACCGGAGCTTTTTTTGACTTAGTTCCCGCATTGTAATGAGGTGTGATAAATAATATAATTATCTTAGTTATGAAACCGGTAAAGGGGTATGACATGGGGTAATATTAGCTGTTCCGGAACCGCAAAAGAGTATTATCAGTAAACTTGTCAAAGCATGTGACGGCGATGAGCTGTTGGCCCGGATTTTTTACAACAGGGGATACAGGGATTATGACACTGTCCGGCAGATGCTGCATGATGAACTATATGTGCCTACGGAACCTCACGAGTTTCCTGGAATGCAGGAAGCAGTGGAGAGAATAGACAGGGCCCTGGAGTCAAATGAAAGGATATGTGTTTACGGTGACTATGACGTGGACGGGGTGACTTCCACCGTAATACTTATGCAGTACCTTTCCGCTTTTACCCGGAACATCTTATACCATGTTCCTGACAGGTTCAACGAAGGTTATGGTATGAACGCCGATGTAATAAGAGAGCTTAAAAGGGATGGTGTCAGCCTGATAATTACCTGTGACTGCGGCATAGCCAATATAGAAGAAATACAATTGGCGCGGCATCTGGGTATAGACGTGATTGTCACTGACCATCACAACATTCCGGAAACCCTTCCCCCAGCCCTGGCGATACTGAATCCCAAAATGTTAGGGGAAGGACATAAGGCGTATAACCTTTCAGGATGCGGAATGGCATATTTTCTTTGTGCCGCCCTTGAAGAATTCTTAGGCGGCCGGAAGAAAACGATACCGGGTAAAGAAAATGTCTCACTTCACTTTTTACTGGATATGCTTGCAATGTCCCTGATTGCCGATGTGGTGAGCCTGAATGGGGAAAACAGGCACCTTCTGAAAAAAGGTCTGGAATGTTTTTTCAGGACAGAAAGGCCCGGCCTGAAGGCATTGATCTCTCTGATAGAGAAAAACTGCAGGATTGAAAATGAAGAGGACATTGCCTTTCAGATAGCTCCCAGAATTAACGCCGCAGGCAGGATGGACAATGCTTCACTGGCTGTTGAGCTGTTCCTGGCAGATGATTTCAACAGAGGTGCGGAACTGGCAGCCAGGGTTGACGAACTTAATAATGACAGAAAACGCATTCAGCAGGATATAATTGAGCAGGCAGTGGAGATTGCAGAAACCCAGAAAAAAAACAGGGAAATCCTGGTGTTGTTTAACGAGTATTGGCATCACGGTATTATTGGTATTGCGGCCGGAAAGATATGCGAGATGTTTGAAAAACCGGCTGTCCTGCTTTCCCTTAAGGAAGACGGTGAGACAGTAGTGGGCTCAGCCCGGTCAGTGGAAGGAGTTGATATTTACAAATTTTTAAGTCGCTTAAGCAAAAGGTTTATAAAGTTCGGAGGTCATTCCCTGGCTGCCGGCATTTCCCTGAAACGCTCTGAACTGGAGCATTTCATAAGGGAAGCTGAGGAACTTGCCGAGCAGGAAATCAGTATTAAAAGAAATAAATATATAGTGGCAGACCTGGAATTGAATGATTTAAAAACAGTTAACGGCGAGTTTTACGCAAGGATCAGAAAAGCTGGGCCATACGGTGAAGGGTTCAGGACGCCTGTATTCCTGACAAGGCAGGTTACAGTGGTCAGTGACAGGATAACATCTTCTAATCACCATATTATGGTACTGTCGGATGTTCAAAATAACAGAATACCTGCCGTAAGGTGGCATGGTGGAAACGAGTCTTACCAGGGTAAGATTCTGGATATTCCTTATACTGTCAATGTCAACACATATAGGGGCTCCGGCGAGATCCGGCTTAACCTTATAGAAATAATACCGTCCCGGGGTACACCTGCAAAGGTTTTCTCCGGAAAAATAACGGACAAGAGAGGGACATCTCCACAGGAACTTGCAAAAGATTACGGCCTGGCCCAGTTTTTTTATGAAGGGCTTAAGAAACACTGTAGGTTGGAAAATGTAAAGAGACGGGATGAAATAACCCATTCAGAACAACTGGTCTTTTTATCACCTCCCGTCAACAGTGATGTTTTCAGGGAAGTAGTAGCCCTGGCAAATCCTGAGGAAGTAGTCCTGGGATTTTCCATTCTGCCGGATTATTCTTTTGAAGGTTTCATACGTAACCTGCTGGGGGTTCTGAAGCACATAAGGCAAAAACACGGGGGATACACCAGTATGGAATATATCGCTTCCTTATTGTGCGTGGAACAGCCCCTGGTGGCAACTGCCCTGAATTTTCTGGAGTATGCGGGTAAACTAGGCATGGAAGTTCTTGACAATGAGAGAATATATATAGAACCCAGGAATGATAAGGCTTCTTCTAAAATGCAAGTTTATAAGAAAAGGCTGACGGACGCTTTACTGGAAAAGGCTTCATATTTAAAGTTTATTCAGAACGTTGATACTGACAAGTTTTACAGTTATCTGAATTAACTTATATTTTATTGACATACCATTAATAAATGATAGAATATACAATCAAAAAAAGAAAGGACGAAATGTTATATGAGTTTATTACTGGATAACAAGAATATTGTCATAATGGGATTAAGAAACAGATGGAGCATTACCTGGGGTATTGCTGAAGCAGTAAAGAGAGAAGGCGCTAATGTAATTCTTACATACCAGGGTGAGCGCGAACAAAAAAATGCAGCGGAACTGGCGAAAGAACTGGGCGCTTGTCTGCTTCTCCAGTGCGATGTGTCATCAGACGAGGATATTGACAGGCTCTTTGACGAAATCAAAAAGGCATGCGGAAGTATCCATGGGCTGGTTCACGGCATAGCCCACGCAAATAGGGAAGACATCCAGAATGATTTTATAAACACCTCAAGAGATGGATTCATTCATGCCCTCAATATCAGCGCATATTCCCTGGTGGCATTGGCAAGAAGAGCGGCGGAAATCATGGACGATAACGGTTCCATTGTCACTTTGACTTACATGGGATCTGAAAAAGTATTTCCCGGATATAATGTCATGGGTGTGGCAAAGGCAGCCCTGGAGGCAAGCGTCAGGTACCTGGCCCATGATCTGGGGAAAAAGAATATAAGGGTTAACGCCATTTCCGCAGGACCCATAAAGACGGTTTCTTCCAAAGCCATAAAGGATTTTGGTGCCATATTGAGCGTATTTGAGGAAAAAGCTCCTTTAAGAAGAGAAGTAAACCAGAAAGAGATCGGGGATACAGCTGTATACCTGTTAAGCAACCTTTCCGGTGCCGTTACAGGAGAAGTGCTGCACGTAGATTGCGGATATAATATAATGGGTATCTAGTGACGGCTTGGTATTCACAACGGGGGTTAAAATGAATAATTCAAAGAATAAAGCCATTTTTTTGGTGGTCACAGTATTGTTCTGGTTCGCCCTATATACGTATGTCCCGGTTCTTTCCCCCTTTGCAGAGTCTCTTGGGGCATCCCATAAACTGGTGGGGCTTATTGCCGGGTCCTACGGATTTACCCAGATGGTACTAAGGATCCCCTTGGGTATCGTATCGGACAAGCTCAGAAAGCGTAAGGAGTTTGTAATACTGGGAGTATTTTTTGGGGCGACAGGCTGCCTGGGAATGTATTTGCTGCCGTATCCCATAGCCCTTCTCATTTTTAGGTCCATGGCAGGCGTTTCTGCTGCTGCCTGGGTGGCGTATACCGTTCTGTTTTCAGGGTACTATAGCGAAGATGAAGCTCCAAAGGCAATCGGGCTTCTCATGTCAGTGGCAACCCTGGCCCAGTCTTCCGGCAATTTCTTCGGAGGGACCATATCCCAGTTTTACGGGATTAAAGCCGCTTTCCTTCTTGGAGCGGCAGGCGGCTTGGTTGGGCTGGCTTTAAGTTTTACAGTATCTAAGGGGAGGCCTGTGGAAAGAGAACCCTTAAAGCTTACGGAACTGCTGAGGGTAATGACGGAACCGGGTTTGATGATTGCTTCTGTTCTTGCCATATTAAGCCAGTACATTACTTTTTCCACCATCTACGGCTTTACGCCGATTTATGCGGGGAACCTCGGCGCAAGTAATTTCCAGTTAGGCCTTCTGACAACCCTTTCGACACTGCCTTCAGCTGTAACTTCCGCCTTAAACGGTCCTGTGTTCATGAAGTACCTGGGTGAGAAGAAAACTATTGCCACAGGATTTTTTATTACGCTTTTTACCAGCATTTCCATTCCATATACCAAAAGCATTCCGTTACTTTTTATCACCCAGATACTTGGCGGTTTTGGCCGGGGAATGGTTTTTCCCATGCTGATGGGGCTTAGCATTAAAAACGTGGAAGAAAATAAAAGGGCAACAGCCATGGGCTTTTTCCAGGCAGTATACAGTGCCGGCATGTTCATAGGTCCGTTGATTGTGGGATTTATCAGCGATATGGCTGGGCTTGCCGCAGGTTTCTGGTCCATAGGACTGGTAAGCCTGACAGGTGCCGTACTGACGCTGTTTTTAATAAACAACAGAAAAAAGAGCAAGCAGGAAAACCGGGTTGCATAACCCGGTTTTCTTTAATTTGCTGATTATTTACTTAACCCGTACTAGAGATATTGACTGTTTAGTCTTTCTGGCGTTTCAAATCTTTCTGGTACTGTATAATTTTTCTGGCTGTCCCCAAATATTTACTAATTTTCCCTAAATACTTTCTCAAAAGCATTCAGGGCATAATCCAACTGTTCCCTGGTATGTGTCGCAGTATAACTGGTCCTCAGAAGGCAGTGGCCAGGTTTTACCGCAGGGGATACCACGGGATTTACATAAACTCCTTCATCGAGAAGCTTTCTTGTTATGACGAATGTCCTCTGGTTTTCTTCAGTAATAACGGGAATGATTGGGGTCTGGGTATTGCCTGTGGGAATTCCCAGCCGTTTAAATCCCTCCATCATGTAATTGGCGTTATTCCAGAGGGTTTTGACACGCTCCGGTTCAGATTCCAGTATTTCCAACGCCTTAAGTGCCGCAGCGGCATTGGCGGGAGGTATGGAAGCACTGAAAATAAAGGGGCGTGAATTATGCTTTACATAATGTATAACTTCTTCACTGGCCGCAATATAACCGCCGAGGCTGGCAAGGGACTTGCTGAAGGTTCCCATGATTATATCCACTTCATCTTCAAGGCCAAAGTGTTCAGCGGTGCCTCTGCCATGAGGACCCAATACTCCAAGGCCATGGGCGTCGTCGACCATTACCCTGGCCCCGTATTTCCTGGCAAGGGCGACTATCTCCGGCAGCTTGCAAATATCGCCTTCCATGCTGAATACACCGTCAGTAATTATGATTTTTCCGTTTTTATCAGGGATTTTGCTAAGGAGCCTTTCCAGGTCGTCCATATCATTGTGGGCATACTTAAGCACCTTGGCGAAACTCAGCCTGCAGCCGTCAATTATGCTGGCGTGGTTTTCATCGTCGCACAGAATATAGTCATTCCGGCCGGCTATTGCGGAAATAATCCCTAAGTTGGTCTGAAATCCTGTGCTGAAAGTAAGGGCGGCTTCCTTATGTAAAAATTTTGCGATTTTTTTCTCCAGTTCCAGATGTAAAGTAAGCGTACCATTTAAAAATCTGGAGCCTGAACATCCTGTGCCGAATTCGCTTAATGCCTTGATGGCAGCTTCAATAACCCTCCTGTCCGAAGTAAGTCCCAGGTAATTATTGGAGCCTATCATTATGGTCCTTTTCCCGTTAATATAAACTTCGGTATCCTGTCCTGTCTCCAAAGCGTGGAAATAAGGATAAATACCTGCTGCCATGGCTTCCTTGGCGGCAGTATAATTTCTGCATTTTTCAAAAATATCCATTTTAAGTACCCCTTCTTAGCGTTTTGATTTTAATCCTGTTGTAGCAAATTTCCAGCAGAATGTCATCTGGCAACTGATTTGAATTCTTAAATAACAGTAAAATCAACGATATTTTATCATATATTTGCTGAGTAGAACAATAAAAAAATGCACATTTTTATGACCAGGTTATCATATCAACTAATAAATGTCAATAAAATTCATGCTACTTTATTGAATCAACAGGGTAATAAATATATAATGAGTCTAGCTTATCTGTCATTTGCGGGGGGAGTATAAATGGGCACAAGCAACGGCAGGGTGGTGCTGGTAACAGGAGCGTCTTCAGGCATCGGGAAGGCTACGGCGGAGCTTCTTGCAAGGGAAGGTTTCAAGGTTTACGGCACATCCAGAAAGATTTCTGCAGGAACCAGCGAAAGTATATGTGAATATGAAAAGGGATTCCTGAAAATGATACAACTGGACGTATGCAGTGAAGATTCTGCAGCCTCGGCAGTGGAATTTATACTGAAGGAAGAGGGGAGAATTGACATACTGATAAATAATGCGGGTTTTGGTATTGCAGGCGCCATCGAAAATACATCGACTGAAGAAGCGCAAAGGCAGTTTGACACCAATTTCTTTGGTATGCACCGTATGTGCAGAAAGGTTTTACCGGTAATGAGAAGGCAGAACCAGGGAATCATTATCAACATCGGCTCTGTAGCATCAATTATACCAATTCCGTACCAGGCTTTCTACAGCGCTGCAAAAGCGGCCCTGGACGCTTACAGTGAGGCGCTGAGTATGGAAGTTGCAGGATTTGGTATCAAGGTATGTGTTATAGAACCAGGGGATACAAGGACTGGTTTCACTTCAAACCGTATTTTCGCAAAGGATACCTCTCAGGATTCCCCGTATTACAAAAACTTTACCAAATCAATAAAACGAATGGAACATGATGAGATGAATGGCCCTGAACCCGCTGCCATTGCAAGGCTGATTTTAAAATGCGTAAGGAAAAAAAAACCGCCGTTGAGAGTTGTGGCTGGAGGAAGTTATAAATTATTAGCTTTACTCAAGCGCATACTGCCTGTACGCCTGACCGTTTACATTGTCTCAAAGTTGTATGGCTGACATCCGCTTTGGCGAATGTAACTGAGGAGGTATATAGTTGGATAAAGAGCAATTCATGGATAATGTCACCAATGAAATTATCCGGTATCTGGACTTTGAACCCGCCAGGGACAAATTCGGCAACGTGATACTGGGCAGTTCCCTGAAAATATTGCAAAGAAGCGTTCCCGGCTCATTCAATATAATCCAGGTCATTGATGCAGACATTGCCGGCGAGTATAACATAAAGCTTCGCATTAACCGGATAGAAGATATGATAGCGCGGACCAGCTACAGGGGAAGAATACACGCGTTATTTATATTGGTGTACTATAGCTCTGCAGCAGCAGGGTTTTACAATGAATATGCATTGTTCAGCAATAATATCACTGTACTGAAGGTGGATCTTGACAACAGCATGGTTATTGGGAATACAAGGGAACCCCTTGTAAATTCTGTGGCCAAAATTCTGGAAAACAACCTGCTATCCGGCTCAGGAGACGTTCAACTTAATATTGACGATATACTGAGCGCTTCATATCCTCCTCAAAGTTACAGAAGACCCAAAGTTTACACCCCATATATAACTTATACTTTTATAATAATAAACACTGTTATCTGGTTTATAGGTATCATATCTGAAATTATCACAGGTATTAATATAGTGAACGTTCTGGGCATAAAATCGGGGCTCAACATTATAAGAGGAGAGTATTGGAGACTTATTACACCCATGTTTTTACATGCAGACATTATGCACCTGGGTGCCAATTCCTTCTCCCTGTATATTTTCGGCGAAGCGGTGGAATCTATAGTGGGACACTGGAAATTTGCCGCTATTTACCTGGTTTCCGGTATTCTTGGAAATATTGCCAGCTTTGCCATGACGCCCAGCCTGTCCCTGGGAGCTTCCGGCGCTGTGCTGGGAGTGGGGGGTGCCCTGGTCTATATGTGGATAAAAAACAAGGGTAGAATCACAGGAAGCCGTGGACAATACATGACATTGGTTTTCATGGTGTTTCTCAACATCATATATGGATTCAACCAATCCGGTATTGACAATTTCGCCCATATCGGAGGAGCTTTGGGCGGATATTTAATGGCGGGCCTTCTGGGACAAAAAGGCCAGAGGGTTTCCGGGAAAGACAGGATTTTTTCGGCTGCTGGGATAATTATTATTGCATTGATTTGCCTGACAGTAGGATTTATCAATTATTCCAGGTATTAGCAATTATCCATAATGTTTATTTTATTATGAATATCCTAACTGTTGACTTTTGTCATAAAATGTTATATTGTATAGATAGTAGGAAAAATATCATTTTTTTAGGGGGGAGGTTGCCTGTGAGATCCATTGGTATTGTAAGAAAAATTGATGAACTTGGAAGAATCGTACTCCCAAAGGAACTCAGAAGATCCCTGGATATTGAAGAAGGAGATCCCATGGAAATATTCGTGGATGCAAATACAATAATGCTTAAGAAATACGAACCTTCATGCATCTTTTGCGGCGAAGCAAGAAATGTCCAGGTTTACAAGGGAAAGAACATCTGCCAGGATTGCATGGAAGAATTAAAAAATCAATAATTTGTCATGCTTAACTGACCGGAATATAAGTTAAGAAGAAGGGCATACAGTGCCCTTTTTTTATAATCATATTTGGCATTTCGTCCATTGCTGAGAATGGACAGTTAACCACCGCAAGTCATCAGGCAACAAGTTGACACTGTCCTGATAGTGTTCTGATATTGCCATATGGGTGTAAAAGAGTTATAATCAGAAAAAGCATTCAAAGGTAATTTGTAGGTTTTGGGGGACATATGGTAGAGGTACGCGCTGTAAAGGGTAAAAAAGGGATAAGGGATTTTATAAATGTAGAATGGCATATTTATAAAGGCGACTCCAAATGGGTTCCTCCGTTAATAAGTGAAACGAAAAAAACCTTGTCAGGAAAACACAACCCCGTGTTAAGGGGGCCTCATGTATTTTACATTGCGTACAAGGACGGAAAGCCTGCAGGAAGAGTGCTGGCCGGTATAAATACCGTCCTGAATGAAAAAAAGAGCAAAAAGGAAGGTTTCATAAGCCTTTTTGAATCCATTAACGACCGGGAAACTGCCTCGCTGCTTTTTGAAAACGTGGAGAAATGGATGCGTGAACAAGGCATGGAATGCATAGTGGGCCCTGTTTCAATAACCAATGCCGACGAGGACAGGGGCGTATTGGTCAAAGGGTTTGACGGACCGCCGGTACTCAAGAACGCATATAATTACCCATATTATGAATCATTATTTCTGGAGAACGGTTATGAAAAGCACATGGACCTTTTTGCCTTTTTGTTCGACAGTGAAAACCTTCCCATTGAACGGTTCGGGAGAGTTGTGGAATACAGTATGAAAAAATTCAATTTCCACATCGATTCCCTCAACATGTCTGATATAGACGGGGAGATAAAGGACATAAAGGATATACTTGACAGGTCCATGCCTGAAAGTTGGGAACATATAGCTCCGCCAACCCTGGAAGACATAAGGGATGTTTTTTACTCCATTAAGAATCTGTTGGATCCTGACCTTGTCAACCTGGCCCGGAACAACGACAATGTTCCCATAGGATTTGTCCTTGCTCTGCCGGATTATAACCAGGTGCTGAAAAAGCTGAACGGCAGGCTGCTGCCATTGGGTGTGCTGAAATTTCTCTGGTACCGCCGCAAAATCAACGGGATGCGTATCCTGATGCAGTTCGTGGTGCCTGAATACAGGAACAAGGCCGTGAACAGCGCTATATTTTACAAGCTTATGTTGATGGGAAAAAAGAAAGGATATGTTTATGGCGAAGGATCCACCATAGCCGAAATGAACATTGAATCCATCAGGAGCGTAAAGGGAGCAGGAGGCAAGCATTACAGGACTTACAGAATTTACAGAAAGGACCTGGTTAGCAATGGTTAACCAGTTAACCTGATATTAACTGCATAAGAGGGTTTAAAATGAATGACAACATAGGCATCTATATAATTGAAGACGGAAGGCTGGCTGAATACAGAGACGGCATATTTGCAGCGGAACCCGGTGAAATAACTGTATATGAAGTTATAAGGATAATCAAGGGTATTCCGTTGTTTTATGAAGACCATTACGAAAGACTGGAACTTTCCCTTAAGGCGTATAGTCTGAAACCGCCGGTTTCCATGGACAGGTTGAAAAAAGAGATCGGGGAACTTCTCAAGGCAGAAAGCCGTACTGACTGCAATGTAAAGATACTTGTCCGCAATACAGGAAATGGCATACGCTATACAGTTTATGTAGTTAAATTCTCCTATCCTGATAAAGATGATTATCTTAAGGGTGTGCCTGCTGACATCATGCATTGGGAGAGATCGGATCCGAACATAAAGTGTCTTAATAGTTACTATGCGTCAAAGGCTGCTGACTTAAAAAGGGAAAAAGGGGTTTATGAGCTTCTTCTTGTAAACGGCAAGGGACAAATAACTGAGGGCAGCAAATCCAATGTATTTTTTGTCATGGGAGATAAAGTCGTTACCCCTTCGGACAAGTTTGTGCTGAAAGGTGTGACGCGAAGACATACCCTGGATATATGTAAAAGCCTTGATATAAAGGTGGAAGAGGATTTGGTAAGTATTGACTCACTGCGGGAAACCGATGCAGTCTTTTTGACGGGGACGTCAATAAATGTCCTTCCTGTGTGCAGGATAGGAGACATTCATTTTGATTCGGCAAATAATACGCTGGTAAAAAGAATAAGGGAAAAGTTTGAATTTTTAATCCGGCAATATTTGGAACAACACGGAGTAAACTGAGAGTACAGTAATTAAGGTTTTATATAACATAACAAGGCAGAATCTTCTCCCGTCGAAAGGCTGGAAAAATAAGTCACTCATTATTCCGGTTAATTTGAGAAAAATATATGCGAATGAACCAATAAAACCGGTAATCAATTGAGGGAGTGATTCAATGGAGAAGACAAGCAGCCCGATAAGCAGGGTAAAATGTGAAGTTACAACCTGTGAATATAACCTGGACGGCAACCAGTGTGTCGCCAGGAGTATTGAAGTAACCCCGAAAGAGGCGAAGAATTCACAGGAAACTGACTGTGCCACATTTATTCCCAAAATGATGATGTAACTTCGTATCACAGACCCGCTGTCAAAACAGCGGGTTTTTTAATACCATTTCAACACTGCTTTTCAAATTTTTCTTTGACACAGGCAAAAATATATATATAATACTGTTAAGCTAAACATCGAAACTTTCAAGAGGTGAAAAATGGACAACAACACATTGGTACTGATCGGCATGCCAGGTTCAGGAAAGACAACAACTGCCCGGGCCCTTTCCTTAAAGTTTGACATGGAATTTATTGATACGGATGCATTGCTTGTGGATGAATGCAGAATGCCACTTGGTGAGTATGTAAAGGAATACGGCAGGGAAGCCTTTCTGGATTTCCAGGAAAAGGTTATTACGTCGTTTGATTTTTCAGGATACGTGGTGGCTACCGGTGGTAGTGTCGTTTACAGTGAAAAAATAATGAAACACCTGGCAGGTTACGGAACAATTATATATTTACAGTTGGATTTTGAAGAAATGGAGAAACGTCTTGGCAGTTCAAGGAAATTGGCCAGAAATAAAGACCAAAGCCTTGAGGATATGTATTTTGAAAGGAAACCTCTTTATGAGAAATATGCCCAACTGACGATTGACTGCAACGGCAGGGATACCGGGAGCATAGTTGAGGAAATAAGTGCAAAATTGTCCGAAAAAGCTGGAGGCAAGGAGGGTATATATGCTGGGAAATAGCTTTGGCAGAATGTTCAGGATTACCACAAGCGGGGAGTCCTATTCAGGAGCTTTTAACAGGGTTGCCGGTATACCGCCTGAGATTCGTGGCGGTCTGGCGGTAATCATTGATGGTGTTCCGGCAGGTCTTGAGCTGAAACCGGAATACATCCAGGCCGAACTGGATAAGCGGAGACCCGGCCAATCCAGGCTGGATACTCCCCGGAAAGAAGAGGACAGAGTATTTATATTTTCAGGTGTTATGGAAGATTGCTATACCACGGGTGCTCCTGTCTGCCTTCTTATACCCAACTCGAGTATTGATGACGAAAATATTGAAAAGCACAGGAGTTACAAGGATTATATAAGACCTGGTCATGCTGTGTATACATATTACAACAAGTATGGTGAATATTTTGACTGGCTGGGAGGAGGAAGGGCTTCAGGACGGGAAACGGCGGCACGTGTGGCAGCGGGAGCCGTTGCAAAACTGGTACTGGACAGGCTGGGTATCGATGTGATCGCATATGTAGTGGAGTGCCACGGTATAAAAGCAAAAAAGGTGGATTATGAAACAGCTAAAAAGAACTACAGGACAAACGAAATAAACTGCCCTGATCCCGAAGCAGCTGAAAAAATGATTGAGCATCTTCTGGAAATAAAAAAGCAGGGCGATTCCTGCGGGGGAGTCATCGAGATCATAGCCAGGGGAGTACCTTTGGGGATTGGTGAACCTGTATTTGACAAGCTTTCAGCTGTTATTTCCCATGGACTTATGTCAATTGGCGCAGTCAAGGGGGTTGAGTTTGGCGAAGGGTTTGGGGTTGCTTCCCTGACAGGTTCCCAGTCAAACGACATACCTTATGTAGACGAGCAAACAGGCCGTGTAAGGTTTAAAACCAACAGGGCCGGCGGCATACTTGGAGGGATCTCCAATGGGGAAGATTTAGTGATAAGGGTGGCTGTAAAACCTACCCCGACCATACCCAAAACACAGCAGACAGTGAATTTTAAAGAAATGAAAAACACCGAGGTGTCTTACAGAACGAGAAACGATCCCTCGATATTACCCAGGATTTATCCTGTATGTGAAGCCATGGTAAGGATTGCCTTACTGGACAGCATATACTTGAGTTGGGGATATAAAGCCGTAACTGACATAATAGCAGAAGATAAAAAATGAAAGAGAGCATCGTAAGATGCTCTTTTTATTATACATTTTCATAAACCGGATGCTATAGGTACCTTTATTTGCCGCATGTACCGAAGATACCGCCATTACAGAACAGCAGAAGGAAAACCAGAATAAAGAACAATATGGTGCAGTCGTCCGCGCAGAAGCCGCCTAATCCGTACTTGTTAGACATAATATATACCTCCTTTATGTTTGGATAGTATATATTATTCATTTTTATGTTAAATCGTTACTTCCTGTTTACAGGTTTACAGCCTGAAATAATTGAAAAGTTTCCCAAAATTGTATCCACAGATTATGCTGTCTTTATACAGCTTAAATGTGTTATTGTATCCTTCCCGCAGCACATGGGTGTCAATTCCATACCTGACGGAAAGATAGGCTTCCAGGAATACCGCCAGTTTGTCGCATCCCCTTATAATCTGACCGTCAAGGGGGCTATATATATCGTTATTGAATTCATCGGGTATGTTTTCCTTGCCGAAACTATTTACTTTGCCATCAATAATAATTTTGTTGCTGAATTCATCCTGGGTGAAATACTCTATTTCACTGTGCCAGCCTTCAGGCAACAGAGGAAAGATCTTTTCCTCAATCTGTGAATTTTCTATTTCCTTTATTATGGAATCCAGTTCATCGATGGCAGATTTAACGGGAGATACAATGTCCCGGGTCAGGACTTCAGGAAGATCGTGAAATAATCCGGCAAAATAATTATTGTAAAGGCGTTTCCTGCATGCCCCTGTTTCATAGGATACCAGGTATGACATAATGGCAACAACAAGCATATGCCCGAGGACGGAGGTCCTTGGTATACGGGGTGTCTGGGACCACCTCTCCTGGAACCTGAGCTGCCCTATTAAATCCAGGAAATTGGCTGTCTTAAGGCCAAGGCTTATTTTTTGTACTCCTGCCAGGTCATAATGGTCCTCAATTTCATTGGCTATGCGTTGTTTTGTCTCCTCCACTCCATAAAAACCTTTACAGAAGGGATAAATGATTTTGAATTCCCAGTCAGTGGCAAGGTAATGAGATGCTCTGAGGATTTTTTTCTCCAGGGCGCAGTATGACGGATCGAAGAAATATCTTGTAAACCTTTCCTTAAAACCGCCTTCCAGGGCAAAAATATTCCTTTCCTCAAGCTTTTCAATAACCCACCTGTTCAGCTGTTCTCCCTTCTTGGCCATTAACCTGTGGAAAACAGGCGGCTTGATGTCGGTGAGCAATATCCTGTGAAGCATTTCAAAAAGGCCGCCTTCTATAAGGTGGCACCAGTCTATTTCAAGACCATGGTCGCTTTCCTCGAAACGGGCGAGCACGTAAGCGAAAACCATTTTATGGGCCTGTTTGTCCAGTTCCGTAAAACCGTTGTGAGGACGGATATGGTCATTCCAGCGCTGCATGCTGGCTGCTTCGTGTATCAGTTCCAGTAATTCCTTTGTAATCATGGCGGACTCCTTTCAGTTTCATTTCAATATTAAACCTGGCCGCCGGGATTTACAGGCATGATTATCCACGCCAGGAGATAGGCAATTAAGCCGATACCGTCTGCAGCTATAAGCAATACAGCCGCAACCCTTATCAGTGTGGAATCCACACCAAAATATTCTGCCAGGCCGCCGCATACACCAGCTAACTTTTTATCTTGAGTTGAACGGTAAAGCCTTTTTTTCATGGAAATGTCTCCTTTTTGAAAAATATACATCCTTTCTGCCTTTATTATAAACTATTCGGTAAAATATTAAAATATTTGGTATTTGTCTGGAAAGTAAAGTTTTAGTAATATATAATTAATGTGTAAAACCTTTTAGCAAGCTAGCCAAAATGCGACAGTCTGAACATCACCATAGTTCATCTTTGGATGCAGCCTCCTGGATAAGCAAAACGTTGAAGTTTAGCTTAGTTTTCAAGGGTGACAAGTGATGGGTTTTGTCAATATTTTCAATAAGCCATTCAGACGGTTTATGGTATCTTATATAATATTGCTTGCCTTTACTGTATTGATAGGTACCATAACTTATGCGGAAACGTTGAAAATGGTAAAAAAAGATGCCATCGCGGAAGGACTGGACAGTCTTGAAAGGGGAAAGGAGATTATTGACAGCCGTTTCACGGAAGTCGAAAATCTCATAGCACAACTCAGTTTTCAAAATGAAATCGATGTACTATATTATTCCAAAGACCCATTGAAAACTACCGAGTATTACATGATGACCGAAATATCTTCCTGTATATCTAACCTGACTCTTACCAACAACTTTATTGATGATTTGTATATTGTCTACAATATGTCGGATGTAATTGTTTCGCCCAGGTATGCATCTGATAAACTAAGGCTTCCCTTGTTCTATGAAGGTTTTTTTAAATATGAAGGGATGTCTTTTGAAAAATGGCATGATAGCATACTGGGGACTTATCACTATAGAAGCATATGGCCATCCATGAAAATCAAGGTAAGGTCTTTCGAATATAATAAAATTACCTACCTGCAGTCTATTCCCCTGGGCAGATACAGTTCATACAAAGGCGTGGTAATAGTACTGATTGACGAGAAGAAACTGTATGAATATACGACATCTCTGGATATTCAAAACCAGGGTTGGATGTATATTATCAATGAAAAAGGGCAGCTTGTGTCATCCCTGAACCTGACGGACGGTATCTCCGGCATGCTGGAACTGGACCTGACGGCGGATAAGGGATTTATTGAGAAGAAAATAAATGATGTGAATTATGTCATTATGTATACAAAATCGTCCCAGTTAGGCTGGACATATGTGGCCGGGTTGCCTTCCATCGTGTTTGACCAACAGGCTTCTTATGTAAAACAGCTATTCCTTTTAACATTTTTCCTGGAATTTTTGCTGGGCGCTGTCATAGCTGTTATAATGTCATACCGGAATATCCGGCCCCTGCGTAATATTGTAAACCGGATAAGGGAGGAAGTTGAGATTGCTTCTTCCCAGACCAGTGTGGATTATGATTTCATAGAAGGCACAGTTTCGAGTCTAATAAAAAATAATAAAGAACTGCAGGAAGAAATGAAAAAGCAATTGCCCTTCATAAAGGCAAGCTTTTTCGAAAAACTTCTGAGAGGAGGATTTAACCGCATAAAAGAGATTGAAACGGCATTGGCCCATGCCCGGTTGGATCTCCAAGGTGACAGGTATATTGTATCAATAATGAAGATATATGATTTTACACTGGAACCAGGTGGCGAGGAGAATGCCGACGAAACGGAAATTATCCGCCTGCTGGCAGAGAGGGCTTTAAAACAGCATCTTCCCGGAACATATTACCTCCATAATGTTGACCAGGATAAGATAGCAATAATCTATTGCCTGAACCAGAATGACAATTTGGAGACTTTCCGTGAAGATATCAAAATAGTTTATGAGAATGTTATCAGGTACCTGCAGGACACTTTTGATATACAGGTTATTTTCGGCATCGGAAGGGATTACCCGGGCCTGATGGAAATAAGCCATTCCTTCAAGGAGGCGGAACGGGTGCTGAGGTATAAGAATTCCTTCTTTGCCGGGAAGGTAGTATTTTTCGAAGATCTGCCCCAGAGGGAAGCGGGGTTCTATTACCCCATTGAACTTGAAATGAGGTTAATCAACCTTACGAAATCCGGGGAAGAGGAAGAAGTAAAAGAACTTATAAAATCCATTTATGTGAGGAATTTCGTAAACAGCAACCTGACTGTGAAAGAAAGTAACGTGCTGATCAATGAAATCATGGGCACCATTGAAAAAATCAAGAGCGAATTGGTTGTCGAACATGAACAGGAGCTCAGCGAAATAGATGAACTGGCGTTGAGCCTGGATTACAGCGATTCCATAGAAGACAATTTTAACCTGATACTAAAGATTTTCAAAGTATTTTGTGCCCATATCAATTACAAGAAAAAAATATATAAGGAACGCCTGATTAAAGATATTCTTGATTACATACACCAGAACTATATGGATGAAAATATGGGGCTTAGTTACATATCAGAAAAATTTGGTATCAACGAAAAATACCTGTCCCAGTTTTTCAAGGAAGAAACTGGCGAGAACTTCTCGGTTTACGTGGAGAAGCTTCGCCTGGAACAGGCCGTCTCTCTGCTGAACCGGTCCAAACTTTCCGTAAAGAATATTTCAGTGAAGGTAGGCTATTCAAACATCAATACTTTCTACAAAGCTTTCAAAAGGCAGTTTGGAGTTAGCCCGAGCAATTACAGGCGCTATTGCTCCAAGAACCTGGTATGAATGTATAAATATAAATCTATTGCATGATAAATATGCCGCGGGTTTTCAGCAATAAATAGTGATTACTGGCCTTGCGGCTTTCATTGCGGATGCAGGTTGTGAATAAAAAATAAGCATTATTTACAATGTATGTAAAAAAAGGTATAATACAAAAGGTATTTCTTTTATTTATATAACATCTTTGACATCTTTTGTTCCTGCCGGTTAAAATTTTTTACTGATGGGTGGTCAAAAAGTATGCGCAGAATGAAGGTTTTTCTTCTATACTTCTCTTTATTAATGATTCTTGCATTACTTTCGGGATGTTATTTCTTTCCCAAGGAGGAAGAACTGCTGGCGCCTCCCCTGGTAGAACCGGAGGTTATAGGTTATAAAACGGTGGATGTGACCATTGGGGATATTGAACAAGTAGTGAGGGGTACAGGCAGTTTCATTTCCAGTAACCAACTGAACCATTTCTTCAAATTCCGTGGTGGACGCCTTAAAAAAATCTATGTAGGAATGGGAGATTATGTGGAAGCAGGTACCTTGCTGGCGGAGTTGGATACAGACGATTTGCTTTACCGCATAAAGCTTCAGGAATTAGCATTGGAAAAGGCCAGGATCAATTATGAAAGGGTCAAGCTGGAAAGCGAGCTTGCGGGAGGTGGAAATAAGTTCGACCTTCGGATGGCGGAGCTGGATCTGGAGTCCAACAGGATTCAGCTTGAGAATTTACAGACTGAACTGGAAAAGTCCAAGTTAATTGCCGAAATATCCGGATATGTGGTATATATTACAGATACACAGCCCGGGGAAGTGATAAACGCATATCAGAATGTGGTGAGAATAGCTGATCCCACATCACTTCTCCTTGAATATACAGGCAGGAACTACAGGGATTTTGCACTGGGTGCCGAAGTACAGGTCACAATTGACAAGCAGGTTTATAAAGGTACAGTTGTTATGACTCCATACACTGTACCCTATGAAGAGATGGAGAGATACAAGGAAACGGTAAGAATTGAAGTGGAGGACCTGCCTGATGGTATACGGCTTGGAAGTTCCGCAGGGATTTCGCTGGTACTGGAAAGAAGCGAAAACACCATGATTGTGCCCCGCAGCGTACTGAGAATGTATCAGGGAAAGACTTTCGTATACGTCCTTGAAGACGGCATCAGGGTGGAGAAATACGTGGAAACGGGTATCCAGTCGGGCAATATGGTTGAGATATTGAGCGGACTGGACCCTGATGATAAAGTTCTTCTGAACTAGGAGGTATCGGCATTGCTGAATATAGTATTTCGCAAGATGATTAACAATAAATGGATGTTCGCATGCCTCCTTATCGGATGCCTCTTTGTTGTGGCCCTGGTAAGCAGTATACCCATATACACCCATGGAATTCTCCAGAGAATGCTTATCAAGGACTTGGAAAACTTTCAAAAGGACAAGGAAATTTTCCCCGGATCCTATGAGATAGAAATGAACCTTTACCAATACTTGCACGACGGAACCAGGAACGTATTTCAAGAGTATGACAAGATTTTCAATAATATGGCGGATGAAATAAACCTGCCTGTCAAGGAGAGCGCTGTAAGGATAGGCATGGATTACCTTATGCTCAACAAAGGTCCGGAAACGCTGGGTGGCAAGGATGTGAAAAAACCTATCATGCTGGATTCCCTGAAAAACATGGAAGACCACGTGGAAATCATAGCTGGCAGGATGTATGACGAAAACCCAGTTGACGGCGTATATGAGGTAATAATAAGCCAGGCAGCCATGAAAAACCTTCAGCTGGTATTGGATAGGGAATATATAATTTATGACATTATGAACAAAATGCAAACCCCATTAAGGGTAAAAGTGGTGGGAGTGTTTACCAGGTCGGATACCCAGGATATTTTCTGGTTTAACCGCATGAGCGAATATAATGAAAGCCTGTTTCTGAGCCAGAATGCCCTCATGAACTTCATAGCCGACCAGCCTTCTCCTCTTACCAAGGCAGAATGGTATTTTGGTTTCGACTACTACAGCATAAGTGTTGAAGAAGCAGGCGACATAGTATCCACCATGGACAAACATTTCCGGGAATATGTCCAGAGACGTGATGTAAGGATACAAATCCCTTGCTACAATATACTAAAAGAATATTTTGAGAGGGAAACCCACTTAAAAACCACTTTATGGATATTAATGGTACCTGTTCTTATTATGCTGTCGTTCTACACGTTCATGATATCGCGCCTTATAATAGGCAGTGAGGAAAATGAAATTTCACTGCTAAAGAGCAGGGGCGCAAGCAGTATGCAGATATTCAGGATATACCTTATTGAAAGCTTGCTGATCAGTGCCGTGTCCATACCATGTGGCCTTGTAATCGGCATTTTCCTTTGCAAAATAATAGGAGCTTGCAACGGTTTCCTTGAGTTTGTACAACGTACAGCATTGCCGGTTAAAATAAACGCCACGGCTGTCCTGTATGCTGCCATATCCATACTCATATTCATGATTTCCATGCTGGTGCCTGCTTTCAAGGCATCAAGAGTCTCAATTGTCATATATAAACAAACCAGGGCACGCAGCGAGAAAAAACCTCTGTGGCAGGTTTTATACCTGGATGTGGTTGTATTGGCCATTTCCATATACGGGTTGTACCGGTATAAGACTCACCAGGATTTTCTGCAGATTTCAGGAGTCAAGGGCACGGAACTTGAGATAGACCCGCTTCTGTTCCTCATTTCAACCCTGTTCATGCTGGGGGCAGGCATGCTGTTTTTAAGGATATACCCGTTTATTGTCAGGATTATTTTCCTGATTGGAAGGGATATCTGGTCTCCTTCCCTCTACGCTTCCTTTATCAAGGTGAGCCGCTCCCAGGGAAGCGAAAAGTTTATAATGCTGTTCATTATTCTTTCCATATCAATAGGCATTTTTAATGCCAATGAGGCACGAACCATAAACCAGAATATAGAAGACAAAGTCAGTTATAAAATAGGGGCCGATGTGCGGCTGATGGCAGTATGGCACAGCAATGCACCTTCCGGGAATGAAAGTATGTACATGGGCGGTATGGAAGAGGAAACTTATAATCCGGAATTTATCAGATACCAGGAACCACCGTTTCATGTCTATACTCAACTGGAAGGGGTTGAAAACGCGGCCAGGGTATATATAAATGAAGAAGTAAGTGTCAGGGCGTTGGACCAAACCGTCAAGAACACTAAACTCATGGCCATAAAACCTGATGAATTTGGAAAGACGGCATGGTTCAGGGCAGACTTGCTTCCATATCATTGGTATAACTATCTGAATCTCATGTCACTGTCACCAAGGGCTGCGTTGGTATCCCGGGATTTTCAGGAAAAATATGGTGTACAAAAGGGCGATGTGATAAATGTCAGCTGGGGGAAGAGCAATTACATTGATTGCATGGTTTATGAGTTTATCGATTACTGGCCTGGTTTCAATCCTGTGGAGGAGAGTCTTGTTGTTGCAAATCTGCCGTATATTCAAACACTTTATCCTATAGAGCCTTACGAAGTTTGGATTAAGAAAAAGGACGGAGAACTGGACGGAACCATCAATAACGCCATTATTGATAATGAGCTGGAATTAGAAGAAATTAGCTATATAGGCCAGGAAATCATAAAGCAGAAAAATGATCCACTTCTCCAGGGAACCAACGGGGCTTTGACATTGGGCTTCCTTGTTACAATGATAATTACCACCATAGGGTTCCTGATTTACTGGATACTCTCTATAAAAAGCAGGGTGCTCCAGTTTGGTATTTTCAGGGCTATGGGCATGAAGCTCAGAAGCGTTATCGGGATGCTTGTATTTGAACAGGTTTTGATTTCCTGTGCGGCGATCGTCGTAGGAATCATTGTGGGAGGAATATCCAGCCAGATATTTGTTCCGCTGTTGCAGATGGTTTACAGTTCCGCGGAACAGGTTCCCCCGTTCAGGGTAATCGCCAGCGGTGAAGATTATATTAAGATATACGCAATTGTCGGTTTTATGCTCCTGGTGGGATTTGCAGTGCTCAGCAGGATTATAGCCAAAATCAAAATTGATCAGGCGCTTAAGCTTGGTGAAGATTAGGAGGATAACTGTGTATTTGCTGAAAACCGTGGACCTTTACAGGGATTTCAAAACCGGTGCTATGACCGTGCATGCGCTTCGGAATGTCAATATAGAAATAGAAAAAGGGAAGCTTACCATTTTGATGGGGAGGTCAGGTTCCGGGAAAACCACGCTCATTAATTTATTGGGTGCATTGGATACTCCGACCTCAGGTAAAGTTTTCTTTAACGATATAGAAATTTCAAAGTTGTCTGCATCCAAACGTGACCAATTAAGAAGAGAAAAGATAGGATTAGTATTCCAGTCCATAGCGCTTATTTCTACCATGTCTGCTTACGAGAACCTGGATTTCAGCCTCAGGATTTCCGGAATCAGTGCCAGGGAACGCAAAAGGCTAGCCGAAGAAAGCCTGGAGCTTGTGGGACTTGGCAGAAGAATGAAACACAGGCCTCATGAACTTTCCGGCGGTGAACAGCAAAGAGTTGCCATTGCAAGGGCAGTGGCCCATAGACCTGAACTGGTCCTGGCAGACGAACCGACGGGAGAACTGGACACCCAGACCAGCTTAAGGGTGGTAAGCCTTTTTAAGAATCTGATTGAAAAGCAGGGGGTTACTGTCTTAATGACCACCCATGATCCCGATATGGTGGAAGTGGCGGATCATGTCTATATTCTCGAGGACGGTGAAATTGTTGATGAGAAACATAATTGAGTGCGATAATCTTGTGAAAATTTATAAGACCCAGGACACTGAAGTCGTCGCCCTTCAGGGCCTGAACCTCGAGATACAGGAAGGAGAAATGATGGCGATTATTGGCAACAGCGGAAGCGGCAAGTCAACTCTTCTCAACATGCTGGGCGGACTGGACAGACCTTCTGCAGGCAGACTGATTGTGGACGGAAGAGACCTGCTGAAACTTTCCAACAAAGAACTGGTGGAATATAGCAGGGAAGTGGTAGGTTTTGTATGGCAGAACAACGCAAGAAACCTGATCCCATATCTTTCTGCCCTTGATAATGTGGAAATTCCCATGATCCTGACAAATAAAAAGGCAAGAAGAAAACGGGCACTGGAACTGCTTGATATGGTTGGCCTGGCAGACAGAAGATATAATAAGCTCTCCCAACTTTCCGGAGGAGAACAGCAAAGAGTGGCCATTGCCATTGCCCTTTCCAATAATCCCAAGATCCTGCTGGCTGACGAGCCGACAGGTTCTGTTGACACCAGAACGACCCAAAGCATAATGGAACTTTTGCGGAAACTGAACAGAGAGCTGGGTGTCACCATAGTAATTGTTACCCATGACAGGCAGTTGTCCAGAATGGTTAACAGGGTTGTGGCTATACAGGACGGCAGGACCAGCAGCGAGTTTATAAGACGGAAAGGCTACAGTGAAGCTCTGGAAGAACTGATAAGCATACCTTTCGAAGGAGGAACCCACGAAGAATTGATCGTACTGGACAGGGGAGGACGTTTGCAATTGCCCAGGGATTGCATTGATAAGTTAGGCCTAAGCCAGAAAAGCAAACTGAAACTGGAGATTAAAGACGGATCTATTGTACTTGCTCCCGTGGACGAAGCCTGAAATTTATTAAAATAGATGATTTGCATGGCAATTTAATACCATACAGCTGCTGTTAGCACTCTCTTAAAGAGAGTGCTAATCTTGTCTTGACGTTGAGAATACAAAGATGTAATATGTAAAATATAGGTATCTATTCCCTTATGTAATTTAACAGGTAAGTTTTTATATCAACATACAGCATTCAGCAAGGGAGGTATGTAAATATGGAACATATCAAAGGAACTCTTTCAATAAACAGCGACAACCTAATGCCGATAATAAAAAAATGGTTGTATTCAGACAAAGATATTTTTATCAGGGAAATGGTTTCAAATGCTACTGATGCAATCAGCAAATATAAAAAACTGGTATTAATGGGTGAGGCAAAAGACAGCGGCAATGAGGAGTATAAAATCCTGGTGGTTGTGAATAAAAAGGAAAAAACACTGAAATTTATTGACAACGGGATAGGAATGACCGCAGAGGAAGTTGAAAAATATATAAACCAGGTAGCTTTTTCTGGTGCGGTGGAATTTATCGAGAAATACAAGGACAAGACTGATGTCCAGAATGATATCATAGGCCACTTTGGCCTGGGGTTTTATTCAGCCTTTATGGTGGCTGATAAGGTTCAGATTGATACCCTGTCCTGGCAGGAGGGCGCGGAAGCGGTACGCTGGATAAGTGCAGACGGTGTGGAATATGAGATGACAGGGTCCGACAAAAAGGAAAGAGGTACGGAAATTACCTTGTATATAAACAATGAAAACAAGGAGTTCCTTGATGAATCCGAAGTTAGGAAGGTTCTGAAAAAGTATTGCGGATTCATGCCTTATGAAATCTTTCTGGAAGAGGCGGGAAAAGGCACAAAAAAAGCAGCTAAGAAAGATGATAATTCTGCGGAAGAAAGCAAGCCTGAACCTATAAATGACACAAATCCCCTTTGGCTTAAGAAGCCGTCGGATTGTACAGATGAGGAATATAAAGAGTTTTACAGGAAGACATTTATGGATTTTAGCGATCCATTATTCTGGATTCATCTTAATATGGACTACCCGTTCAGGTTGAAAGGCATTTTATATTTTCCACGCCTGAGGCACGAATTTGAACTTAATGAAGGACAGGTAAAACTTTTTAACAATCAGGTGTTTGTAGCCGACAACGTAAAAGAGGTAATCCCGGAATTTTTACTGCTGCTAAAGGGTGCCATAGACTGTCCTGACCTTCCCCTTAATGTTTCCAGAAGCTTCCTGCAGAATGACGGGTTTGTACAGAAAATATCCGCCCATATTACAAGAAAGGTGGCAGACAAGCTTAAGTCACTGTATAAGGATGAACGGGAAAATTATGAAAAATACTGGGATGACATAAATCCCTTTGTCAAATACGGCTGCATGAAGGAAGAAAAGTTTTACGAAAGGGTTAAGGACTGCATCATATTCAAAACCACCAATAACGACTATGTTTTACTAAATGATTATCTGGAGAGAAACAAGGATAAGCATAAAGACAAGGTGTTTTACGTGACTGACGAAAAACAGCAGGCACAGTATATAAAGATGTTCAGGGACCAGGGAATGGAAGCGCTGATACTGAATTCCCTCCTGGACACCCACTTTATTCAGTTTCTGGAAATGAAAAACAGCAACATTTCCTTCAGCAGGGTGGATTCTGACATAGCTGACAACATGAAGGCAAAGGCAGTCAGCGAAGACACTGCTACGGATGAAGCTGTTATGGAACTGTTTAAGGAAATACTTAAAGATGATAAACTTAAAATCAGCGTTGAGAGCCTTAAGTCTGATTCAGTTCCGGCAATATTGCTGTTATCCGAAAGATCCAGAAGATTGCAGGAATTCAGCCGCATGTATGGGACTATGGGTCTGGATACGAGTATGTTTCCTGCAGAAGAGAAATTAGTGCTTAACCGCAGCAACAGCCTGATAAAGATGCTGGGCAAACTGAAGAATGATGAAAACAGAAAAAATGATGTGGAATTAATAGTCAGGCATGTTTATGATCTTGCAGTAATGTCGCAAAAGCAGCTGGAACCGGAGAATATGTCACAGTTTATTGAAAGAAGCAACAGGCTGTTGACAAGGCTGGTTTTAAGTTAATTAAAAAAGGAGGGCATAGCTCTATGTACAAGAAAATAATAGATATAACCCGGGAGATTCATTCTGGTATTGCCGTCTGGCCCGGTGACCCGGGAATAACAATGGAAAGGACCAGTTCCTTTGAAAAGGGGAATGGTTCCACTGTAACAAGGGTAAGCCTGGGGCTGCATACATCCACACACATAGACATGCCGCTGCATTTCATTGAGGGTGGCAAGACTTTGGATGAGGCGGATCTCACAAAGTTTGCCGGCCGCTGCAAGATATTTGAAATAACATCGGATAAAGCCATTACAAAAAATGATATTGAGAACCTGGATATCCAGAAAGGGGACATTGTCTTATTTAAGACAAAAAACAGCAACTACTCCCTTGATGAACCTTTTAAGTTTGACTTTATCTATCTTGACCTTGATGCGGCAGAGTATCTGACAGAAAAAGGTGTAAAGACCATCGGCATTGATTACCTTTCAATAGAGGCCTTTGGTTCCAGGGAACATAAGGTGCACAAGACCCTGCTGGAGAAAGAAATTGTGCTGATAGAAGGGCTGGACCTTAAGAATGTGGAGCCGGGGAATTACTTTCTAAGTTGTCTGCCCCTTAAGCTTAAGGGCTGCGAAGCGTCTCCCGTCCGTGCCGTACTGTTCGTCTTTTAGCACATACCAAAGTTGCGGCAATGCAATAGGGGGACGATATGATAAACGTCCCCCTGTTGCAGGCAGTTAATGAATATTTAACTTTCTTACTTCCTGTGACGCTATTTGTTGTCCTGTTCTCTTATTTCAACCCTGCGGATTTTGCCACTTATGGTCTTGGGCAGTTCATCCACAAATTCTATAATTCTCGGGTACTTATAAGGCGCTGTGACCTTCTTTACATGTTCCTGGAGCTCTTTTTTCAGCTCCTCGGAAGGTGTATACCCCTTTGCCAGCACTACTGTGGCTTTTACAACCTGGCCTCGCACTTCATCGGGAGCTGCTGTTATGGCACATTCCAAAACGGCGGGATGCTCAAGCAGCGCACTTTCCACTTCAAAGGGGCCTATCCTGTAACCTGAGCTCTTTATAACATCATCGGCACGGCCTACAAACCAGAAGTAGCCGTCCTCGTCACGCCAGGCCATGTCGCCGGTATAGTAAACATTGTTATTCCAAACTTTGCTGGTCAGTTCCGGATCCCTGTAATACCCGCCAAACATACCCACGGGTTTTCTCGAATGGGTACGGATGACAATCTGTCCTTCTTCGCCTACTTCACAGGAATTTCCGTTCTCATCCACCAGGTCTATGTCATAACCAGGAGAAGGTTTACCCATGGAGCCCGGTTTTGGTCTTATCCAGGGGTAATTTGCCAGGGTAACGGTAAGCTCTGTCTGCCCATAAGCCTCTGACAATTTCAGACCTGTTGCCTTGAGAAACTGGTAATAGACCTCGGGATTCAGCGGCTCTCCTGCAATGGAACAGTGTTTCAGGCAGCTGAGGTCGTATTTGGACAGGTCTTCCTTGATAAAAAACCTGTAGATTGTCGGAGGTGCACAGAATGTGGTGATTTTATATTTACTGATTATATTAAGCATTTCTGACGGCACGAATTTGTCGTAATCGTAGACAAATACCGCACTGCCGCACAGCCACTGTCCGTAAATTTTACCCCATAAAGCTTTAGCCCAACCCGTATCAGCGACAGTCAGGTGCAAACCGCCATCCTGCACATTCTGCCAGAACTTGGCTGTAAGGATATGTCCCAGCGGGTATGTAAAGTCGTGCTGGACCATTTTGGGCATTCCTGTGGTTCCTGAAGTAAAATACAAAACTGAAATGTCGCTATTTGATGGAAGCTCTTCTCCAGTGGGCTTTATAAAATCCGGAGAGGCCTTCTCTATTTCTGCGTCAAAGTCCAGCCAGCCCTCACGGCTTCCACCTACAAGGGCTATATATTTCACGGTGGGAGACTCCGGAAGAGCATCTTCAATATGGGCTATAACTTCATCTTCCGCTACAGCCACTATCATTTTAACATCTGCTGCATTATTCCTGTATACTATGTCTTTCTTTGTAAGAAGGTGTGTTGCCGGTATGGCTATGGCTCCCAGCTTATGCAGGGCGAGAAGGGCATACCAGAACTGGTATCTTCTTTTCAGTATGAGCATAACAGGGTCGCCCTTTTTTATGCCTAAATTTCTGAAGAAGTTGGCGGCTTTATTGCTCAATTCCTTCAGTTCACCGAAATTGAATATCCTTTCATCTCCCTTTTCATTACACCATACTATAGCCCGCTTGTTGGGATCTTGCTCAGCTATTTTATCAACTACGTCATATGCATAGTTAAACCTTTCGGGAATCTTTATTTCAAAATTGTTGTAAAAGTCTTCATAATCGGTAAAAGTTAATCTTGATACATATTGCTCCAACATATTCCTTCCTCTTTTCCATTTAGAATCAAAGCAAGTTTAGATGATTACTGAGATAAACTTCGCTTTTTTATTGTCCAGGGCTTCCATTTTATGTTTCCTGGACGAATCAAAATAGAGGGCGTCCCCTTCGTTAAGGATGATTTCATACCTGTCAATGGTTACTTTCATTCTGCCCTCAAGCATGTAATTGAATTCCTGGCCGGGATGCGTGTTGAAACCGTTCTCATCCGGTGGCAGGTCGGGTGAAACTGTGACAAGGAACGGCTCCGCCTTTTTATTGATAAAGTTATAGGCAAGGTTCTGATAGTCATATTCCTTTCTCCTGTTGACCTTTATTCCCTTATCCTTTCTTACGACACAGAAGATATTGAGCTTCGGTTCTTCACCTGTGAGAAGGGAGGTCATTTCCACGTTGAACCTTGACGCAATCTGGTACAGGAACCCCACGGGGATATCTGAATTGCCGCTTTCATATTCAAGATAGGTCTCCAATGGAATATTCAGTTCCTTTGCCAGTTCTTCAGCCGCTAAATCATATATTTCTCTTAATTCCCGTATTCTGTCCGCAATCTGTTGAATCTGTTCAGACATACTATCACCCTCAAACAAAAAATATTATTAATATATTAACATTTACCCTACATTTTAGTAAAGAAAAACTTTATCAAATTACACAAGTAAATCAATAAATTTCTTTGAGGCAGGAGATATGAACTGGTTCCTTTCTGTGATTATGCCAAGGCTTCGGACAGGCAATTGATACTCTGTTTCCACAACAAACAGGCTGCCTGTTTCTATTTCCTTTTTGACGCTTTCTCTGAGCACATGGGAGATACCGAGGCCTATTTTGGCAAGCTCAATGAGAAGCTCAATACTTTCCAGTTCAATTTCAGCTTTTATTTCCAATCCGTGTTGTTGGAAAAACCTGTCGAGGTTCCGCCGTGTGGAACTTTCCTTCTTAAGCATGAGAAGAGGCTGGCTGCAGAGTTCATGTAATGGCACTTTTCTGTTCCTTAAGTGGGAAAACTTTGATGATGCCACAAAGACATCCTCAACCTTCCTGAATTCTGTCGCTTTCAAATCCTTTTCAGTTACAGGCAGGGTGACAATGCCAAAATCGATCATGCCTTTTTTAAGGATATCTATTATCTGGTCCGAAGTACGGTTTATTATCTGGAACCTGATATTGGGATAAGTTTCTATGAATTTTTTTATGTAAGGTACGACAAAGTAACGGCAGATGGTGTCACCTGCGCCGATCCTGACGGTGCCGAAATTGATGTTTTTTATTTCTGTAAGGTGCGATTCTCCGGCCTTGATGAAATTGAAAGCCTGCTCAATATAATTGAAAAGTATCTCACCTTCAGGCGTCAGCACAATCCTGTTTCCTTTACGGTAAAAAAGCCTGTATCCGGTTTTGTCCTCCAGATTTTTGATTGACTGGCTTACGGCAGACTGTGAAATAAACAGCCTTTTGGCAGCTTCGGAAAAGCTCAGATGCCTGGCTGCATAATAAAAGATTTTGTACCATTCAAAATTTATATCCATAAGCATCACTTATTTATATAATTAATATTATTAATTTAATTAATATAGTTTACCATAGTATAATTAAGCTGACAACCTGAAATAAAATAACGGTCTTTATATAAATCAGGTAAAAGAAGAAACAAACTAAAAAAAACATAAGAAGGAGAGTATTATGGGCGGCAATGTAAAGAGGATTTTTGTTGAAAAGAAAAAAGGGTTTGACGTGGAAGCCCGGGCAATGTATAACGACTTAAGCAGAAATCTTGGAATAAAAGGTTTGAGCTCCATTAGGATAATAAACCGATATGATATAGAGGGCATCAGTGATGAAGAATTTGAAAAGTCAAAGGAACTGGTGTTTGCTGAACTGCAGGTTGACACAATATATGAAGAAAATGTGGAGATAGATAACGGCAAGGTTTTTGCGGTGGAATACCTGCCCGGCCAGTATGACCAGAGAGCTGACTGGGCGGCTCAATGCATCCAGGTAATAACAGGCAAGGAGCGTCCCATAGTAAAAGTGGCAAAAGTTATTGTAGTTGAAGGTGATGTCTGTGAAGAAGATTTCGAAAAAATAAAGGAATATTGCATAAATCCCATAGAAAGCAGGGAAGCAAAGCTGGATAAACCGGAATCTTTAGAAACTGTTGTGGAAGTTCCTGCTGATATAGAAACAGTGGAAGGCTTTACAGAAATGACGGATGATGAAATCGGTGAATACTTGAGAGACCAGGGTTTTGCCATGTCATTTGCCGACCTTAAATTTTGCCAGGTATATTTCCGGGATGTTGAGAAACGGGACCCGACAGTTACTGAACTTAAAGTAATAGACACTTACTGGTCAGACCACTGCCGGCATACAACATTTTTAACATCGATAAAGGATGTGGAGTTCGAAAACGGGAAATACACAAGGAAAATAAGAGATACTTTTGAAGAGTATAAAAAATCCAGGGAGTTCATATACAAGGGCAGGCACAAAGATATTACCCTTATGGATATTGCCACAATCGCCATGAAGGAATTCAGGGAAAAGGGAATGCTGGACGATTTGGAGGTTTCTGAAGAAAAGAATGCCTGCAGTATCAGAGTTAAGGTTGATGTAAACGGAAAAGAAGAAGACTGGCTGGTTATGTTTAAGAATGAAACCCATAACCATCCAACGGAGATTGAGCCTTTCGGCGGCGCTGCTACCTGTCTTGGAGGAGCGATACGGGACCCGCTTTCAGGCAGAGCTTACGTATACCAGGCTATGCGCGTTACAGGGAGCGGAGATCCCAGAACCAAAATAGAAGATACTCTGAAAGGCAAACTTCCCCAGCGTAAAATAACCATAGGCGCTGCTTTAGGGTACAGTTCCTACGGAAACCAGATAGGGTTGGCTACAGGAAAAGTGGCGGAAATATATGACCCTGGTTATGTGGCAAAAAGAATGGAAATAGGCGCGGTTATAGGAGCAGTACCTGAAAAAAACGTTATAAGGGGCGTTCCGGAAAAGGGAGACGTAGTGATTCTTGTAGGAGGAAGAACAGGCAGAGATGGCTGCGGTGGGGCAACAGGCTCGTCCAAGGAACATACCGAGGAATCGCTGGCCAGCTGCGGCGCAGAAGTCCAAAAAGGCGACCCCGTTACTGAAAGGAAATTGCAGCGGTTGTTCAGGAACCCCGAAGTATCGTTGATGATTAAAAGATGTAATGATTTCGGTGCAGGTGGTGTGTCCGTCGCCATAGGGGAACTGGCCGACAGTTTGAGGATAGACCTGGATTTGGTTCCTAAAAAGTATGAAGGACTTGACGGTACGGAGCTTGCCATTTCAGAATCCCAGGAGAGGATGGCAGTCGTGGTTTCAAAGGACGATGCCGAAGAGTTCATTCGGAAAGCTCGTGAGGAGAACCTGGAAGCCACTGTGGTTGCTGAAGTTACTGATACAGGACGGCTCCAGATGTTCTGGAGAGGAAAGGCTATAGTTGATATCACCAGGGAATTTCTGGATACCAACGGAGTTACCCAGGAAACAAAGGTCAGGGTGGATGAGCCGGACCATTGTGCCTCATTTTTCAGTTTACTTCCTGATGATGTTGCCCGGTACCATGGCTGTATCGGGAAAATGTGGGAGGAAAACCTGAAGCGCCTTGAAGTTTGTGGCCAGGAAGGACTCGTGGAGATGTTTGACAGTACCATCGGTGCAGCCACTGTTCTAATGCCCTTTGGCGGAGAATACCAGCTTTCACCGGCTGAAGGAATGGCAGCCAAAATCCCTGTTGCGGATGGGGAAACCACCACCGGCACGTTAATGTCATTCGGATTTAATCCCAAAATTGCGAAATGGAGCCCTTATCATGGCGCAGTTTACGCCATTGTTGATTCAGTTGTGAAAATTGCCGCCATGGGTGGCCAATATAAGAATATACGTCTGACTCTGCAGGAATATTTCGAGAAACTTGGAAGTGACCCGTCAAAATGGGGGAAACCGTTTTCTGCCCTGCTTGGCGCATATTATGCCCAGTACAGGCTTGGTATCCCGGCCATAGGTGGCAAAGACAGCATGTCAGGCACTTTCAATGATTTGAATGTACCACCCACTCTTGTGTCCTTTGCCGTGGCACCGGTAAATATAAAAAAAGTAATTTCCACGGAATTTAAAAAACCGGGAAGCAAGGTGGTGATACTGCCCGTTATACGGGATGAACTCTTCCTGCCGGATTTTGACGTGCTGAAACGCAATCTTGATATTGTTGCAAAGCTTGCGGAAAGCAAAAAAATCTCTGCCGCTGCAACGGTGGGTGAAGGTGGCGTTGCTGCAACAATTTCGAAAATGTGCTTTGGAAACATGCTGGGTTTTGAATTTGCAGGCTATGTAAATGCTGAAGAAATATTTACGCCCCATTACGGTTCCATTGTATTGGAATTGACTGATGAGGATGCTGAGGGATTGCTGAAGGAAACAAATTTTAAAGTAATTGGCGTTACCAGCAGCAAAAGGTGTATTAGGGTAAATGATACGGAAATATCGCTTGAAAAGCTTGTGGATGCCTGGTTAAGTCCCCTGGAAGGGGTTTTCCCCATAAGAAAAAGCATCAGAAGTAGCAACAAGGGCGTTGATTCAGTGCCTGAAATATCCCTTGACGTGACAAGCTGGAGGCAATCTGCAAAAAGTATATATAGAGGAATTTCAAAGCCTCGGGTTTTCATACCTGTTTTCCCAGGCACCAATTGTGAGTACGACACAGCCAGAGCCTTTGAAAGGGCAGGGGCAGTAACGGATATAATGGTGGTTAAAAATCTTACTTCCAAAGATATAGAGGCATCCCTTGAAGCTATGATAAGAAAAATCGAAAACAGCCAGATTATAGCCCTGGCAGGAGGCTTCAGTGCCGGAGACGAACCTGATGGTTCGGGGAAATTTATTGCGGCCGTATTTCGGAATCCATATGTGTCGGATGCCGTAATGAAGCTGCTGAAAGTAAGGGACGGCCTGATTCTTGGCATATGCAACGGCTTCCAGGCACTGATAAAACTGGGACTGGTTCCATATGGTGAGATCAGGGACCTGGACCCGGAAAGCCCCATCCTGGCATACAATACCATAGGTCGCCATATATCATGTATGGTAAGAACAAAGGTTGAATCCAAACTTTCCCCGTGGCTCAGCAAAGCTGAACTGGGAGAAATTCATACTATACCTATTTCTCATGGCCAGGGACGGTTTGTGGCTACCGAAGCGGAGCTTTCCAACCTTATCCGCTCCGGCCAGGTTGCCACACGGTATGTGGACCTTGACGGAAATGCCACCATGGACTTAAGGTTTAACCCCAATGGTTCCCTTGGGGCTGTGGAAGGCATTACAAGCCCTGACGGCAGGGTATTTGGCAAAATGGGCCATTCTGAAAGAATATCATGGGGAACATATTCAAATATCCCAGGCAATAAAGACCAGAAGATATTTGAATCGGGCGTTGAATATTTCAGATAAAACAGGTTATACCGGAAATAATCAGTCCGGCAGAAAATTCATACATGCAAAGTTATGTATGTCGCTTTTGAGGCGTTATTCTCCTGTGGCCCAGTGCTCTGGCCCTTATTTGTGCTAAATTCGAGAATAAGGTATCGCTTATTGACCTGAGAACTGGCAGTACCCGGTGGGATTTCTCAAAAATTAAGACCGCCGGGTACGCTATTTTGTATGACAATATTACAAAATATTTTGCAAATACAGAATTCCCCATTTTTTCAAAATAGCCGCAAAACCGCTTAAGTTTCGGGAACTGGGTGAAGAATATCATGGCGTGCCAGAATTCATGGGCAGGGCTGCTTTTTACCTTTCCCCAGTAAATCTTGTATTTATCCCTCAAAGAATCTTTCTGAAAGATGGATTTATTATTATCATCTGTCAGTCCTGCTTCTTCGGCCATACTGGTAATCTTCGCACCGGGCAGAAAATACAGGCCATGTAGCTGTAGCCTGAAAGGATGAGGCAGCATCCTACAAAGCTTATATGTGTGCTTAATATCTACAGTATTTTCAAAAACGTGCTTAAGCATAAAATCATAGGTAATACGTGGAACACCCGCTTCTTTCAGAATATTGGCTGCATCCAGTATTTGCTGCTGGCTTTCGCTGCGGCCGAATATTCTTTTCCTGACTTTTGCCGAGCCGGATTGTATACCCATCACAACGCTGCCAAGGCCTGCATCCACCAGATACTTGATTGTATTATGATTCACCGTCAGCGGATGGCACCAAATCTGAAAGGGTAGTCCAATCCGTTTTTTATACTCATGGCAGAATTCCTCAATCCATATTTTATTGGACGGAAAAATTTCATCCCAGAAATGAATAAATTTTATGTTTTTGTAATGTTTCAAGGCAGCCTCAAGTTCGTCTACAACATTGGATGGGCTGCGGTATCGTAAGTAGGCACCTTTTCCGGCGTATAGGCTTTTTATTGCAGGAGAACAGCAATATGTGCAGGAAAAAGGACATCCCCGGGATGCCGAAAGTTCATAAATGACAGCTCTTGAAGCCCTTTGGCGGTTAAGCCTGCCTTTCTCGATAAAATATTTATTGTCATTGCTAAAACATGGCATTGAGTAAAAGTCCAGATCGGACAAAGGCTGCAATATTTCATTATGGATGATTTCATTACCGTTCTTGTACACCAGGTTTGGAACACTTTCAAGAGAAAGGTTTTTTGTAAGCGTATCAGCAAGGCTTGCAATAGCCCGTTCACCTTCGCCTGCTATGACATAATCTGCGTATTCCAGGCTTTCATCCGGGAAAAGGGTTGGATGTACACCTCCCCATACAACCGGTATGTCAAACTTTTTCTTTAAAAAATTGGTTAAGGTTACGGCAGCATCCAAATACAATGAAGTCATTACACTGATTCCTATAAAAATGGGACTATTGCTTTGGATTATTTCAGCCGTCAGGTCAAGTTCCCTGTGAGTTATCCTGTCCGGCTTAATGCTGTTAAAGTCCTTGAGAAAGATAATGACCGGATTATAACCGTATACATTCAAAGACTTTTCAAGACATCTGATACCCAAGGATTTCGGATTGTACAGGCTTATTAGTATTATTGTATCTTTCACGTTCATGCCTCCGGAAGTACATATTTTATTTAGTTATATGGAAACTGTTTTATATTATGTATAACCGGAAATAGCATAAGAAAAGAAACTGTCTGTTGGTTGAAGTTAAAATATCATATAAGATGTTTTATTGAAATAAATATTATATTGTAGTACTTTTATGAGGTTGGAAAATGAAAGTTATATATTTAAAAAGATCTTATATTTATAAGGCAGTTTTATTTATCATAGTCCTGGCAGTGGCTCTGATACTTGCGGAATCTTTTATAACGCCTTCGATAGCGGTGTTTTCATATAACAATGAACTCCCCATCTATTCCGTTGAATGCCAGGGGAAAAAAGCTGCCATTACTTTTGATTGTGCCTGGGGAGCTGAAGATATACCGGAAATCCTGGATGCCCTGGAAAATGAAAATGTCAGGGCCACCTTTTTTATTGTGGGCCAGTGGGCTGAAAAAAATGGAGACGCAGTTAAACTCATAGCGCAAAAAGGGCATGATATAGGCAATCATTCATATTCCCATTTAAGGATGGGAATGTTGGACCTGGACAGGACAAAGAAGGAAATACAAAAGTGCACCGACAAACTGACTGAAATTACAGGTGTCAAGGTGGAACTTTTCAGGCCTCCATACGGTGACTACAGCAAAAACTTAACCAGGACCGCGGCTAAAATGGGTTACTATACAATCCAGTGGGATGTGGATTCTCTTGACTGGAAAGAAGATATAAGCGCTGAAACCATAACAGAAAGAGTACTGAAATACGTCAGGCCAGGTTCCATAATACTTTTTCACAATGACACAAAACATACGGCGAAGGTTTTGCCCGGTATCATAGCATCACTAAAAGAAAAAGGCTATGAACTGGTGCCTGTGTCGGAATTGATACTGCGTGACAATTACACAATAGACCATACCGGAAGGCAAATCTCCAGGAAATGAATGTGTTGGGAATAATGGTCAGGTTTAGGCAAACTTCATCTGGAAAAGTCAAATTTGGTTGATATTTTGAGTTTTAGGATTTTCATATTCATTTTTTTGTAATATAATATTAACGTTATTAACCAAATTTTGCATATATTCACCATTAAAATGTATTCTAAAACAGTTTAAGGTTGAATAAACATACACTAGAAAAAATTCAAGGAAAACACGCAAGATTAGAGGGAGGGGTTGGGGTCTGATGGTCGGCAACATTATTGAGAATAATTCTGTTACCATTGCGGGTAAAATTATTTCCAACGTCGAGTTCAGCCATGAAGTATACGGCGAAGGTTTTTACTCATTCATCCTTGAGGTTCCCAGATTAAGCAGCAGCAGCGATAAAATTCCAGTAACAATTTCTGAAAGGCTGGCCGGTAGGGAAAATCTGAAGTTAAATACATATGTTCAGATTGATGGCCAGTTCCGGTCCTACAATAATTATTCTGAAAGTGGAGGAAACAAGCTTATCCTGACGGTATTCGCGCGGGAGATAGCCTTTATTGACACCGATGCCCGCATTAAGAATCCTAACCAGATATACCTGAACGGATATATCTGTAAACCTCCGGTTTACAGGACCACTCCTTTTGGAAGGGAGATAACAGATATCCTCCTTGCCGTTAACAGGCCCTATAATAAGAGCGACTACATTCCTTGTATAGCCTGGGGGAGAAATGCAAGGTATTGCGGGACCCTGAAGGTGGGAGATAACCTGAAAATCTGGGGGAGAATCCAAAGCAGGGACTACCAGAAAAAACTTCCTACAGGAGAAGTACTTAATAAAGTAGCTTATGAGGTTTCCATCACAAAACTTGAGGTGGGGACGGAAAATAATTATAGAAGTGGTGACGAAAAAGCCGCGGAAAGCTATTCCTTTGAATAAAATAAAAACCCAGGAACGAAAGTTCCTGAGTTTTTACACAATTTTCACTAAATGACTTCACTGTAATTCACTACTTGAATAACAGCAGTTTAATTTTTTTATTCCTTACAAAATATCTCCACTGCCTCATCAGATAGGGGATCAGGTAATGGTCCACACCAAATGCATGGCCGGATTTGCCCATCAAAGCTATCGCAGCAGGAATGAACCACCAGTTGTAATCATATAATCCTGTGGACAGTATAAAGTTAAGGTTAAGTCCCAGTGATACCAGACACGCTATAAATGTAAAAGTACCTGAAAGAAATGCAAGTCCAAGGCCCACTTCCGCAAGGACAATCAGAACCTGGAAGAACAACGCGTTGGGTATAATGATGTTTTCAGCTATCCATGCATACCAGGCAGGGGTATGTTCTGAAATTATCCTGAAAACTACCTCTCCTGTTTCAGTGACAGAAGCGCTTGTTGTGGTATCAGCCGGCAATCCGGCAAGGAGTGGTTTCGTAAGCCATCCGCCGCTTATCTTGCCGATGCCTTCGACAAGCCAGGAATAACCGAAAAACAGCCTTAAGGGTACCAGCCAGAATGTGGGGTTAAGGACGGTAAAATGCCTTTCAACAATTGATTTTGACTGTCTTTTATAGAAAAATTCATTTTTAATATACCTGAATACCAGTTCGAAACCACCTATTCCGAAAAGGTAATGGATATTAACCATGTATTTTAAAATGATGGATATAAAGATGGGGAACTTCCTGCCCATTACTTCGGACACGGCGCAGTAGCTTCCTACTGAAACCATTATTCCGTGCAGTTTGGGACTAAGTTCTTCCTTCTTTTCATTTCTTATATCGGCGAGAATATTTTTGGCGGCGTTCCTGCCCGTTTGAATGGCAGTTTCCACCAGAGCCGGCAGAATTTCATCACCCGATATGAAAGCTGCAATATCGCCGACGGCATACACATTGGGATATTGCGTCCTTGTATATTTGTCCACCTTTATTCTTGCAGAAGGCCCCGTTTCAATATCAATGGGCTGTGAAAGCCGGGCGGCCCTTATTCCGGCAGTCCAGATAAGGGTATATGTATCAACCTTTGTTCCGTCTCTTAACTCAATAAAGTCTTCAGCCACCTTTGCCACCGGAGAATCTGTTATTACATTGACATTTTTCCTGGCCAGGTATCTCATTACCTTTTTTCTGTTTGATTCAGACAAGGTGCACAATATTACGGGCAATGCTTCCACCAGTATAAGGTTTACCTCGTCTCTTGAAATATTATACTCCTCGCAAAGGGTTTTGACCCAGATGGAGAGTTCGCCTATCATCTCAACGCCGGTAAAGCCACCACCGCCGACTACAAAAGTCAGCAGTTTTTTTCTCTTCTCTACGTCCTGCTCCTGGGAAGCCTTTATAAAACATTCTTTAATATGTTCTCTTATACGGATGGCATCTTTCAGGGACCATAACGGATACGCATATTTGTCCATGCCTTCGATGCCATAAAAATTTTGCTCACTGCCCAGCGCTATTACCAGATAATCATATTCATAACGGTGGTTTTCCGAAGCTACGTAACTATTACTAAAGTCGATGGATTTTATTTCATCCTTTATAACATTAACCGGGGTGTATTTGAATATTTCTCTTAATGGTATGGCCACCGCTTCTTCCGGCACCTTATTTCCGGCTACCTCATGAAGTTCGGTAAGCAAGGTGTGGTAAGGATTTTTGTCAATAATGGTAATGTCTATTTCTTCCTTAGGTCTTTTCTTTTTAGCCAGTGTAAGAGCAACCTCAACTCCTGCATAACCTGCACCTAAAATAAGAACTTTCTTTGCCATTTTTTTCCCCTCCATTGCTATCATATAATATTAATACCCTGAATTTCAAATAATATATAAAATTTTGATTAATATGCTAAAACTTTCTTTATAATTTTGTCGGATATGCTGTTAAATGTTATTATATTATTAGAAATATTCAGGCCCATGTCAATATTCCGGTTACCTATGCATACCCGGCCTATGTTTGCATTTCGCTGAGTTGTTTAGACCAGGGTATAGACGGGTAGATAAAGGAAAAAGGAAAGGTGGTCCATATACTGAAACTTGCAAGAGCTTGTCGCATTTTAGCGGTTATTATATTATTGATGTTGATGCCGGGGTGCATAAGGCATAAAGAATTGCCTTACACATCTTCGGATTTTATTATGGGTACATATGTGACCCAGAGGATTTATGGAGAAAACGCGGAAGAGGCTGCCAAAGAAGTGCGCCAGCGGCTTGAGGATATAGAAAACAGGATGACAATTAACGCCCCGGGCGGCGAGATAAACAACTTAAATGAAATGGCGGGCAATGGGGTGGTAACTTTAAGCAGTGATACGTATTATGTAATCAGGGAAGCCTTGACATATTCAGAACTAAGCGGTGGTGCGTTTGATATCACCATAGGTCCTGTTGTAAAATTGTGGGGGGTATTCAGCGATGATGCCCGTGTGCCTGAACCCCATGAAGTTGAGGAAAAGGTCAAGCTTGTTAATTATAGGGATTTGATTTTGGAGGAACCTGATAAGGCGAAACTTACCAAACCAGGCCAGATTGTTGATTTGGGAGCCATTGCCAAAGGATATGGCGGAGACGAGGCAATAAGGATTTATAAAAAGCATGGCATCAAATCCGCATATATAAACTTAGGAGGAAACACAGTAGTCCTGGGCAGTAAACCTGATGGGTCGCCCTGGAGGGTGGCCATCCAGAATCCCAGGGGAGAAAACAATACATATATTGGCATTGTCCCGGTAACCGACAAGGCCGTAGTTACGTCAGGAGATTACGAAAGGTATTTTGAAAAAGACGGGAAAAGGTATCACCACATATTTGATCCCAAAACAGGTTATCCTGCTGAATCAGATTTGATAAGCGCCTCTGTAATAACGGAAAAATCCATAATGGCTGATGCCCTGTCCACAGCGGTATTTGTACTGGGACTTGATAAGGGTATGGAGCTGATAGAAAACCTGGAAGGCGTGGAAGGCATATTTGTCACACGGAAAAAAAAGGTTTATGTTTCTTCAGGCCTTGCGGAAACGTTTATATTTGATGATAAAAGCGGAGAGTTTGAATATGTTCAAAAAAGGTGACCTGGTAATTTTAATATTTGTGGCAGCGATTCTTGGACTGTTTTTTTTATACAGGTATGGGTTAAGCGGCAACGGCGGCGAAATAACCGCCGTAATCAAGCAGGAAGACAAAGTCCTGATGGAAGTGGATTTAAGCAAAGTGCAGGAAACACAGCATTTTTATATTGATGGTCCATACCCGCAGACAGTGAGGATTGAGAACGGTAGAATACGTTTTGAAGATGCGGAATGTCCTGACAAGGTTTGCGTAAAAACCGGATGGTTGGATAAACCCGGGGACGCGTCAGTCTGTTTACCCAATAAAACCATTATTTATATTGAAAGCAGGAGTTCAGATATTGACGGTATAAGTTATTAGGTACCTGATGGAAAAACTTCCACTGAGATAGAAAAATACAAGGGAATGATATATAAAAAATGAAAATCAAAGTAGGAAAAATTGTAATAATGGCCCTCATGATATCCCTGGCGCTGGCCTTGTCTGTAGTGGAATCATGGATTCCTGTGCCAATTCCCATTCCTGGAATAAAGCTGGGGCTTCCTAATATTATAACCATAGTGGTGATTGTATTTTTCGGATATAAAGAGGCGTTACTGCTGGTTATTCTGCGTACAGTAATGGCTTCCTTTTTTACAGGTGGTCCGGTAGTATTTCTTTTTAGCATTACAGGAGGCATATTGAGTGCGTCCGTGATGTATATTCTGTTTAGAAAAATGCAAAAGTTTTTAAGTATTGTTGGCATAAGTGTTGCCGGTGCCGTAATGCACAATACAGGACAACTGGTTATTGCAGTTTTGCTCATGGGACATGCCGTTCTGGCCTATTTCCCGGTACTATTGATCTCGGCGGTTGTAACTGGAAGCGTCGTTGGTGTTACAAGTTCTATCATTATAAAAAGGCTGGAAAAAACTGAGTGGGCAAAATTAACATGATGTAGCGGATGGTGAAATGAATGTCGGTAGAATTTAAAGAGATTCAGAATGAGATGGCGCAGGTTGAAGAGTGTATAAGGTCAAACATAAAGTCAAAAAACAGCCTGTTGGAGCAAATATCCCTTGATGTGGTACAGTCAGGGGGGAAAAGGCTAAGGCCCGCCTTTACCATACTGGCGTCAAAGTTCGGGAAAAAACAGGGAGAAAATATAATAAGGGCAGCCAGTGCCATAGAAATATTGCATACAGCCACTTTAGTGCATGACGATATTGTGGACCGTGCAAAAATGAGAAGAGGGAGGCTCACGGTATCAGAAGAGTACGGCGTGGACATGGCAGTATATACAGGTGATTTCCTTTTTACAAAAGCCGTTCTTATGCTTTCCAAAGATATTGAAACAGACAAACTGGATATACTGGCAAAAGGAATAAAGTCCATTTGCGAAGGAGAAGTGGACCAGTTTTTGGGCAGGTTCAACACGGAATTATCTGTTCTTTCATACCTTAAGAGGATTAACAGGAAGACAGCCTTTTTGTTTGGGTCTGCATGTGCCTTGGGAGCCGGCCTTTCCAAGTGTCCTGAAAATATATCAAGGAAGCTTATCAGATTTGGTATAAATTTCGGGATGGCTTTCCAGATAAGGGATGATATAAATGATTATGCCCAGGATGAGAAAACAACAGGAAAAACAACAAACAACGACATTGTAAGGGGAGTAATCACCCTCCCGGTAATATATGCCATGGAAAACTGTAAGGATATAAAAGATAAGATCCTTGCCATCCCCCATGAAAAGGGACGCGAATGGGATTTTGCATCCGAAATCAGGGAACTTGTTATAAAAAATGGCGGCATAGACCGGTCAGCAAAAGTTTTGGAAAAATATATTGAAAGGGGACTTGATGTACTTGGTTCATTGCCTGTAAATGTATACAGGGACAGGTATGAATCACTGATAAAGAGCCTTGGGGTTGCCGACTAGAAAAAAGGGTGTGTAAGATATTATTGTATAAATAAAAGGATACAGGGGCGTCAAAAAATGGGAAGCATTGCGTCAGTAGTGCTGAATAACAGTACCAGGAGTTATGACAAGGAATATCATTACAGGATACCTGAAACCCTGGCTGGTTTGATAAAACCAGGGGTCAGGGTTATTGTCCCCTTTGGCAGGGGAGACAAGTCCCGTGAAGGATACGTGCTTAATGTGCTTAACAGTTCTGAAATGACTGAACTGAAAGAGATTAAGAGAGTGCTGGATACTGAGCCCGTTTTGCGGGAAGACCTGATAAAGCTGGCAAAATGGATGAAGAAAAGGTATATATGTACCTATTCGTCTGCAATCCGTTGCATGCTTCCTGCAGGAATAAATGTAAAAAGTGTAAAGATTGTTAAGCTTACAGGAGAAAATGAGCCCCGTGAACTTCCTGCCGGAAGCGATGCGATTATAGCTCTGCTGGAAAAATCGGAAGGCCAGTGTGAGTATAATGAACTTAGAAGGCAATATACACATCCTGACTTTTTAAAAGTCTTCAAACAGTTACAAAGAATGGGCATTGTTGATGTGACGGAAGAATATAAACCGCTGGTAAGGGAAAAAATTGCCAGGGCCGCATTTCTGAAAGCCTCTCCTGAAGAAATTTCCGACCTGATTGAAAATGACAGGATTAAAAGCATCCAACAGATCAGGGCTCTGGAAATCCTTATGGACAACGGTTATGAGCTTATACAGGATTTAATGCATTTTGCCGGAATATCCTACAGTGTGATTAATACATTATATAAAAATGGTCTTATTGATATAAGGGATGTTGAAATAGAAAGAAACCCCTTTGAAGAAAACATCGAAAAGTCAGAACCTTTAAAGCCCACCGATGAACAGCAATTTATCCTTGACAAGCTCATATCCTGCAGCAGGGAAGACAGCTTCAGGGAAATTCTTCTCCATGGAATTACAGGAAGCGGAAAAACAGAAGTATACATGCAGTTTATCGAGTGTGCCATTTCCAAGGGGAAAACGGCTATAGTGCTGGTGCCTGAAATTTCACTTACGCCTCAGGTAATAAAGCGTTTCAGGTCAAGATTTGGAGAAAGCATTGCCGTGCTGCACAGCAGGCTCTCCCTGGGCGAAAGGTATGACCAGTGGCGGCTTATAAAGAGCGGAAAGATAAAAGTTGTAGTGGGGGTTCGGTCGGCAGTATTTGCACCTCTTGAGAACCTTGGGGCTATAATTATAGATGAAGAACATGAACCGACATATAAATCCGAAACCACTCCCAAATATGACGCGAGAGATGTGGCCAGGGCAAGATGTATGGAAAACAGGGCAATATTGGTACTGGGGTCTGCCACTCCTTCCCTGGAAACGTATACCCTTGCCCAGGCGGGAAAAATTGAACTTCTGAAAATGACAAAAAGGCCCAATGATTATGACCTTCCGGACGTGGAAATCATTGACATGAGGCAGGAACTTGGCAGTGGAAACAGATCAATTTTCAGCAGAAAACTGGAGGATGCCATAAAAGCCAATGTGGAGGCCGGACATCAGACAATACTGTTTCTGAACAGGAGAGGAAATGCAAATTTCGTGTTGTGCCGCAACTGCGGTGTGGTTATAAAATGTCCCAAGTGTAATATTTCGCTGACATACCATAGCTACAATAACAGACTCATATGCCATTATTGCGGATTCACGGTAAAGGTACCGCAGGACTGCCCTGTTTGCAGGAGTCCTCACATAAGGTTTTTTGGCATAGGTACTCAAAAAGTGGAGGAAGAACTGAAAAAGCATTTCGGAGATATTACATTTCTCCGTATGGACACTGACACCACACTGAGGAAGAATGCCCACGAAAAAATACTGAAAAACTTTGAGGAAAACAATATTAACATCCTTCTGGGCACACAAATGATAGCCAAAGGTCTTGACTTTCCAAATGTGACACTGATCGGTGTCCTGGCGGCAGACATTTTGCTGAATGTGGACGATTACAGAGCTTCTGAAAGGACCTTTCAACTGGTCACCCAGGTTGCGGGGAGGGCTGGAAGAGGGCCAAACAGGGGAAAGGTTCTGGTACAGACGTACAATACTGATGATTACAGTATACAGGCGGCATGTAAACAGGATTATGAAGGATTTTACAGGCAGGAGATCCTGGTCAGGAAAAATTTGAATTACCCACCATTTACGAATATTGGCGTAGTAATAGTAAAAGGTTTGGATGACAAACTGGTTCAGCAAAAAATAAAGGAAGTATATGATAAGATACAGGACATGGTGAGTGACAGCAGACCGGACTTTGGCGCAATAGGTCCCATGAGGGCGCCTATATCCAGAATAAATGGACGTTACAGGTGGCGTATCATTGTAAAGTGCAGGAGTTATTCCTTTTTGGTGAACCTGTTTACAAAGGTATACGATGATTTCATAGCGGGTAAAGAACGGGGTAAGGTGGATTTGTCTGTGGATATCAATCCCATCAATATGTTATAATAAAATGTACGGTTATACCGCATACATGAAAAGGTTGGCTGTTTAAGCTTTATAAATTCATATACTTTATTTAAAGAGAATAGTAATACCTGGAAAATATTCCCTGGGATTATTCAATAATAGCGGAATGATAGGTAGAATAGGTGGTGAAAAGAATTATGGCAATAAGGAATATCAGAACAGAAGAAGACAATATATTAAGAAAGAAATCAAAACCTGTGGAAAAGATAGATCAGAGGACTCTTACCCTTCTTGATGACATGGCTGAAACCATGTACAGTGCTAACGGTGTAGGGCTTGCGGCCCCACAGGTAGGCGTGCTGAAAAGGATTGTTGTGATAGATGTGGGAGACGGCCTGATAGAACTGATTAACCCGGAAATTATTAGTGAAAACGGGGAACAGACAAAGGCAGAAGGATGCTTAAGCATACCCGGCATATACGGACTGGTTAAAAGGCCTGAGGAAGTAACCGTTAAAGCCCTTGACAGGGAAGGAAAAGAGTTCACCGTAAAAGGAGAAGGACTATTGGCTGTGGCATTATGTCATGAAATAGACCATTTAGACGGTATACTCTTCAGGGACAAAGTAATAAGGTACGTAACCAGGGAAGAACTGGAAAAGGAAAGAGAGGAATAGGCTTTGAAAGTGGTTTTTATGGGGACTCCGGATTTCGCAGTCCCCTCTCTTGATATATTAATAAAAGAAGGATATGAGGTGGAAGCAGTCGTTACTCAGCCGGACAAACCGAAAGGAAGGGGGAAAAAAACCACACCGCCTCCTGTTAAGCTGAGGGCTCTCCAGGATAATATTCCTGTCCTGCAGCCTGAGAGAATAAAGACACCGGAGTTTGAATCACAGATAAAGCAGTATTCTCCTGATTTAATAGTTGTTGTGGCATACGGGAAAATCCTTCCCCGGAACATCCTTGATATACCCGCACTTGGCTGCATAAATGTCCATGCATCATTACTTCCTCGTTACCGGGGAGCTGCCCCGATTAATTGGGCTATAATCAACGGGGAGGAAGTAACGGGAGTAACAACAATGCTCATGGATGCGGGAATGGATACAGGGGACATATTGCTTATGGATGAAATTGGCATCGACCCTGATATGACGGCTGGGGAACTTCATGATATCCTGGCTGAAATTGGGGCAAGACTTCTCAGCCAGACTTTGGAAAAGCTTAAAAAAGGGGAACTTAAGCCCGTAAAGCAAGATGACAGCAAGGCTTCTTATGCACCCATGCTGGATAAAGACCTGGGAAGAATCAACTGGGAAGAACCTGCTATAAAAATTCACAACCTTGTCAGAGGAACAAATCCGTGGCCCTGTGCGTTTACATATTACAAAGGTAAACGGATGAAAATATGGACGACCAGACCAGTGACGTTTGAAGAAAGGGCTGGATTAATTGCAGGAGAAGGTAACGGCAGGATTCCTGGCAGAATAGTTAAGGCAAGTCCCAATGGACTATATGTTGAATGTGGTGAAGGTATTATCAGGATTTTGAATCTGCAGATGGAAAATAGCAGGAGAATGGATGTTGCAGAGTGTTGGCATAATATGGATGAAGGAGAAATCTTGCAGGCTTTTGAAAAATAAAGGAACTTTTTATGACCAGGGTAATTTCTCATAGATGAAAGCGGGATGGTATGGCGGTTGACAAAGCCAGAGAAACGGCATTGAAAATTTTATATGAAATAAATGAACAGGGAGCTTACTCAAATATTGCCGTAAAAGACCATATCAGTGATGAAAAGCTATCTGGTATTGACAGGGCATTTATCAGCGAACTGGTTTACGGAACCATATGCTGGAAACTAACGCTGGACTGGATTATAAGAAAATACTCTACGGTAAAATTCAGAAAAATTTCTCCATGGGTTTTAAATATTTTGAGAATGGGAATTTACCAATTGGTTTACCTGGATAAGGTGCCGCCTTCAGCGGCAGTAAATGAAAGCGTCAACCTGGCCAGAAAATACGGACATAAAGGTTCTGTGTCATTTGTAAACGGGCTTCTGAGAAATATTGCACGGCAAAAGGACAGTATCAACTTTTCCGGGATTAAAGATACAGATGAACTTTTATCAGTTAAATATTCACATCCCCAGCCTCTTGTAAGAAAACTCCTGAAGCTTTATGGACGGGACTTTACAGAGCAGTTGCTGATGGTCAACAACAGCAGCCCGGAATTCACAATACGTGTAAATACTTTTAAAACAACCCGGGAAGAACTCATAAATAACCTTAATGAGCGGGGTTATAAATCTGTCATGGGGAAATACTCAAACAATGCAATACAGGTGGAAAATCCCGGAGGTTTGGTGGACTCTGACCTGCATAGGAACGGGTTTTTTCAGGTTCAGGACGAAAGCTCAATGCTTGCTGTGGAAATAATGGATCCGAAACCGGGCATGACAGTGATTGATGTATGCAGTGCGCCGGGGGGCAAGACTTCCTACATGGCCCAACTGATGGAAAACAAAGGCTTTATTCATGCAGGAGATATATACCCCCACAGGATGGAATTGGTGCAAAAGAATGCTGAAAGACTTGGTATTACAATAATAAATACATATTTGCTGGATGCTGCGAAAACCTTTGATAAATTTGTGGAAACAGCTGACAGGGTACTTGTTGATGTTCCCTGTTCAGGACTTGGAATACTGAGAAGAAAGCCGGATATCAAGTGGACCGTGGAATTTGACAGATTAAGCGGGCTGTCTGAACTTCAGTATCAAATTTTGAAGAGTTCATCGGCATATGTCAAACCTGGCGGTGTATTGGTATACAGTACTTGTACCATTATGCCTGAAGAAAACCAACAGGTTGTTAAGAAATTTGTAAGCGAAAATCAAGGGTTTGAGTTTGATGACATAAAAAAATTTCTGCCCGGCAAATTGACAAATTATGCAGAGAAGGGCTATATACAACTGTTCCCGAACAGGGATGGGATTGACGGGTTTTTTATCTGCAGGATGGTGAAAAAAAGCTGAAAATGACGGGAAATGAAAAAGTAAACATATTAGATCTGAATGCTGACCAACTGAAGGATTTTATAATAAATATGGGAGAAAAAGGGTACAGGGCCTCTCAGATACTGGAATGGATACAGAAAGATGTCCTGGCCTTTGATGAAATGAGCAACCTTCCCCAGGAACTGAGAGAAAAGCTGAAAAAACTGGCATATTTAGGGCACATGAAATTAGGCAGCAAGACAGTTTCCGGAGACGGCACTGTAAAGTACCTGTTTGTTTTACCAGGCGGCCATGCAGTGGAGAGCGTATTGATGCAGTATAAATACGGATATTCTGTATGTATCTCATCGCAGGTAGGATGCCGTATGAATTGCCGTTTTTGCGCGTCCACGGGTATAGGGTTTGAAAGGAACCTTACTCCGGGCGAGATGTATGAACAGGTACTGCAAATACGGAAAGATATAGGTTCCAGGATATCGAATATAGTTGTTATGGGAATCGGTGAACCTCTGGACAATTATGACAACCTGGTTTCTTTCATCAACCTGGCTGTTTCTCCTAAAGGCCTTGGCATAGGCAACAGGCATATTACTATCTCAACCTGCGGTGTTGTGCCTGCCATACTTAAGCTGGCGGATGAACCTGTGCAAGTGCGGCTTTCCGTATCACTGCATGCGCCGAATGATGACATCAGAGGGAAGATAATGCCAATCAATAAAAAGTATTCTATTGACAAAATTATTGAAGCATGTAAGATATATACGAGGAAAACGAGGAAAAGAATTACTTTTGAGTATATACTTATTCATGGCCTGAATGATTCGCCACATCATGCCGTTGAGTTGGCTGCCAGGTTAAGGGAATTGCCTTGTCTGGTTAACCTGATTCAGTTGAATGAAGTAAAACACTTCAATTATGAAAGAAGCCCGATGGAATGCATGAAACTGTTTCAGGACACGTTGATGAAGCATGGCATAACGGCTACTTTAAGGAGAAGGCTGGGAGCTGACATCAATGCGGCATGTGGCCAGCTGCGACGTAGTCTATTTGAGGATGGAGAGTGATTAGGTGAGATATGCCGGTGTAAGTCACAAAGGGCTGATAAGGCAGACTAATCAGGACAACTATAAGATAATGGACTTTCGTGATGAAAATATCCCTATTATTGTTCTGATTGCTGACGGGATGGGCGGGCATAATTCCGGTGAGCTGGCCAGCAGGCTGGCAGTGGATTATGCGTCAAGATACGTGTCGCAGCATCTGGATAAAATAGGCATGGAAAGCAGTTACCCCGAGATACTGATAAATGCCATGGAAGAAGCCAATTCATATGTCTACAGTAAATCTCTCGAAGATATCGCCAATATTGGTATGGGCACAACGCTGATCATGGCTGCCATATTTCCTCAGAGAGTATATATTGGCCATATCGGGGACAGCAGGGTATACCAGATTAATGATAAGGGTATACAAAGAATTACCACTGACCATTCCCTGATTGAGGAATTGTTGAGAAGCGGCAGCATAAGTATCAGCGAAGCAGAAAACCATCCTAAGAAACATATAATTACTAAAGCTCTGGGCTGTACCGAAGAGATACAGATAGACACATATGTGACTGAGATTTTTAAGGGAGACGTAATTGTATTCTGTACCGACGGACTTACGAATATGGTAAGTGAAAAGGAAATATATCAAAAAGTCAAAAGTGACGGAAATCCTGCCGATGTGTGCAATGCTCTCCTGGCATTGGCCAATGAAAAGGGAGGCAAGGACAATATTACTGTCATAACGGTATTTATATAATAGGTATATAAAATACATAAGTTAACCGGTAACAGTCATTTACATATGGGGAAGAATTTATATACGAGATACGTTTTACGCACCGGAGGTGCTTATGGAAGGAAGAATTCTAGGTAACAGGTACGAAATAATAAAGAAAATCGGAGATGGCGGGATGGCCCATGTATATAAAGCCAAATGCCGTCTTCTTAATAGATATGTTGCTGTAAAAATACTGAAATCTGAGTTCATACATGACCAGGAGTTTGTAAAAAGGTTCAGGATTGAAGGACAAGCGGCAGCAAGCCTGTCGCACCCGAATATAGTCTCAATATATGATGTAGGTAAGGAAGATGATATTCACTACATAGTAATGGAATATATAGATGGCATTACTCTCAAGGAATACATCGCCAGCAGGGGACGCCTGGATTGGGAGGAAGCCGTCAGGATTGCCATACAAATATGTTCAGCTATTGAACACGCCCATAAAAACTATATAATCCACAGGGATATCAAACCTCAGAACATCATGATGACCGTGGACGGTATGGTGAAAGTGACGGATTTCGGCATTGCCAGGGCAGTGACATCGTCAACCATCACCATGGTGGGAAATACCATGGGATCCGTGCACTATTTTTCGCCGGAACAGGCGAGAGGCGGTTATGTTGACCAGCAATCCGATTTGTATTCCTTAGGGATTGTTATCTACGAGATGGTGACGGGGCAGTGTCCCTTTAACGGCGATGCGCCTGTGGCAGTAGCGCTGCAGCATATCCAGAACGCTCCCACACCTCCTATAAAATTAAACAGCAGCATACCCATCGGTGTAAATGATATAATAATGAAAGCCATAGAAAAAAATACTAAAAACAGGTATCAGACTGCAACACAAATGCTGTCTGATTTATACAAGGTATTGAAGCAACCTGATTTACACTTCAGAAATGTGGTTGACGATACCAGCCCGAAAACCATCAGGCTTACAGCCATTGGAGATACAGAATTGCAGGAAAGGGAGGAATCAGATATTAGTAACCGTAAAGCAAAGAGAAAAAGAAGAGACAGAACCATTTTGTCTGCGATATTGGTATCTATTATAATCATATCTGTTTTCGTTGTTATAGGTTACAAGATTGTTCTGCCTGAAATATATACAGGAACTTCTTCCAACACGATTAAAGTGCAGGATTATGTTGGACGTAACTTTTACGAAGTTAAGGAGGAACTGGAAAAGTACAACATAAGGGTTATTGACCACTGGGAATACAATGAAGAAGTAAAGAAGGACGTCATTGTAAGCCAGTCGGTATTGCCAGGCGTTGAGTTTATTATTGATGGTTATAACCAGATTGAGTTCAGGGTAAGCATGGGCCCTGAAAGGATAACCATTCCTGATGTGGAGAATATGGAATACAGGGAAGCGGAAAGACAGCTTCTGTATCTGGGACTGAAAACCAAGGTCCTTGAGGAATACAGCGACACAATACCTGTAAACCATGTTATCAGGACAGATCCCAGCAAGGGCACTTCTGAAAGCGCGCCGGGTGATGAGGTGATTATTTATAAGAGTATCGGCCCCAAGATTGAGCAAACAACGGTGCCTGATCTTACAGGAATGACCCTGGCGGAAGCTACAGCAGAACTTGAAAAGCATAAACTGAAAGTGGGAGCCTTATCTCCTGACGATGAAGTAAGTAAAATTGCTACAATAAAAGAACATTTTCCCAAAGCCGGTGAGGTGGTTGATGAAGGAACGGCTGTAGCACTTGTGTTTGATATGGCAACGGCACAAATAACAATAACCCATGAGTTTGATTTGTCAAATCCTGATGATTATGAGAGAGATTCAGTCAAATTCCTGGTTGAAATTAAACAGTCCAATCAGAAGAATGCCGAGATGCTGATCAATAAGAGGGTTAGCAAGGATGAATTCCCTATATTCCTGGAAATACCGATTCCTGCCAACGGGTATACTGACGTTCTGGTTTTGGTGGATAACAAGCCGTATGACAGGTTCAGGCTGAATTTCAGCGATTATAAAGATAGGGTAGGACAATGAGAATAAATGATATCCATCTCTTGATACCGGGAGGTTGTACTGTTTGCTTTCTGGCGTGATAACAAAGGGTATAGGCGGCTTCTACTACGTGGAGACAGAAGACGGACTGTATGAATGCAGGGCACGAGGTGTATTCAGAATAAAAGGTATTACTCCTTTACCGGGAGATTATGTATCGATTTCAGTAATAGATACCAAAGCCAGGACTGGCTTTATTGAAGAAACTAAGGAAAGGAAGAATTTCCTGGTAAGGCCTGCCGTGGCGAATATTGACCAGATAATAATTGTAATTGCCATAAGGTCTCCTCAGCCGGATTTTGAGCTTGTGGACAGGCTGCTGGTGACAAGTGAAATGAAGAATATGGAATCAGTGGTCTGTGTTAACAAGATGGACCTGGGTAATGCTGAAGACCTGAATGCGATTACGGATATATACAAAAAAGCAGGATATAAGGTCTTTGCCACCAGTTGTGTTGATAACACCGGCATAGATAAACTTTATGACGTCATAAAAGGCAAAATAACTGTACTTGCCGGACAGTCGGGTGTCGGCAAATCAACATTGCTGAACAGGATTATTGAGGACAATATAATGGATACCGGCACCATCAGCGAAAAAATAGAACGCGGCAGGCATACAACACGCCATGCCCAACTGGTGCCGCTGAAGACGGGAGGATATATTGTGGATACCCCGGGCTTCAGTGCCTATAACCTGGAGGACATTAAGGCAAACGAATTACAGCGTTATTTCCCTGAATTCAGGGAATTTACGTATTCATGCAGGTTTAAGGGATGTAACCATATCAAGGAACCTGACTGCGGTGTAAAGAAGGCAATAGAGGCTAACCTGATTAGCCCTGGAAGATATGAAAGATATTGCAAGTTTTTTGAGGAATTAAAAAAACAAGTGGAATATTAGGGGGAAAATATGATTAAGATAGCTCCGTCTATCCTGGCTGCGGACTTTTCAAAGCTGGGTGAAGAAATAAGCAAGGTTGTTAAGGCAGGAGCCGACATGATACATATTGATGTAATGGACGGCCATTTTGTTCCGAATATAACCATTGGTCCTCCTGTGGTAAAATCAATCAGGAAAGTGACGGACAAGCCCTTCGACGTGCATCTCATGATTGACAATGCCGATGAATATATTGACAGTTTTATAGATGCAGGCGCAGACATGGTTACTGTTCATGTGGAGGCATGTACGCATCTCAACAGAACTCTTGGACATATTAGGGGAAGAGGAAAGAAGGCTGCTGTTGCCCTGAACCCTGCAACGCCTTTGACATCCCTGGAATGGGTAATGGATGACATAGACATGGTGCTTATTATGACTGTAAATCCTGGTTTTGGAGGACAGGTTTTCATAGAATCCATGCTGCAAAAGATTGCAAAGCTAAAAGAAATGACAGCTATGGCGGACCATGACATTGACATACAGGTTGATGGCGGTATAGATGTGGATAATATATACCAGGTCACAAGGGCAGGCGCAAATGTCATAGTTGCAGGAACCGCCATTTTCAAAGCAGATGATGTTAAGCAGAAAATAGATGATCTTCGTAAATATGCCGCCATATAAAAAAATGTTAACCTCCGTCAAATCCATTTGTAATTCATAACATTATACGGGAAGGATATGCCATGCAGGCTGTAATTATTTGCGGCGGCTCCGTAACGGATTATGACCGCTGCAGGAAAATATTAAGCCAAGACGCTTTCATAATCTGCGCCGATGATGGAGCGCGCCATTTAAGGAAGATAAACATATTACCGGATCTGCTGCTGGGAGACTTTGATTCCATCGGCGCTGAAGATTTAGCGTATTATGGAGAAAAAGGAATTGAGATCATAAAATATCCGGTGGAAAAAGACAAGACGGATTCAGAAATCGCAGTGGACTATGCCCTGGAAAGAGGTTTTAAAAACCTTGTTATTTTAGGGGCAACTGGCAGCAGGCTTGACCATACGCTGTCAAATATTTTTTTATTGAAAAAAATCTTAGACAGCGGTGGCACTGGCTGTATTATTAATGAAAATAATGAAATTTATCTTATAAGTGACAGTATAAGGTTAAAGAAAGAAGAGCGCTGCAATGTAACGCTGCTGGCTATTACTGAAAAGGTAACGGGTGTAACTACAAAAGGGCTGTATTATCAACTGCAGGACGCTGAAATATATATGGGGTCGTCTTTCGGTGTGAGCAATGTATTTACTGATGAATACGCTGAAGTTTCAATAAAGAGTGGTTTGCTTCTTGTTATAAAATCAAGAGATTAGAAATGCAACATAAGAGAATAAAAATATCTGCACACGTTAACTGTACATTCATTAAGTAACTATAAGTGCACAGAACCCCGCAAAAAGCTACCCGGCATCACTCGCCCTCCATGGACTCGGATGCCGGCTTGCGGCATCCATGCCGCAAATTACGCTTTTACAGGATTCTGTACGCCAAGAGTTTCTGAACTCATTCCCAATGCTAACTTAGTGTGTGACTTGTTGCCTTTAGTCATCAGCTAAACTTTCTACATTTTATTATTTGAATTCCTTCGCCAGCTTTTCGAATGCCTCAAATGAGTTAAGTATAGTCTTTTTGGATACGCAGTAACTGATGCGTACATGTCCCGGGCAACCAAAGCCTGAACCAGGCACGACCAGCAGGTTATATTTTGCTGCACGCCTTGCAAATTCAACGTCATCTTCAATTGGTGTTTTCGGGAACAGGTAAAACGCACCCTGTGGTTTTACACATGAAAAACCTAAACTTACCAGATGGTTGTAAAGCAAATCCCTTCTTTCCTGGTATATAGCCGGGTCAACAACCTGGTCTGCGCATTCGGCAACTACTCTTTGCATTAACGCCGGCGCATTGACATATCCCAGGATCCTGTTACACAGTATCAGACCGGACATCAATGTTTCCACATCGTCAATCCTGTCATTGACGGCAATATAGCCGATTCTTTCACCGGGAAGAGCCAGTGACTTGCTAAAGGAATTTACAATTATTGAGTTTTTAAATGCCTTAAAAACGCTTGGTACAACTGCGCCGTCGTATACTATCCTGTCATAAGGTTCATCGGATATAACATATAATGTTGAGTTGTATTCCTTTTGCTTCTTTTCTATTACTTCGTTAAGTTTCTGCAAGACTTCTTCGCTGTAAATAACGCCTGTGGGATTGTTGGGCGTATTTATCAATATTGCTTTAGTATTTTTAGTTATAGTTTTTTCAAGCAAGACAGGATCCGGTTGGAAGGTCTCGCTGTCAGTGGGGATAACCACGGTTTTGCCGGCGTAATTGTCTATGTAGAACCCGTATTCCACAAAATAGGGAGAGAATACAATAACTTCATCACCAGGATCAAGTATTGTCTTCAGTACAACGTTCAAGGCGCCGGCAGCCCCAACGGTCATTACAATATGAGAAGGTGTCAGTTTTGAACCTTTATACTTATTCACATATTCGGCAATGGCGGCACATGCAAAGTCATAACCCGCATTGCTCATATACCGATGTTTCCCGGGAATTTCACTTTCGACCACTTTCAGTAAAGCCAGCTGTACTGGTTCAGGCGGCTCAATCTCGGGATTACCTATGCTGAAGTCAAAAACATTGTCTTCACCGTAAAGCTTTTTCAGCCTGTTGCCTTCTTCAAACATGGCCCTTATCATTGAGGATTTCCTTGTGAATTCTTCAATTTTTCTTGATATCATATCCGCTCACTCCTTTTCAAAATATGAATCTATACTCTTCTTAGATTTTTTATAAATGATTCGCTGGGAGTCACATTTATCGTCTTATAGTTATCATATATAACCATCCCGGGCTTGGAACCTTTCGGCTTTCTAACATATTTTACGAAGGTATAATCTACCGGAACATTTGACGACATACGCGCTTTACTGTTATACGCTGCAAGCATGGCAGCTTCCAGGAGGGTGCTGTCCGGTATATCTGAAGAATTTTTTGCCTTTACTATAACATGGGAACCCGGTATGTTCTTTGCATGTAGCCAGATGTCTTCAGGAGAAGATTGTTTTAGTGTAAGCAGGTCATTCTGACGGTTGTTCTTGCCAACAAAAATATCAATCCCGTCTGAAGACAGATAATGATGCGGCAAGCTTTCCTTATGGGACTGTTCCTGCCTTTTCCTTGATGCTGCCAAATAATTCTGCCCCACAAGCTCATCCCGTATTTCCTCCAGTTCCTCCACTGTTGTGCAGTTTTCGATATGGTTTTGAACTGTTTCAAGGTAATCCAGTTCATATAATGTATTTTCCAACTGTTCTTTTGTGCTGGTATAGGTTCTTTTTGCCCGGGCGTATTTTTTAAAATAGTATTGAGCGTTTTCCGAAGGCGTTTTATGCTCATCAAGGGGGATGTCTATGAACTCGTTATTCTCACTGTAAAAATTTAATACCCTGGCGCTCTTGGCATATTTGGGAATTGAGTAAATATTGGCAGTCAGCAGTTCTCCATACAGCCTGTATTTTTCACGGTCCGCCACCTCTTGCAGGGTTGATTCCTGTATTTCTGCCTTTTTCCTGTACCTGGATAGTATTACTTCCAAAGATCTGAGCAAAGAAGCCTTCATTTGGCTTAATCTGTTGCTTTTGACCTTATCAGTATAGTAAAGGTCCATTATTCTGCTTATGGAGTCATCATGTTTCAAGTACTCATAACTTCTGACATTAAGGCAGTGAAAATCCAAAGTATTCTCCATGTCCTGGCTGTCATAGATGATACAGGGACTGAATTTATTATACTTAATATCCTCAAGTACCTGTTTCAGTTCAGAAGACAGACTGTTTAGCTGCACAGTGCTTAGTGAATTTCCTGTCTGCCGTTCGTCAATTTCTGCCCTGTAACATATTTCCCTGCAAAGAAACGGACTGAATCCCTTAATTTTTTCCAAAAGGTACTTGTCAACCCGCAAACTTGATTTTTCAATACCAGTTACTATTTCAAGCGGGTCTGCATCATCGGGACTTACTTTATCCTGCGCCGGCGGGAGCTCATAAAGACGGGCAGGCATTACTTCACGGACTCTGCTTGTTTCATTGTCAATATGTTTTATGGCGTCTATTATCCTGTTGTTTTCACCGATAAGTATAATATTGCTGTACCGGCCCATGATTTCCGCCACAAGCCGTTTTACTGACAAATCGCCAAGTTCATCAATGGACTCTATATGAATGTCCACAATGCGTTCATAATCATGAAAGGCTACATTAATAATTTTCCCGCCTGAAAGGTGTTTCCTCAGCAGCATGCAAAACATGGGCGGAACAGGGGGATTGATACTGTTTTCACCTGTTATATAAACCCTGGGATTGCTGGAATTGGCGCTGAGCAGTAATTTATAATTATGTCCCTTAGCACGAATGTGCAGCACAATCTCATCCCATTCAGGCTGAAAAACTTTTTCAATTCTACCACCCGTGAGCTTTTCATTCAGTTCAATTATCAAACTTTTCAATACAATTCCGTCCAAAGGCAAAGGAAACACTTCCTTGTTATAAGTTGTTGCGTACTGAAGCTTATGTAGAATTATACCATTATAGAAGAGGTGGTGAAAGGGCATTTTCTTACTACATTAAAAATACATATGGTATTGGTAAAGACTTTGACTCTGGCAGCTTAACTATTAGAGGCAGCTATGTTATAATGCTATAATAAATAATTAAATTTCATAAGACTGCTTTATTTGGAGGAAATATGGTTATAGGTGTATGTCGTATATTGCTTTCTGTAGATGAAGCTTTTTCACTGAAAGAGAAAAGGCAAATAATAAAGAGCCTTATAGAAAGGCTGAAATCACGGTTCAACGCTTCTGTTGCGGAAGTTGAGTATAACGATGTATGGAAAAACGCAGTAATCGGCCTGGCATGTGTTACAAACGAAGGGAAGCATGCAGACCAGATGATGGCCAATATGGTTAATTTCGTCGAAAATGACGGCAGGACTGTATTAGTAGATTATACAACAGAGAAAATTTACTTTGACTAACAATAAGCCGGTTTAGCAGAAAAATAATTATAACTTGCCGCTACCAGGTATATTTCATCTCAGGCTGCGCTAAAGCAACACCCAGTATGGAATTAAGTTAATCGTATTTTCTTTTCATATCGGTATGATATTCCTGGGCTTTGAAAAAATTATTCAGTTGCTTAACGAGATTAGAAACAAATAATATTATTCGAATTGACAATCTGCCCGAAAGGATTTATAATGATTAGCGTGTAATCGATGAGATATTATTATAAAGTATGGGGCTATAACTCAGTGGGAGAGTGCCACACTGGCAGTGTGGAAGTCGAGGGTTCGAATCCCTTTAGCTCCACCAAACAAGACGCACTAAAAAACCGCAGCAGCCATAAATAAGGACTGCTGCAGTTTTTTAGTATGTAAGAATATTTCAGTGTCTCGAAGTTGTTATTTTTTGAAACGGAACACGTTCCAGGAGAGCTTTTTGAGATTGGCGGTAACGATTCCGTCTTTACAAATTGTGCCTTCGGCAACCACGGGTTTGATCACGTCGGGATTTTCATAGGAGTTCGCAGCATCAAAGTCGTCAGAGTACATGGTGATATGCTCAACGAACTTATAACCATCGAATCCACGGACATCCAGGGTAAATTCATGTTCGTCTTCCCAGTCACCATTGGAAACAAAGACTGTAAACTCGCCGTCTTTCTCGTTCAGGGCAGCAGCGGCCGTGATGTAGGGAACTCCCTTGAAGCCCCTGTACTGGTTCATATCGTCGATTGCATAGGACTTTACATCGTAGGTATCGCATTCAACTATCGGCATGATAGATAATCCCTTAGCATACTTGACGAAGGATGTCATTGTGTAGTATGAAGCAGCTTTCCAAGTGTGATCCTTGTCAGTTGCGCAGTACATGTGGAGACCCCCGGTCGCGCAGCCGATCTTGACACGGTCTGCATGACGGATAAGAGCCATTGTAGTAGCTGCGTTTGCAAGAGCCATGGCCATCTCGCCGCCACGGAATCTTCCGGGGCCGAAGCTAATGAACACGTTAGGATCCTGATATGTGTAGGGACGCTCCGGGAAACTGAAGAACATCTCGACCGGCATATTGCCGTTTAGTCCGTAATGTGCATCTCTGGGAGGACGGAATAAGCTGCCATACTCATCGAACGAGAGATACATGACCTTGTCGGTGCGGAGCTTTGTCTTTATGACGTCGCAGAGTGCAATTTCAGTTTTAATGTAGTCCTCATAGGCCTGAACACCAGCCATCAAAGCGCCAATATCACCGGGCGGAGCGCTGTGATAGTGATGCAGCGAGATCATGTCAACGGTCTCGTAGCAGACCTTAAGTACTTCGATATCCCATTCCGGATAATGGGACAGGAAAGGACTAGAGGAAACGCAGGCGATGGTCTTGACAGTTGGATCCGTATACTTGAGCATCTTGGAGGTCTCACGGGCAAGCACGCCATAGCCATGAGGGTCTTTTTCGTAGGAGCCCATCTGCCAGGGACCGTCCATTTCGTTGCCGAGATACCAGATCTTTACGTTATAGGGTTCCTTATGGCCGTTCCTGATACGCTCGTCGGACCACTGGGTGCCGCCTTCAAAGTTGGTGTAGTCAATGAGGTCGATTGCCTCGTTGATACCGTCAGTACCGAGGTTGATGGTAAACATCATTTCTGCGCCGACCAACTCGGCCCAGGTGAGATACTCATCAACACCAATTTCTTTGGGGATGATCTTTGAACGGGATCTGTCCAGGATCGTCTGACGCTTTTCGATTGGGCCTATGCTGTCCTTCCAGCGCCAGCCGGAGACAAAGTTGCCACCGAAACGGACTGCGGGCAGACCTGCTTCTTTCAGACCGTCGATAAAGTCATGCCGGAAGCCCCTCTCGTCAGCGGTGGGATGATCAGGGCGATACATGGAGCCGTTGACTATATTGCCAATAGGCTCAATGAAGGCGCCAAACAAACGCGGAGAGATTTCGCCCACTGCATATGCAGGATGGAGCGTCACTTTTGATTTTTTCGCCATTTTTAGGATCCTCCTTTATTGTAATTAAGAAACTTACATTCATTATACCGATGGTAAAATTTGCTTGTCAAGGCGATGCAGGGCCTGTAATTGATTGGTCCCGCCAGACTGTCAGCTTTCACCGAGGTCTATATTTTCTTCAAAGGAAATCAACCGATTTATGTATCGTTCGAGCCAGCTCTTAAATTGATAGCACGTATCATACGAGAGCAGCCACGTTTTCTCTCCGCTGGGATCAACGAGCGCAAGCTTATACTCGCTTTCACCATGAATGATGCTCCAATCTTTATGATTGTAAAACAGAAGCTTGTATGTTCCTTCGGATGCGCTGTTTGTCTCTGCCATCACTATTCGAATCGTGCAGTATATCTTATACAGGTCTCCGTAGGTAGGCTTGTATTCATCTAAAATGCGTTTTTTTGATGATTCATTAATTAACTCGGTGATAAAATTTATGTCCTTATCGTTCAGATAGTATGGCGTACCTTTTATAAGCGGGTACCATCCGTCTATCTCGGTTGTGAGAATGGCCTCAACTATATTTGCCACATTCAACGTATCCGAACGTTTGTTCACTGCAAACCCAAAGATCAAAGCCACGACAAGCAAAACTGAAATGATAGTAACCCAAGCTGCAGGTTTTTTGAAGTTCATGACGTTCTTGATGTGCCCCTTTATATTACCACCCCGCATTTCATAAATCAGCCTCTGCAGCTTGTCGATTTCTTATTCGGAAAGTTTCTTCTGTATCGTAAATGCCGCAAGAAATATATCATACTCCCTTGAACAGCACCTTAAGTATGTTCCATAAATAATACGGGACAAGGAAGTCGGTGTGGTAATAGTCGGACAGTGAGACGTAGATGTTGTGCTTTTGAGGATCCGGGCCATAGGAGAAACCTTCTGCCTTGGCGATATACTTGAGCTGCTTCTTCATCTCAGCGCCGTCCGGACCTCCGGTTGCAGCATAGATATAGAACGGAAGCTCGGGATGTGCCTTAATGGGAGCAGTCAGGAAGTCGATGACCTTATCCGGAGAAGGCTTATCATCTCTGGCACCGCCGGCAACGGTGTGACAGCTCATGGGTGCGTACCATCTGAAGTACTCAAAGTTGCGGTTGAAAAAATTCCACGTGCACATACCACCTCTTGAATAACCAGAGAATGCACGATGGTCTCTGGTAGCTTTGATACCCTCGCGGGAGGGATCCTCGAGGTAGGTGTTATACTTCATTTCAACAGCAGGAATGACATCCTCGATGAACTCCTTGTAATAGTTGCCCTTGATACCTGCCCAGTTGCCATCACCAGCAGGAACATTACCAGTGATAATTCTCTCCTTATAGTCCCTTTCGGGGTCAAAATAGTAGGTTGTAAACACTATGATGCAGGGCTCAATTTCACCGGACTCGAAGAGCATATCGATCATGGGCTTGTTGCCGCCTACACTGAACATCTGCGGGTCACAGGTGTTGCCATGCTGGAAGTACAATACGTTATACTTTTTTGACTTGTCCTCCGGTTCATAGCCATAGGGTAGATATACGTAACAGTACTTCTGATAGGTTTTACCATCTTCGTAGACAGAGGTGGTGTACTCAAGTCTTTCGCATTTGCCTAGCTTTGTGGGAACACCGGTTCTTAAATAGGGGTTTTCCTCAAAATAAGTCTCAAAATCGATGACTTCGCCGGGCTTTGTTATGATTTTTCTAAACTCGCTCATAGGTACAACCTCCTTCATATGGGAATCATAATAGTATTATTGCACTGTCGTGCTATTTCTGTCAATTTTTTCTTAAATCCCTTGCTTTTCAAGCTAAATGCCATGACCGCTGATGTTTTTTGGATACTTAAAATACCGGCTTATTTATTTACAATTATGTATATTATGTTATAATAAGAATAATCCCACCCCATATGGGGAGGGGGCTATGTACTATAAACGGGTATACTGACAAGTTCAGGAGGTTTTGATATGCATTGTGCAGATAAGGAACAGGTACTGAATCTGCTGAAAACAACCAGGGGACAAATAGACGGTATCATCAGGATGGTGGAAGATGACAGGTACTGTGTGGACATTTCAAAACAGATATTGTCTGTACAGGCTTTACTGAAAAAGGCTAATTTAAGAATAATAGACCAACATATCAGGAACTGTGTGAAAGAAGCTTTTATTCAAGGCGACAATGCAGGGAATGCAAAAGTGGATGAGATAATAAACCTTATAGACAAATATGTAAAATAACAATAATTTTAATACTGTGTTAAAAAGGGTATAAATTGGTAAATAACCGAACATATTCAATTTGAACATGAAGCGAGGTGTATCAAATGAAAAGAGAGATACTGGGTATTGAAGGTATGTCATGTACAGCATGCGCCAAGGCCATTGAAAGGGCAGTGGGAAGGGTTGAAGGCGTACATGCCGCTATTGTTAACTTCGCTGTAGAAAAACTAAGCGTGGAATATGACGAAAACCTGACAAATCTTGATGAAATCAAAGAAGTTGTAAAAAAAGCCGGATTTAATATCATAGAAGAAAATCCTGCAAACATACGTAATATTATAATCCCCATTTCAGGCATGCACTGCGCAGCATGTGCAAAAGCTGTTGAAAGAGCGGTTAAAAGACTGGACGGTATCAGGGAAGTGAGCGTAAATCTTGTAAATGAAAAAGCCAGGGTTGTATATGATTCTTCCCTTGTGAGGATATCCCAAATAAAGGAAGCAATTTCAAAGGCGGGATATGTGCCTCTTGATATAGAGACAGAGGAACAGGCCGATGCGGAAAAAGAGCAGAGGCAGAAAGAAATCCGCAATCTGAAAATTAAGTTAATAGAGGCCTCAATTTTTACAATACCACTTTTATATATCGCCATGGGGCATATGACAGGGCTTCCTTTGCCTGAATTTCTAATGCCGGAAATGCATCCTGTAAATTTCGGATTAGCACAACTGATACTGACATTGCCGGTAATAGCTGCGGGATACAGGTTTTACACCATCGGATACAGCAGGCTTTTAAAACGTGAACCCAATATGGATTCACTTATAGCCATAGGAACCAGTGCTGCATTTGCATATAGCCTTTTTTCCATTTTTCAGATAATGAAAGGAAATGACGGCTATGCCATGAACCTGTATTTTGAAACGTCAGGGGTAATAATAACGCTGATATTGGTTGGCAGGTACATGGAATCAGTGGCAAAGGGCAAAACTTCAGAAGCTATAAAAAAACTTATGGGGCTTGCGCCTAAAACCGCTACCATTATTAAGGACGGAAAAGAAATATCCATACCAATAGAAGAAGTGGAAGTAGGAGACATTATCATTGTAAAACCCGGCGAGAAGATACCCGTTGACGGGGAAGTAGTGGAAGGCATATCTTCAGTGGATGAGTCCATGCTTACCGGTGAAAGCATTCCTGTTGAAAAATTCCCGGGAAGTAAAATAACAGGTGCTACTTTAAACAAAAATGGCACCATTAGATTTAGGGCCACAAAAGTAGGAAAAGACACAGTACTTGCACAGATAATCAAGCTTGTTGAAGACGCTCAGTCAACAAAAGCCCCTATAGCAAAGTTGGCTGACATTATATCGGGATACTTTGTACCAATAGTTATGGCCATTGCCGTTGTGGCAGGCCTGGCATGGTATATTTCAGGCAAACCTGCAGCCTTTGCCCTTACAATATTCATTTCCGTACTCGTTATAGCATGCCCGTGCGCTTTGGGTCTTGCCACCCCTACGGCAATAATGGTAGGTACCGGGAAAGGAGCTGAATATGGTGTGCTCATTAAGAGCGGCGAGGCCCTGGAGACTGCTCACAAAATCCAGACTGTTGTATTTGATAAAACAGGAACAATTACTGAAGGCAGGCCAAAGGTTACAGATATAATTTTAACTGGTTTGGTGACGGAAGAAGAACTTCTTGTACTGTCCGCTTCAGCAGAAAAAGGATCGGAACATCCATTGGGAGAAGCTATTGTAAACGCGGCAAAAGAAAGAGGATTGGTTCTGCTTGATACGGAAAGGTTCCAGGCCATACCGGGGGAGGGCATTGAAGCAGTCCTTCAAGGCAGGAAAATGCTTTTAGGTAATAAAAAACTAATGGAAGAAAGAAATATAGAAATTACTTTGGAGAAAGAATCGGACAGGCTCGCAGGAGAAGGCAAAACACCCATGTATATAAGCATTGAAGACCGCCTGGCTGGCATTATTGCCGTGGCAGATGTACTGAAGCCGGGCAGCGGAAAGGCAATAAAACTTCTTCACGGTATGGGTATTGAGGTAGCAATGATTACCGGAGACAATAAACGAACTGCGGAAGCAATTGCAGCTCAGGTTGGCATAGACAGGGTAATGGCTGAAGTTCTGCCCCGGGATAAGGCGGAGCAAGTAAGAAAACTTCAGGAAGAAGGCAAAAAAGTAGCCATGGTGGGAGACGGAATAAACGATGCGCCTGCCCTTGCCCAGGCAGATATTGGTATTGCCATAGGTTCGGGTACAGATGTGGCCATGGAATCGGCAGATATAGTTTTAATGAGGAGTGACCTTTTGGATGTGGTTACCGCAATAAACTTAAGCAGGCAAACATTGAAAAACATTAAACAGAACCTGTTTTGGGCTTTTGCATACAACACTGCAGGCATTCCCATAGCAGCAGGCCTACTGTACCTTTTCGGAGGGCCTCTTCTAAATCCCATGATTGCGGCAGGTGCAATGGCATTCAGTTCTGTATCGGTTGTCACAAATGCCCTGAGATTGAGAAGGTTCAAACCTTCTCACCATAAGCTTTTTCACGGCAATACCGCCTGAAAAGTATTAACCCTACACAACCATAAATGAATACTACTAAACAAGTAATGAAACGGTACCGATACAATATGCAGTACCGTTTATTTTGTGTCTTCCTTAATCTAAAAGGAGTATTTTGGAAATTACACTTCTGGTATAATATACCTGAGGTAAATATTCCCGGAGGTAAAATAATGGGAGTACTTGGAAACGAAGGCTATAGGTTCTTACCCTATTTGTTGATTGAAGACGGAATAGTTACTGAAGTGGGGTATCCATTTCTGGACTTGGCGGGATACAGCCAAAAAGAAATCTGTAACAAATCTCTTTCCTGCTTGCTGAATGAGATATTAAGGGTAAACATCCCTTTTGAAAATCTGGCAAATGCTTCAGGCGAAATTGCAGTATTTTTTACTAAATCAGGTGAGCCCAGGATTGCAAAGATTCTTTTTGAAGAGGAAGATAACAAGTCCTTATTAGTTTTCCATGAAATACCCCGGTCACGCCTGCAGGACATTTCTCCAGAAATACCGGATTATTGCAGCAATTTCAGCGAGATACCTACAGCCGTTTTCGGTGGTGTCAGCTATGCTTTACTTTTTGCCAATAAAGCATTTTTTGAATGGGTAAACAAAATTACTCCATTTCAGGGCTGCATAAGTGGACAGAAAATTAACGGCATTTTTAAGAGACTGGGCAATGAAAATCCTGCTGTATTCTTAAATAATTTCATGAAAAGTGCCGTGGATATAGTAGTTAACAATGTTATACTGGAAGGCACCTGTGAAAGCCTGCCTGCCAATATTCACCTAAAGGGTATAAAAACTGATTTTGGCATGGTTATTGTCATTATGAGAATTTTTGAAAAGGAACAATGTAATGAAGAGGTGCCGGTTACAAGAGCAAAATCGGAATATTTGGTTGAACTGATTGATATCCCGCTTATCAGGCTGTCTTACCCGGAGTTTGACATTGAATACATTAATAAACCTGCGAAAAATTTATTTATTCAGGAGGATAATCTGAATTTTAGCACAGGTTCATGGAAACTTATAAGAAAAATAGTTGCAAATTATGATTATGAAAGTAAAAAAGCTATTCTGCAATGCATCAGGAATGTAATAGATAAAGAAGGCCCGGTAAGAAAAATAACTTCTGCTTTCACGGACAGGGATAAAAATACCAGGATTTTTTATTTTATCTTTACAGTAGACGAAATATCCAAAAAGGGAAGTATTTTCATTGCCGTAAAGGATATCAGTAACATATACCGGGATGATGTATCAAACGACAAGGATGATTTTCTTTCACTGATAGCCCATGAACTTAAAACCCCCATAAACATGGTAATCTCAACCATACAGGTTATGGAACGTGTCTGTGTGGAGCAGATAAACGACAGGGTAAGGTATTACCTGGAAAAAATCAAGAGAAATACAAACAAGCAAATGAAACTGGTCCGTAACCTACTGGATTTATCCAGGGCAGAATCAGGGTACCTGACTGTGAAAAAAAGAAATTTGGACATTGTTAAGCTGACAAAGACAATACTTGAATCAGTGCGCCTTTATGCCGGCAGGTTGGGATTAAACCTAAGGTTTAATTCTCTTCTTGTTCAGAAAATTATTGCTGTGGACGAGGAAAAATATGAACGGATAATCCTCAACCTGATATCCAATGCCATAAAGTATTCCCGGACCGGCGGTGTGATACATGTAAACATATCCAAAGTCCGGGATATGGTTTGTATAGAAGTAAAAGACGAGGGAATAGGTATTCCTGAAGATAAAATCGGCCTAATTTTTAATCGCTTTGAGCGAGTTACAGATGTTGGTAAAGAAGGAGCAGGTATAGGTCTTGCCCTTGTTAAAAAATTTGTAACCATGTTGAATGGTTCCATTGAAGTGAAGAGCAAATTGGGAGAAGGAAGTTCCTTTAAAGTCTATCTGCCTGATGAAATGCTTAATGACATTCAGGAAGATGAATATGATAAATACCAGGCTCAAAAATATGAAGACATAATTTCATATGAGTTTTCAGATATTTACTGGGACTAAAATGTAAGCCGTGTGTTTAGAAATACCTGGATAGCCTATATCCTTTGTCCGACAGTACTGGTGCCGGGAATGCTTGCCGTGTCTTCATAAGTATAACCTTTGTATTTATGGGCATGGCCATTGGTATAGGCTGTTGCCCCTTCAATCTTGTGGATGTGGCCATTTTCAGTTTTTATCGGCATACCTGTGAATCCCGAGAAATAATGGGTGTGGTCCAGGTAAGACACTACTCCGTAATAAAAATGTATATGAAAACGGCTGAAACCCCAGAGAGTTTGTACATACCCTTTGATTTGATGTTTATGGATGCCGCTGAAGGAACTTTCAATTTCGAATTTGTGGATATGGCAGTTCATTTCACCCTCCGTACATTTGCAGTATCAGTATTATTACTAAATCTGTATATCATTAACTTGTACAAAAAAACGCAATTTTATCAAAGAAATATCCTGACAATGCTTTATACACTACATAACATTGCAAAACAAGGATTATAATACTAACTAAATACCCAAGGGCTCTATACAGTATTATACTAGGTTTGTTGAATTTTGTTGCTAAATCTTATATTATTAGATATGAATTAATACCAGGGTTTATAACCTACTATGTAGTTATATTAACACTTTGGTAGTATATAAGTAAAGTACCACAATTTAAAATGTTTACATGCCTTTCATTAAAGGAGTAAAAAAGCATAAGGTGGTGGTCATTTAGTGAACGGCAGTCTTCTTGACGATATTCGCCGGGCTGAAGAGGAAGCGGACGATATAATTAATGAAGCAAGAAAAGAAGCCATGCGGCTTATCTCGGATGCGGAAAAAGAAGCACAGACAATACTTCAGGATCAGGCAAACGAGGAACGGGTAAAATTAAAAGAAATATTGGATCAGGCTGAATTGGAGGCTAATTCGAAGATACAACAGATAAACAAAAATGTTGAGGTCGAGAAAGAACGGCTTAATGAAGCTGCTTCGAAAAAATTAAGAGAAGTGGTGGAAAAAATAAAGAAAAAGGTAGTGGAATAAATGTCTGTTGTTGAAATGAGTAAACTTACTTTTATAGGTTTACAGGAAGATAAGTTAGCTATTACTGAAGAGTTAATGAAGATAGGCTTGATTGAAGTAGATGAATCATATGAAATCCCTGGGGAAATGGAAGGCTTATTGAAAAGCATCAACAATACCGAAGAAATTATTGAAATTGATCGAAATTTGGAGAAGCTTGAAACGGTTTTAAGCAAATTATCGGCTTATGATAAAAGGAAAAAGTCCTTGTTTTCATCCAGAAGGACAGTCACTGCAAAAGAATACGAGGATATCCGGAACAGAAGCAGTTCATTAATGCGGGTTGTTGATTTTATTCTGGAAGCTGAAAAAAGCAATTCTCAATACTCTTCAGAAATTAACAGGCTGCGCAATTCCATCAATAACCTGTTGCCATGGAGGGAATTAGGTATACCCTGGGAGGTTGATAGGACAAAACATACTTGCATTATAAAAGGTGTTATGCCTTCAGAAAATGATTTTGACGAAGTGCGAAGAATACTATATGCTTCAGTTAAGGAAAGCTGCATTGAACTCCTGCATGACGACGGAGAACAGAAGTATATGCTCTTGATCATCCACGCCGATTTTGAAAGCAAGGCATTAGAGATAATGAAAAAATTCAACTTCAGCAGGGTAACTTATAAGGAATTAACAGGAACTACAGCAGATAACATAAACAGAATAAATGTTAAAATAAAAGAACTGGAGTTAAAACAACAACAGGAAGCCAGAAAGGTAATAGTTGATCACGTCCGGTATATCAGTGAACTGGAAATGCTTTATGACAGTTTTAGGATAATAAAAGAGCGTGAAGAAGCTATAAAGAAGTTGAGGGGAACCAGTAGAATATTTATCTTGAGGGGCTGGTTACCTTCCAAGGCTGCTGAAAAGGTAAAAACTGCCATGACCTCTACATATACGTGTATTTTTGAACTGGAGAAACCCGGGGAAGATGAACAATTTCCCGTTTTGCTTGACAATAAAGGATTGGCAGAATCTGTTGAAATGGTAACGGAAATGTACAGCTTGCCAGATCCCAGAGAAATCGACCCGAATGCGGTTATGGCTCCGTTTTTTGTACTGTTCTTTGGACTTATGCTTTCGGATGCCGGTTACGGCTTGATTCTTGCCCTTTCATCAGGATTTATATTATGGAAGTTTAGGCTTGAAAAAAGTCAGAAGAAGTTCCTTAAGCTAATGTTTTACTGCGGTTTGGCTACTGTATTCTGGGGAAGCCTTTTTGGCAGCTGGTTCGGTAATCTTGTTTATACAGTAAGTTATGGCAAGTATTCAATAAATCCTTTATGGTTTGACCCTGTGGCGGAGCCTGAAAAGCTGCTTACATGGTCATTGGCTTTCGGTGTTGTTCATATTTATGTCGGAATTGCAGTTAAGGCAGCCAACTTAATAAGGCAAAAGAAATATGTTGATGCTGTTTTTGATGCTTTATTCTGGTACATTCTGTTTACAGGAGCCATATTTTCTGTATTATCATATGTACCGGGAATTAATACGGAGAATATTGAAGGGCTTGGGGAAATCGGCAAATATTTGTTAATTGTGGGAGCAGTTTTATTGATACTGACACAGGGAAGATCGAAAAAGAACCCTGTATCAAAGTTCTTTTCGGGTATTGGCAGTTTATATGACCTTGTAAGCTTTATGAGTGATGTTTTATCCTATTCAAGATTGTTAGCCCTTGGGCTTGCTACTTCCGTAATTGGTTCAATTATAAACCAGATGGGTGCAATGATGGGACTGAATAACCTGTTTGGAATATTCGTATTTGCTTTGGTATTTGTCTTTGGCCATGTATTTAATTTCCTAATAAATGCACTGGGTGCTTATGTCCATTCCAGCAGGCTCCAGTACATTGAGTTTTTCGGTAAATTTTACAAAGGTGGTGGAAAGGCTTTTACGCCTTTAAAAATTAATACAAAGTATACTATTATTGAAAACGACAAGGAGGATTATTTGAATGAATAACGGCATTTTATCAGCTATAATCACAGGTGACGCATTAGCATTTTTAGGAGCAGCTTTAGGATTTCTTCTGGCTGGATGTGGTTCTTCAAAAGGTGTTCGTATAGCAGGAGAGGCCGCTTCAGGCGTTGTAACGGAAGATCCGAATAAATTCGTTGAAGTAATGATATTGGAAGCTTTACCAAGCACTCAGGGAATATATGGATTTGTTGCTGCGTTTATGATCCTTGGCAAAATTGGTGGACTTAGTTTGGAGCAAGGTTTTATACTTTTTTTGGCAGGACTGCCTATTGGAATAGTAGGTTTATTTTCAGCAATATATCAGGGAAGAGTCGCTGCGGCAAGCATAGGCATAGTGGCTAAACACTCCGGAGAAATGGTCAAAGGAGTTATTCTGACACTTATGGTTGAGGTATTTGCTATTTTTGCAATACTTATCTCTATTTTAATAATTGGCAGGGTATAAAAAAGGAGCATACAAGATGTCTGGTGTAGACAAGATTACTGAGATGATTATTGAACAGGCAAAAAAGCAAAGAGAAGAAATTTTAAACCAGGCAAGGAGGCAATCTGCCAAAATACTGGAAGATGCGAAAATCAAAGTGCAGGAACGGCAGACCCTTTTTTGGGAAAGTGCCCAGAAAGAAGCACAGAGTTTTAAGGAAAGACTCATTTCACTGGCAGAGCTGGAAGCGAAAAAAGAGATTCTTAAAGCAAAAAGAGAAATAATTGACAAGGCGATTCAGACTGCTCTGGAAGAACTTTCGAACTTGCCTGAAGAAGAATATATAAATATTCTTGTAAAAATGATAATTTCTGCAGCCGATGACGGTGAAGGTGAAATCATCTTATCAAAAACGGATAAAGAGACAATCGGAAGCAGGTTGCTTGAAAAGGTGAACAAAGAATTAAAATATAAAGGGATTGAACCTAAATTGAGAATATCTTCCGAATATATGAGCAGTTCCTCGGGAGGCTTCATTTTACGCAAATACCAGATTGATATAAATTGCACTTTTGATTCGATTGCTAAAATAAAGCGAGACGATCTGGAAAATATGATTGCTGAAACTCTCCTGAGCTAGACTCTTTTGGGTAAGTACGCGACAATGGTAAGTTAAGCAAGGAGGAAAACATGGTAAGGGATGAAACCAGGTTTGCCAATGCTGTGGGAAGAATCAGGGTTCTTGAAAGAAAAATGATGGATAAGGGCAAACTGGAACGCTTAATGGATGCCCGCGGTCCGGATGAAGCTTTGAAAATACTTCAGGAAGCAGGCTATGAAACAGACGACGGAAGCAATACGGCATGGGATTATGAAAGAATACTTGATAACAGGATGAAGGGAATTTATGATTACCTGAAGAAAATATCTCCTGACCCGGATATTATTGACTTGTTCTTGTACCGGCAGGATTTTCACAATGCAAAGGTAATTCTTAAATCCCTGTTTAAACTACCGGAAGAGGGCAAAGAAATCAGGCCGTTCATATGTTATGGGACAATACCGGCCGATGAGCTGGAGAAATGTATTAATGAGCGTAAGCTTAATGAAATACCTTCCTTTTTAAGAGGTGCCGTGGACGAATGCTTTGAAAGTTTCGGCAAAAAAAACGACCCCCAGGAAATTGACATAATTCTTGATAATGCCATGTTCAGGCAGATGTCTTCCAAAGCTGCCGATATTAGAAATGATTTTATCATAAAACTTGTAAGGATAATGGTTGATTTGGTTAACATAAAGACTTTTATCAGACTTAAGATTATGAATAAACCTTTATCCTTTTTTCAAAGGGTGTTGTTTGATTACGGTACAATTCCTGTAAGTTCTTTCATGACATCCATTGAAAAGCCTTTGGAAAGTATTCTGGAAGGTATAAAATTGGGGCCATATACTTTCGTTTGTGAAGAAGGCCTGGATGGTTACTTTAACAACGAAAGTTTGGCAAAACTTGAACTGTTAAGTGACAACTATATTATGTCTTTTATAAAACAAGCGAAATATATCGCGTTGGGCCCAGAGCCCCTTATAGCTTATCTTTTGGCTTATGAAAATGAAATTAAGAATATAAGAATTATAATGATTGGGAAAACAAACAAAATACCCAACGATATTATTGCTGAAAGGCTTAGGGATATGTATGTATAAGATTGGCATTGTCGGTGATAAAGACAGCGTATTGGGATTTATGGCAGTAGGTTTTGATGTATATCCTGTGTCGGATTATCAGGAAGCCGCTAAAAAGATTGACAAAATGGCGGGGGAAGGATACGGAGTAATTTTTATAACCGAACAGATCGCTGAAGGTCTCAGGGAAACGTTAGATAAGTATAAGGATTCATTGGTGCCGGCAATTATTCCTATCCCCGGTACCCAGGGTTCGTTGGGATTGGGACTTAAAAATATCAGAAAATCCATTGAACGGGCTGTGGGTGCGGATATTCTTTCTATGGGGGAATGAGTGCCTTAGACAACAGTTGTTATATAAAATTTATATACTTTGTGACGAAGGATGTGACTTTTGGTGAAACAAGGTACTATTGTTAAAGTATCCGGGCCACTGGTAGTGGCAAAAGATATGGAACATGCTAATATGTTTGATGTGGTACGTGTAGGCAATCAGAATCTGATCGGCGAGATAATAGAAATGCATGAAGGAAGAGCATCTGTTCAGGTATATGAAAATACTGCAGGATTGGGCCCCGGTGAACCTGTTTTTACTACTGGTTCCCCGTTAAGTGTTGAATTAGGCCCTGGACTTGTCGGAACAATATATGACGGTATACAACGCCCGTTGGAAGTTATACGGGAAATGGTAGGAAGTAATATTACACGTGGTATTGACGTCAAAGCTCTCGACAGACAGAAAAAATGGTACTTTAAACCTGCAGTAAGAAAGGGCGAAACTGTCGAAGCCGGAGACATTATCGGTACGGTGCAGGAAACTCCTGTAATTGAGCATAGAATCATGGTCCCGTTTGGAACACGGGGAATTGTAGAAGAGATTTCTGAAGGCGAGTTTACCGTGGAAGAAGCTGTGGCGAGAATAAAGAAAGCTGACGGCGAAATTGTGGAAGTCAGTATGATGCAGAAATGGCCGGTAAGACGTGGACGGCCGTACAAAGAAAAACTGCCTCCTAATGAGCCGCTTGTGACAGGGCAAAGAGTTATTGATACCCTTTTTCCCATAGTAAAAGGAGGCGTAGCGGCAATACCCGGACCTTTTGGCAGCGGCAAGACGGTAGTTCAGCATCAGTTGGCAAAGTGGGTCGATGCAGAAGTCATCGTTTACATAGGGTGCGGTGAACGCGGCAATGAAATGACTGATGTTCTAATGGAGTTTCCTCAATTAAAAGATCCAAGAACAGGGGAATCCTTAATGAACAGAACTGTTCTCATTGCAAACACATCAGATATGCCTGTGGCAGCCAGGGAAGCCTCGATTTATACAGGCATTACAATAGCCGAATATTTCAGGGACATGGGTTACAGTGTTGCGCTGATGGCTGATTCAACTTCAAGATGTGCTGAAGCATTAAGAGAAATGTCGGGACGTTTGGAAGAGATGCCCGGCGAAGAAGGATATCCGGCGTACTTAGGGTCCAGGCTTGCGCAGTTTTATGAGCGTGCAGGAAGAATAGTCTGCCTCGGTTCAACAGACCGTGAAGGTTCAATATCCGCCATAGGCGCTGTATCTCCTCCGGGCGGAGATATTTCCGAACCGGTAACCCAGGCGACTTTGAGAATTGTTAAGGTCTTTTGGCGGCTGGACTCTGCTTTGGCATACAGCAGGCATTTTCCTGCTATTAACTGGCTTGAGAGTTATTCCTTGTACCAGGACAAAGTTGATATCTGGATGACGGACAATGTTGCCGATGACTGGACCAGGCTCAGGCGCGAAGCCATGACGTTGCTGCAGGAGGAATCAGAACTTCAGGAAATAGTAAGATTGGTAGGTTTTGACGCCTTGTCGCCAACCGACAGGCTCAAACTCGAAGTTGCAAAATCCATACGTGAGGACTACCTCCATCAAAATGCTTTCCATGAAGTCGACACATTTACATCTTTAAAGAAACAATACAGAATGTTGAGGTTATTAATCAGGTTTTACCGTTTAGGGTTAAGAATGCTGGAGCAGGATGCTGATGAGGATAAAATTTTTAACCTGCCGGTTAGGGAAAAGATAGGCAGAATGAAGTATATACCAGAAGAGCAAATGGAAGAACAGCTTTCAATAATTGAGGCTGAACTTGAGGAACAGATGAGAGGTCTGTCAGCAAGGGAGGAAGGTTTATAATGTTGAAAGAATACAGGACTATTTCAGAGGTTGCAGGTCCTCTGATGCTTGTGAAAGATGTAGAAGGCGTAAAATTTGAGGAACTTGGCGAAATAGAGCTGGAAAACGGAGAAATAAGGAAATGCAGGGTCCTGGAAGTTGATGGTTCCAACGCTCTGGTACAGCTGTTTGAGGGTTCCGCTGGCATTAATATTACCAACAGCAAAGTAAGATTTTTAGGCAGGGGTGTTGAACTTCCCGTGTCCTTGGATATGCTGGGCAGGATTTTTGACGGAATGGGAAGGCCCATAGACAACGGACCTGAGATTATTCCTGAAAAAAGGCTGAATATAAGCGGTTCACCCATAAATCCTGCAGCAAGAGACTATCCTTCCGAATTTATTCAGACAGGAATATCGGCTATAGATGGTTTAAATACCCTTGTACGCGGACAAAAACTGCCGATATTCTCGGGGGCAGGCTTGCCTCATGCAGAATTGGCGGCGCAAATAGCAAGACAGTCAAAGGTCCTTGGCACAGACAGCAAATTTGCTGTTGTATTTGCCGCTATCGGTATAACTTTTGAGGAAGCTGACTTCTTTATTACAGACTTTAAAAAGACAGGGGCAATTAACCGTGCTGTTATTTTTATAAACCTGGCTGACGACCCGGCCATTGAGAGAATATCTACTCCGAGAATGGCTTTAACTGCTGCGGAATTCCTTGCATTTGAAAAGGATATGCATGTATTGGTAATATTAACGGATATAACGAATTATGCCGAAGCTTTAAGAGAGGTATCTGCTGCAAGAAAAGAAGTGCCGGGAAGACGCGGATATCCTGGTTATATGTATACGGATCTTGCTACCATGTATGAAAGGGCAGGAAGAATAAAAGGCAAAAACGGAAGCATTACCCTGATACCTATATTAAGCATGCCTGAAGACGATAAAACTCATCCCATTCCTGACTTGACGGGTTATATTACTGAAGGACAGGTAATACTCAGCAGGGAACTGTACCGGAAAGGTATTATGCCACCCATTGACGTATTGCCGTCCCTGTCCCGGTTAAAGGATAAAGGAATAGGGGAAGGAAAGACCCGGGAAGACCACGCTGATACTATGAATCAATTGTTTGCCGCTTATGCCAGGGGCAAAGAGGTAAAAGAGCTTGCAATCATTCTCGGTGAGGCTGCCCTTACCGAAACTGATAAACTTTACGCGGAATTTGCTGATGAATTTGAAAGAACCTATGTATCTCAAGGTTTTAATGTCAACAGGTCTATTGAAGAAACACTGGACTTAGGATGGCAACTGCTTAAGATACTTCCAAAGAGCGAACTAAAGCGTATAAGGGATGAATTCCTCGATAAATATCTGGAAAACGGCAATAGGTAAAGAACGGAACCTGGAGGGGTAGTCTATGGCAGTTATGAATGTTAATCCAACCCGTATGGAGTTAACCAGGCTTAAAAAGAGGCTGGCTGTTGCAAGAAGGGGACATAAGATGCTTAAAGATAAACGGGATGAATTAATGAAACAGTTCCTGGAACTTGCAATAACTAACAGAAAGCTGCGGGAAGAAGTTGAGAATAATTTGAAGAAGGTTTACGAAAAGTTTATGATTGCGCGGGCCATAATGTCCACTGAAAGTTTCGAGGAATCCCTTATGTTTCCCAAGCTCAAAGCCGAGCTTAACATAACTGTTGTAAACAGGATGGGCGTGGAAATTCCTGTTTACGATTTTGTTACTGCGGAAACTCATGATTCAGATATATATCCGTATGGTTTTGCCGAAACTTCAGCGGAACTGGATGGAGCATTAGCGGCATTGGACAAGGTACTTCCGGATTTGCTGAAGCTTGCCGGCGTAGAGAAAGCAATTCAATTGCTTGCCCTTGAAATTGAAAGTGTAAGAAGAAGGGTTAATGCTTTGGAACATGTTCTAATACCTCAATTGACTGATACCATAAGGTATATATCAATGAAACTTGAAGAAAATGAAAGAAGCAACCTGGTAAGACTTATGAAAGTAAAGGACATGATTCTGGAACAGGCTCACGGATACAAAAAATAAAAATTTAAAATTGATATTGCAAATGTAATTTTTCTATGTTAAAATTCTTCAAGAAATATTTTTAAGTCAGGTACTGAGATGCCGACAAGATATTTTAAACGAAAAGGTAATATAACCGGTTATAAAGTATAATCTTGTCTGCACCACAGGCAAGTTTTTTTTTGCCTAACGCCTGAAATACTATGAAAAGGGGTTGTAAAAATGGTAAAAAATCAACAGGTAATTGGTTATCTTCCGGATGAAAGGCCGCCCATATGGAAACTGCTTCTCTATGCTATCCAGCAGGTTATAGTAATGTTTCCAGCCACCGTTGCGGTCGCTTTGATTACAGGCTTTCATGTTTCAACAACGATTTTTGCCAGTGGTCTTGCAACAATTTGCTTCATTTTGGTGACCGGCAGAAAAATACCGCTTTATTACGGATCAAGTTTTTCTTATGTTGCAGCCATAGGCAGTCTTATGAGTTCAGAAGCTTTAGCCGGTTATGTACTGAACGACAAAATTGCAATTGCCCAATTCGGTATAGTAATGTCAGGTATTGTGTCCATTGCGGCAGGCTTGATTGTAATGCGTTTCGGCAAGGATACAATTGATAAAATTCTTCCTGCCACAATTACTGGGCCCATTGCCATGGTAATCGGATTAACCCTGGCCGGTGTCGCCATGCAGGATACCATGGCCATAGCAATTGACAATGCCGGTACCCTTCCGGTAACAGAATCAATGATACCTTTCGCAAAGAATATGGCATTGATTGTTTCACTGGTCACCCTTGTTTCAACCATACTGCTTTCAGTATACCTGAAAGGTTTCATGGGCCAGTTGCCACTGATAATAGGGCCAATTATCGGCTGTTTCGCTGCCTTCATTATAAAACTGGCCACAGGTGTGGACCTTTTTAAAGTATTGCCTGCTACCAGCAATTCGGGAATATTTGCACTGCCCGTATTCACACTGCCGAAACCTTCATGGTTTGCTGTAGCAGCCATCATGCCCATTGCAATTGCTACCATTCCTGAATCAACAGCCCATATATTCCAGCTTGATATATATGTAAATGACCTGGCAAAGAAAAAAGGTTCAAATAAAGTATACAATCTTGCTGACAAATTAGGCCTCAACCTTGTAGGTGACGGAATAGGCGACATGGTTGCAGGTTTCATCGGAGGTCCGGCTGGGACAAACTATGGTGAAAACATAAGTGCAATGGCAATCACAAGGGTATTCTCCGTATCAGTGCTGATTGGTGCATCCATAATATCCATGGTTATAGCCTGCTTTACACCGCTTATAAATGCCATCTACTCCATACCTACAGCTGTTATAGGCGGATTGGAAGTTTATCTGTTCGGAGCCATAGCTGCCCAGGGTATTGCAATAATGGTTGAGAAGAAAGTGGACCTGTTCAGCGCTAAAAATATTGCAATAATAGCAACAATAATGATTATCGGGCTTGGAGGCCAGTTCGGTTTTGGAGGAAACATTCCGTTCTTCGGCCTTGAGGTTCCATGTATTGCAGGAGCAGCTATATTCGGTATAATCCTTAATCTGATTCTCAGCATCGGAAATCGAAAAGATGCAGAAAAGAGCGCGTAACAATAAAAACCGGATAGTTTATCTTTAGCAATGTACATGATAAGGAGAGGGACATGATCTTTATAAAACATGCCCCTCCCTTTTTTGTTTTCTATATTCAACTTGATGTTTCCTAAAGTAACGCTTCCACAAGTATTATTACGGACGGACTAACGAAACTTACTCCACCCTGATAATCTTGACTTATGATGAGGAATGAATTAACATCATACTAAAATTTTTAATTCTTTGAAGGAGCAATATTATGTATGATATAGCAATAGTGGGCGGAGGTCCGGCAGGAGCTACATTAGCACGGCTGATAGGGGATAAGTATAGAGTTATGCTGCTGGAAAAACGCACTTTTGGCAATGGCTTTAATACATCTCAAAAATGTTGCGGTGGTTTACTGGACCCTGATGCGCAAAAGATGCTGGCTTCCTTTGGTTTGGGATTACCTAAATCCGTTATTTTAAGCCCGCAAATGTTTTCAGTAAGGACAATAGACATTGATAACGGTAACGAAAGGTATTATCAGCGCCACTATATAAACATAAACAGGGATGAGTTTGACAAATGGCTTGAATCGCTTATACCTTCTTCCGTAGAAATTATAAACGGAAGCATTTATTTGGAACACCGCGTGCAGGAAGACCATGTTGATATAAGTTTTTCAAACAATGGAAAATTTTATAAAGAAAAAGCCAGGTTGATTATCGGCGCCGATGGAGCTTTTTCCAAAGTAAGGAGATTGTCTTTTCCGGATCACCGGTTTCCTAAAGCATATATTGCCATACAGGAATGGTTTGAAACCAATCAGAAAGTGAATTATTACGGTGCCGTTTTTGACAGCCAAATAACGGATTTTTATTCCTGGATTATTCCCAAGGAAGATTATCTTATTGTCGGTTCTGCGCTGTCCCTTGGCACTGACGTACATGAAAGGTTTAACATGCTGAAGTCCAAACTGCGGAAATACGGATTTAAGTTAAACAAAAGCATGGGGAAAAACAGTGCTTACCTGTTAAGACCCTTATCAACCAAGGAGATTGTGACAGGCGGGGGAAGAGTTGGCTTGGCCGGCGAAGCGGCAGGTTTTATCAGCCCCAGTTCTGCTGAGGGCATAAGCTATGCCTTCAGAAGCGCCCTGGCGTTGTCAAGATCGCTTAAATCAGGTATGGAAGGCTGGCATGACAGGTATAAAAACAACACTGTAAATTTGAGAAGGAACATATTTTTAAAGAATGCAAAAATCCCTTTTATGTATAACAAAGTACTGCGCAACATAATAATGAAATCCGGCATAATGAGTATTAACATGCATTGGGAAGAATAAAGAAGGCACAGGTTTAGACGCATTTACCTGTGCCTGTAATGTTTCAGCGCCGAAATCTTCGCCTGCTTAAAGGTTTGTCAAGAATTTCGGAAAATATAATACCTTTCACCAGGTCTGAACTGCTAAAAGTAAAATTACCGTGGCTTAAAGGGTTAACAGAAATTTTCGGTGGTTCAGATAACTGGTATGAAGTTTGCATTTCTTTTACTTTTTGCAAAATATTGTCCATGTAATTACTGTTCATAGCTTTCAACTCCGTTATATTCACTAAATACTACTATTTGCCTTCGACATTATGCTGGTTTTGCTCAGGTCTTGCTGAGAAGGATATGGAATCCCTCATTTTTGTATCGGCGATTACGTTCTGTAAATTGTAATAGTCCATAACGCCGAGCTTTCCTTCTCTAAGGGCTGCAGCCAATGCTTTGGGCACTTCAGCTTCTGCTTCTACAACTTTGGCCCGCATTTCCTGGACAGCAGCTTTCATTTCCTGTTCTTTGGCGATGGCCATGGCTCTTCTTTCTTCAGCTTTAGCCTGGGCAATTTTTTTATCTGCTTCGGCCTGGTCGGTCTGTAATTGGGCTCCGATATTCCTGCCCACGTCTATGTCAGCTATGTCGATGGACAGAATCTCAAAGGCTGTCCCGGCATCCAATCCTTTATCCAATACAGTTCGAGATATGGAATCAGGGTTTTCAAGAACCAATTCATGTCTTTCTGCAGAACCTATGGTGGTAACAATGCCTTCACCTACGCGGGCTATAATTGTCTGCTCCCCGGCACCGCCTACCAACTTGTCTATATTTGCTCTTACGGTAACCTGTGCTTTTACCTTAAGCTCGATGCCATCCTTTGCAATGGATGCAATTAATGGTGTTTCAATAACTTTGGGATTTACACTCATTTGAACTGCTTCCAGTACATTTCTTCCTGCCAGGTCTATAGCCGCTGCCTTTTCAAATTCCAGGGCAATATCCGCTCTTTGGGCAGCTATTAGTGCATTTACGACCCTGTCAACATTACCGCCTGCAAGATAGTGGGCTTCCAGTTTATTTATCGGAAGAGAAAGACCGGCCTTTTCAGCTTTAATGAGGGGATTAATTACCCTTGACGGTATAACACGCCTTAACCTCATTCCAACTAAAGTAAGAATACTTACTTTCACTCCGGCAGCCGCTGCGGAAATCCATAGACCGATAGGAATAAAAGAAAATAACAAAAATAAGAATACAATCAACAAACCAAAAAACAACACTAAAGAAATTGCACCAGTCATCTTAAAAACTCCTTTCGTTTTTTATTTAATCACATTTTTCAACTACAATTCTTCTGCCTTCCACCTTGATAACCTTTACTTTAACGCCAACCTGTATGAATTCTCCCTGCGTTACTACATCCAGTTTTTCACCTTCTATTTCAGCTATACCGGCAGGCCTTAAAATTGTAAGGGTTGTGCCTTCCTTATTAAGAAACCTTTCAAGGTTTACAGTACTACTGAACCCAAATTCCCTTTTTAGCGAATCTTTCAATATAACTGTTTTTGACAGGCGTCCTGACGAGGCAGAACGCAGTATTATAGCCATCAGTACGCCAACCAAAACTAATAGAGCCACAACCATTATTATGGCTTCCAGTACCGTATCTGCCAGCAATATAATACCGGCCAGCAGGAGAATAATGCCGGTTATGCCGGGAAACCCAAATCCGGGCAGGTTCATTTCCAGAATTATACAAACAAATCCCAATGCAAGACAAACAATTGGAAGCCAACTCAGTTGCTCAGGTAATGTGAATAATATGACCGGCATTCTTACACCTCCGAATACCCAAATAAACGCTAATATAAAGAAAGTGTTTATTAGGTAAGTACTTAACCTCTTACTTACATTATAACATATGAATACATGTTTACCACAGTAAAAAAGCTCTTGCCGGCGGGAAATATTTGAGTCTGGGCCTTTTAGGTGTTACATTTAAGCCGGGAGGTGAAAACGGTGAAAAAAGTATTGGTCGCTGTTACACTAATCCTGATTATTATTTTAACAGGCTGCAGAAATAGTAGACATCAAGACTCCAAAAGGCAGGTAAGCTCCTTTGAAAGGGAAACCGTTTATGTTGATTTGCCTGTAAGGCTATATATTCAAAATAAATACGGCAATATAAAGATATATAAATGGAACAATGACTCAATATGTTTTGACATTACAAAGAAAATAATCGGAAGTGACAATAAAGATTCCCTTTTAAAGAACATGGAAAACATTGATTATAATATTATTCAGCAGGAGGACAGAATTACGTTTGTTTCAGCAATAAACCCAAAAAGAGAAATTTCATCTGAATACCGGATGGATATTGAGCTTTATATACCCCAGCATATTGAACTGCTGTCACTGGCTTTAACCAGGGGGAGGGTAGATATTTATGATGACTTAAGCTGCGACCTGGTTATAGAGCATGAAGAAGCAGATATATCCGTAAACCATTTCAAGGGTATTCTGAAGATTTCTGGAGGAAAAGGGAATATAGAAATATCCGGAGGGAAAATACTTGGGTCGGACATTGACATTGATGCAGGCAACATAGATATCAGGTCGGAATTTGGCAAATCCATGAAACATAGCATAAAAACAGATACTGGCAATATATGCTTGCTTTTGCCTGAAGAAACTTATACAGAATACAGTGAAGAATTTTCAGGCCACAGCCTTGCTTTTACAAGCCTCTCAGAGTATAATTTCAATGTCAGTACGGGTATGGGTGAAATTAATATCAAATGCTGGTAAGTTAACATATTATTCATATCACCGTGTCATTTCTTCATTTATTTGCAAATATTTGCAATGTCATTATATAATGGACTTAAGTGTTTTTATTCAATAACATGTATAAAGGCAGAGATAGTATGAGGCTTTTTACCGGAATAGAGTTTAACCCGCAGACAAAGCAGATGATATCGGATATTCAGAAAAGGTTAAAGCCATTTGCGGATAAAGGGAGATGGAAATACTGGGATAACCTTCATCTTACGGTGAGGTTTTTAGGTGAAGTTGAGAATTCCCGTGTCAGCAATATCCATACCCAGTTGAAAGAGACCGTTAAGCATATGGAACCTTTCAGGTTGTCAGTTTCGGAATTGGGCATGTTTCCGGGTTCTAATGCCATAAGGGTATTGTGGCTGGGGCTTGACATGGATGTTGACTGTCTTGCGCTTCTGAAAGCCCGTGTTGACGACTCTTTGCAAAAAATAGGGTTTCCTTTGGAAAAAAGGGGTTTCAGGCCGCATATCACCATAGCCCAGGACGTGATATTCAGCAGGGATTTTTCTGAAATAAAAAAGGAAATAGGTTCCCTGGGGCGCATAGTATTTGATGTAAACGGGTTAAGCCTTTTCAAGAGCGAACAAATTGGCCAAAGAAGAGTCTATACTAATATAGGTTTTTATCATTTTTAATTTGTACAATAATTCAGCGAGGGGTCAAATGTTATGAAGAAACTGAAAGGCTGTCTGCTTTTTTTATGCATATCAGTGTTGTTGCTTTCCAAAGGCAATACATATGACAGAAGTTTGGCGATGACAGCCGAACCTGTTTCAGCAGTTTATAGTGATGAATCTGAAAAAACATCCGGTGAGATTGTAGATGAAATTAATGAACCGGCTGATACCGGACTAGATGATATACCGGGTAGTAACGATAATGGCATTACAACAACAGGCACCATGTCCGGCGTAAATGACAAAAATACAGGCAATACGGAAAACAGTGAAAACACCATCGATGAACCTCAACCAAAAAGGCTAAAAATTGTGGCTGTTGGCGATATCATGCTGGGAAGGGGAGTAGGTTCCCGTATTGAAGCTCAGGGTAAAACCTATGAATCTGCTTTTGAACAGGTGGCAGAAGTGGTAAACTGCGGGGATATAGTATTTGCTAACCTGGAGACGCCTATAACTGACAGAACCCATTCCCTTGACCCGAAGGGAAAAATTATTCTCAAGGCTTCTTCTGCGTCATTCCCTGGAATTTTAACGCTAGGGATAAATATTGTGAACCTGGCAAACAACCATATTATGGATTATTACTCTGAAGGGCTTATGGATACAATTGCTCTTCTTGATGAAAACAATATTTTTCATGTAGGAGCCGGAAATAATCTGGAGGAAGCCAGAAAGCCTGCAATTATAGAAAAAAATGGGATAAAGGTGGGCATAATCGGATACAGCGATATGGCTCACTATTATTTCAGCGGAAATCCCACCATTAAATTTTCCGCTGAGGAAAATGAAGCAGGAGTGGCGCCTCTTGTTGAGGATTATATAATGGAAGATATCCAAAAATTACGGCCGGAAGTGGATTTGCTTTTGGTTTCACTTCACTGGGGAGTGGAAGAAAGCTTTTATATTCCACCTGAGCAGCGGGACCTTGCCCACAGAATAATTGATGCCGGAGCGGATGCCATACTTGGGCATCATCCCCATCAATTCCAGGGCATAGAGTTGTATAATGGGAAACCTGTAATATACAGCATGGGTAATTTTATATTTGACCAGAATGACCCTGAAAACCAGGAAACATTCATTATCAACCTTGAGTATATGGATAATAAACTGGAAAGGTTTTATATTGTACCAGTACACACTGTTGAAAAGGTGCGGGTGGAATTTCAGAAAGGGGAACAGGCTGTTCATATATTGGAAAGGCAGAAAACCCTTAACCTAGAACTGGATACGGAAAGCGTGATTGATGGAGATATACTTGTTTTTCCCCAGGTTAATGCGCAGTAAAAGTATGTAAATGAAATCATGTTTCCCGGACTCTTCAGTATGTAGTAAATAACAGGCGTTTTTGTTATAATTATTTTCAAATATGCAGTCAGGAGATGTCACTTATATATGAAAAAAACGGTTTTTGTAATGGCAATACTAATGTTTTTGTTATCAGCCTGCAGCGGCAGGCATATTGTGGATGAAGTCAAGGAAACGGATCGCAACAAAGGAATCCAGACCGCAATTGACATAGATGAACTGAAACGGAATAATGACATATTGTGTAATGATGATGACATGGAAGAGAATGTAAACCTGTTAAGCCTGGATGAAGATGAAAACCTCACGCAACAGGCCGAAGACAATAATTACACGGAATATGACGTTATTATTGACGAAATGCAGAAAAAAGAGGTTAAGCTTGAAAGCAAGGCCCGGGAAATAGGCTATGAGGTAATAGAGGTATTTGATTCCGGACTTCCTCCATCAGTTGATGCAAATCTTATTTACGACAGGTATGATGTTACGTTTAATTATGTTGTTGTAATGGGTGACGATATCAATGTCAGGGAAAAACCCACTGTGGCTTCTCCCGTCGTAGGCACTGCATATAATTTTGAAAAAATTAATGTGCTATCAGAGGTAAAAGGACAATTTCTTGAAAGCTTTGGCAGTGACATTTGGTATGAGATAGCCTGGAAGGACTTTGACAAGGTAAAAGTGGGCTACATATTTAAAGACTTTGTTGAAAGGAGAACTTTCCGGCTGGATGATATGGTTAAAGCGGCCGAGAAACTGAGAAAGGAAGTTGAAAACAGGGTAACTGCTTACATTTCAAATTACAGGGACAGGAATGGCAGCGCTCCCCAGTGGAAAGGCAAAGATGAGGATCAATACGGGACTTTGCGCTATGAATCTGCACCGGCATATACTTCTCCGAAAAAAAATGCTGATTTCAGGTATCTTCCCGATGGTACGCTGGTAACTGTCATTTCCGCATCGGGAGACTATTACGAAGTGAAAGTTCCTGGCCATGATAGCGTATATTTTGTGCCTAAAAAGTACATTTCAGGAAGTAATTTGATAGAAGAGTTGTCCCAGGTTGTGGTCATAGACACACGGAATCAGAATGAGGTGGTATTGAGATATTTTAAGGATAAATGGCAGATAGTGTCATATACATACGCTACCACTGGCTCCTCTGAAGGGGCATCAGCCACAAGGCCGGGGATATATGTGCCAATACAGAAGAGGAAGATTTTCAACTATACTAATGAAAACGGCGAAATTCTTGGATATGTGCCTTATTCAATCCGGTTCAGCGGTAGCGCCTATATCCATGGCATACCTGTAAAATATGAAAAGAAAGACGGGGAAATTACAGATCCGGGCATGAAAGAGTATTTATTCACTCTAGGAACCATACCACGTACCAATAAAACGGTCAGGAATTATACCAGCCATGCCAAGTTCCTTTATGAATGGCTGGAGCTAGGGAAAAGCGCGATAATTGTGCTGAATTAAGAGCCTGGTACCGGAATGGTTACCTGGTATTTTCAGTAATAATCCTGCAGTGTTTTTCCATAACCGTGATTTCATCAGGGTCGGGCACTTTCATTCCGTATCTTACGTCTTCATAAATGCCTGTGACTTTCTCCAGGCTTTCACCGGGAAATCCAGCCTTTGCAGTTTCACTGAGGATTTCCCTGGCAGTCTGACTGGGCTTTATTTCCAATACTTTTTCAGACAGCCTTTTAAGTACGGTGCCATACAGTAAACGTACCTTTTCAACAGGGTCATTTACTTTCCTCAATTTCACTTTTCTGAGGCTGCTTTTCCTTTTAACTGCGGAGCTTCCTTCAGGTTTTATATACTCAATTTCATCGGTAAATTCTTCGTGTAAACTACTGTCCTGGATAGCATTGTAATCAAACAGGGAGTTAATGAAAGCTTTCAGTCTTCTTACAATTCTGACACCCAACCGCTTGATACCTCTAACGGCCGCCGGCAGGCATTTGTATAATATAAATAAAAATATCAGCCCAAGCAAAATATAAAAGATATAGTTCCAAACCGGGCTGCCTGCATCCTCAGGCATCAAAAGGCCTGATTCGCCACCTTGCTGGGGAGGCCCGCCCATGGAGTCTTCAGGATAGATAAGGTTCATCAGCCAGTGGATAAAGCTGAAGACATATACAATCAACTTTCCGCCGGCTTTCAGGATTAAAATGATTACATTTTTCAGGTTAAACAGGAGTAGAGTAATTAAAATGAGTATCAAAGTGGTCTTTATATTGTAGCTTCTCAGCTTTTTCTGCTCACCGTGGGTGTCAATGCCGCGTCTGACATAAATGTTGTAGTCCAGGTTGCTCTGGTTTAAAACCACAAGGGAACAGATTATGTATATGGATGTAAAAACGGTTACCTGGTACCATACCTGCCTGGTCATATCAAAATAATACGTGGCAATCTGACATGCCACCATAAAGAAAAAGCCCGCATATATCCTGGAGCGCCTGAAAGTTTCATAATCTTCAGTCAATATACCGCACCTTACACTCAATATATAGACAAGAATCATGGAAACAGTCTCAAATATGGTCTGGAGGGAACCGTAAATTGTTTTAAATACTCCAAAGTAATGGAAATTGATAATCAATACCACCCCTGCAGGCACAATTACGGTAAGGTATGCTGCAAACTGCCGGATGAAGGTTTTCTCTTTTCGTATGAGAAGGCGGGTTATTAAATAACCAAATACGACTGAAAAGAAAAACAGGGAAAAATTTAATGCATGCCTGCTTGCATCAAAAATCAGGTTCCTGAGAACCAGAATTATTGGATATATATAAGAGAATAGGCCAGCTAATTCCACAATCTTTAAAAGGTGTTTACGTATCTTGGTATTCATATAATCACCCATGCTTTTATCTCACTGCCAGGTATTTTTTCCTGTCCATATAGTAAACATCCACAAAATCAGGTATATGTTCAGGTTGTTGGTAATTGTCCAGCACAAGTATTTTTATGCGGTTATTGTTTCTGTAAAGTGTTGTCAGGTACGGCACCATGTTTTCAGCTACATAGGCCGTGACCAGATATATTTCAGAATTCCTTATACTGTTTTCAACAAACTCAAGATAATATTCAAAATTGCGGATATTCCTAAGTTCAATCATTGCAAGAAGTTTAAAAAGGTTTAAAACATGTTCCCTGCCATAACCTGGTTCTGTAAGGATAAACTCCTGGGGTTTTCCGTATACGGCAGCATTTGTGCCAAACCGTGAAGGCACACCTGCATCAAGGGACTGTTCCAGCAGGCTGGCGCAGACCTTAATTCCGAATTCTATCAGGTTGCGGTCAAGTACCATATCAACTTCGTGTTCAGTGGACTGGATGTTAAGGAGCACACAAGTATTTAACTGTGCCGTGAATTCATTTTTCCTTACCATCAGCTTATTGTAACGGGCTGATGCAAGCCAGTGAATTCGGTTCATAGGATCCCTGGTGGTATATTCCCGGGTACCTTGTGTAATGAAAGGGTCGTCAATAAACCAGCGTTTGACGACAGTATCTCCCTGGTAGTGGTAGGGTGAGACAAAAACGTCATCAAGATCGATAATCCTTGGATAAACGATAATATGCTCATCTATGGGTACGGCTATTGATGAACTTTTAAACCCCAACAGGTCTCCGGAAAGAAGGGTTATGCCGTCAATTCTGAAATATCCTCTTTTTGCGCATTTAACTTTCCAACGCCGGGTTGTTTTCTGGTAACTTTTCAGGAGAAAACTGCTGGAAACACGCCTCAATTCCTGTGAAATGACGGAACGGGTGGCAGCAAACTCAAGCCATTTTGATGTGTGTATATCTACCTTGAGCCACGGTACAGGAAGAATTTTTTTATTGTGAACAATTTCAACAAGCTCAATTTCTTCTCCTTCATAAGCTTCATTTTTACTGAAACGGCATGTATATTCAAATTTCCTGTAGACAAACTTATTCAGTACATATGACTGTAATAATAATACAAGGAGTGCAATGACCGCCAGTGCTATAATATCCATCTGTACGAGACAGGTTTGCCTCTTTGCACCTCCTTATATCAGCGACGTATCTTCAAGAGGGACAGGAACTTTGTCCAGGATCTCCCGAATAACCATTTCACTTGCACTGGTACTGCTTGATATGGAATGACCTCTCAGGATTATTCTGTGGGCAGTAACAGGAACGGCAATAAGTTTGACATCGTCAGGGGTGACATAGGTTCTTCCTGAGATAACGGCCATAGCCTGCGACGCTTTCATCATCGCAAGGCTTCCCCTGGGACTTATGCCAAGGGCAATCTTATCATTATTTCTCGATTCTTCAACGATATTGATGATATATTCCTTTACTGCATCACTTAAACTTACGAAAGGGATTGCTTCCTGGGCCGCAATTATCTCATCTTTTGTAGCGACAGCTTCCACTTCCGGGAAAGGACTTTTTTTCTGGAACCGGTCAAGTATCATTTTTCCTTCTCTTCTGTCCGGGTAACCCAGTCTGAGCCTCATGAAAAACCGGTCCAGCTGGGCTTCAGGCAAGGGGAAAGTTCCCTGGATTTCGATGGGATTCTGGGTAGCAATAACAAAAAAAGGTTTCTCAAGGCTTGTGGTTACGCCATCTATGGTAACCTGTTCCTCTTCCATACATTCCATTAAGCTTGACTGGGTTCGCGGCGTGGCGCGGTTAATTTCATCAGCCAGCACAATATTGGTAAATATGGGGCCTTGCCTGAAAACAAATTCATTCAGTTTCTGGTTATAATAATTAATACCTGTCAGGTCTGAAGGAAGCAAATCTGGCGTAAACTGTATCCGCTTGAAATCGCAGTCAATGGATCTTGCCAGTGTCTTTGCAAGCATTGTTTTTCCTACACCCGGTACATCCTCAAGTAGGACATGGCCTGAACATAAAACAGAAGCCAATACGAGATCAATAATTTCGTCTTTGCCTACAATGACCCTGGAAATATTATTTTTTATTCTTAAAGCTAACTCCCTGACCTCATTTAATTCCATAAGACCACTCCATTTTACATATATAATTACTTGCCTATATTTTCATCAAGAAACTTCATGATATTAACTGATGAGGGAGGACAACCGCCAAGATGCATGCTGCAACCTGATGTGCATTTTCCCACACCTATACCTTCTGTGGTTTTGCCGCGAAAACCCTGGCCTATACGTATTTTACCCTTAAACCTTCTCAGCCTGCCTCTTTCCTCAAGCCTGTACAAAGCGTGTATCAGGCTTCCATAACAGGCAGAGCAGGCACTGTCTTCTTCAATATAATTTGCAAGCCTGCCGGCAATACCGGACGGTTTGAATGTACGCTGGGAGAAATTCTTATTAAGCTCAATCAATTCGGTATTTTCGTTTAGAATATTACCTATGCCAAAGGATTGGGCCTTTGGAATATAATCAATTTCTTCCGGTGTGTATCCCAGTATGGTTGCAGCATAGGAATCAACCAGGACAGGATCAGTACCCAGTATTACAGTGTTCATTTCCACGGGATTTCCGCCTTCTTCAAAGGTCAGATCGCCCATAATGCCGTCAACTATGACCAGGTGTGTTTTCAGCATTTTGTTCAGCGCAGCTATTGGAGTATGAAGCCCCATGGAATGAAATCTTCTCTTTTCACTGTCAGGTATGCAGCCTTTCAGGTTTTTAAGGGCACATGTGAGCATAGTCTGGCAATGTGCCTTTAAAACAGGCAGGTTTATAAGAAAATCCGCTTCATAAACAGATTTGCATACATTTATTTTTATACCGTTGTATTGCAGCAGTACTGTCTCATCCTGCTTAAGATCCTTAAGGGGAACGTTATACTTCCGGGAAAGGTCCTCATAACCGCAAACCCTGAAAGCGCTTTTAGTGCCGCAGCCAATCCATGAGCTTTCCATTATGGCAATATTATTGCAGCCATGCTCCTTAAGGTATCGTATAACACCTTCCACCAGGGCAGGGGATGTAGTGGCACCGCTGGTTGATGGTTTGGCTACAACTAAATTGGGTTTTAAAACGATTTTCATATCAGGCCGAAGTAATGATATGACATTGGCTTTTTCCATCAAGGTATAAGCCATTTCTGCAGCATTGCTGCCATAAATCTGATATAACTTGTTGCTGTTCATATTATCTCCTCCAGTCTTATTACATTTTACCATAAAAGAATATAGTGTAGGTCATAATAATCAGGTAAAATAAATTTTAGTAAAATTGCTAAAAAATATAATATCTATTTATGCAATTAGAAATACATTCCAGAATCATGGAGTGGAACCATTTAAGAGTTGCAATAGAATCCATAGTCCTGAAACTTTTTAATGTCAGTGACATATAAATATTTATATGCTTATTGGCCAAATAATTATTAATTTTCTCTTGACAATAATATGGCCAGTCATTATAATACTATTTGTCGCGAGCGCCATTAGCTCAGTTGGTAGAGCACCTGACTCTTAATCAGGGTGTCCCGGGTTCGAGTCCCTGATGGCGCACCAAGAGGACGAAAACTTCCGGTATTACACCGGAAGTTTTTGTTTTGCCAAAAACTGTTATATAAACAATTTTATTTAATAAACTTGCAGAGAAAACCCAAAAATGTGATAATATTGGCAAGGATTTTGTATTTTTTAGTAGAATAAAATAGCATTCTGTTTTTAAAGGGTGAATTATGTCGAACTTTAAAATAGAAATCAAACGTCTTGACAAAATACTGGAAAAAACCATAGAAGCCTTAAGAAACAGTAAGCAGGAAGTATATGACATTGCTGAGAATGCCCGCTGTGAAAGCAACAATCTGCAAAAAGAACTCAATGAGCTTAAGGAAAAAGCAAAGGAACTTATCGAGTATGTAGAATTGCTGGAGCAAAGGCTGAAAGAAAAGAAACACAGGCTTATGCTGGTAAATAAGCATCATGATAAGTATACCCAGGAGGATTTTAAAAAGGCTTACCAGGAAGCGGACAGTATTTTCGTGGAACTGGCAATAAAGAGAGAGCAGGAGCAATACCTGATCAAGAGAAGAAATGAACTGGAAGTAAGGATAAGAAACACTCTCAATACAATACAAAAAGCGGACAGGCTTCATTCCCATCTTGATGTGGCGCTGAGTTACCTGACCGGAGACTTTCAGCAAATTGCCTTTGAAATTGACAATATCCATCAAAGGCAGCTGATTGGGCTGAAAATTATACAAGCCCAGGAAGAAGAACGGCAGAGGGTGGCAAGAGACATACATGACGGACCTGCCCAGTCAATGTCGAATGTTGTTCTGAAAGCCGAGTTATGTGAAAAATTAATTTCTGTAGACCTGAACAAAGCCCTTATTGAACTGCAGAAGCTGAAAGAGATTGTAAGGGACAGCCTGCAGGACATCAGGAAAATCATATACGATTTAAGACCCATGTCTTTGGATGATTTGGGGCTAATACCAACATTGCAAAGATATGTGTATAATTTCCGTGAAGACACGGGAATTCATGTTACTTTTAAGACTGTAGGCGTTTTCAATGACATAAGGCCTGCAGTGTCTCTGACTGTATTCAGAATTGTACAGGAAGCCCTGAGCAACATCCTAAAACACGCAGGCGCTGAAAATGTGGCAATAAACCTGGAATTCAGCGAAGACAAGATTATACTTCATATATACGATGATGGTATTGGTTTTAATATAGATGAAATAAATCAAAAAAGCGACGATATTAACAGCGGTTTTGGCATTATTAACATGCGTGAGAGAGTGGAGTTGTTGGGGGGAGATTTCGAAATAAAGTCTGAACCCGGGAGAGGTACAGCAGTTAATATATGCATCCCGCTGCTAAACGAGGAGGGGGTTTCTGTTGAATAAAATCAATGTCCTGATAGCTGATGATCACAGCATGTTCAGACAAGGTCTGAAGCAAATACTTGAGCTTGAAGAAGATATAAGAGTGATCGGGCAGGCTTGTAACGGTGATGAAGCGATCAGGCTTGCGCGGAAAGAAAAACCTGATGTTATATTAATGGACATCAACATGCCCGGAACCAATGGATTGCAGGCTATTAAAACTATAAGAGAAGAAAATGAATTCTCTAAAATTATAGTGCTAACAATTCATGATGACAGGGAGTACCTTTTCAAGGCGCTTCAGATGGGTGCCCAGGGATATGTACTGAAAGACGCGGAATCCCAGGTCCTTGTGAATGCCATAAGAAGTATTTACAACGGAGATTCATACATTCAACCCAACATGACAAAAGAGCTTGTACGTGAGTTCTACAGGGTTACACGCTACGAAAAGCCGAAAGATGAGACTTCAAACTTAACAGCCAGAGAAATTGAGGTATTGGAACTTATTGCGGAAGGGATGCTAAACAAGGAAATAGCACGGACATTATACATAAGTGAAAAAACGGTTAAAAACCATGTTTCCAATATTTTCAGAAAACTGAATGTTTCCGACAGGACCCAGGCGGCCATTTATGCAATAAAGCATAATATAAAGAAACAATGACTCTCTTTTTATAGAGAGTCATTGTTTCTTTATCTAGATATTTACATAATCAAGCGCGTTTATCTGTTCTCAATATATATGCGGCAGGTATCTGTCCACACTTCATCAGGCTTTAAGGCTATGAGGCCCGTAATTTCCACAGGTAGTTTTGAATTGGGTGCATTCACCAACCATGTCTGCGGTTCAGGACATATGAAATCTTTCCTGTTCGCAAGGCCATTGTACACCATCCAATGCTTGTAGCTTTCACCTACTTCATAGACCACCCTTGTGTTCTTTTTCAAATCTTCAATAACTGCGGCGTTTTTTACTGTGTTATCAATTTTCATGGGCGCTGCATTGTAATGATTATCAAAGGGATGCTCAATAGGCAATATGCCGTCTTTTACGAAACCGGTTTCTATTTCATTAAGAGGCAGTTTATTGCCCGTCGGTAACATACGGTCATTGAGTTCCCAGCGCCCGTCAACGGTTAGGCGGAATCTGTAATCTTCCTTAGTGCTGCCTTCATGGAAGGGTATATTTATTGCAGTGTGAAATCCTAAACCCACGGGCATGGTTAAGGAACCTGTGTTCTTTATGGTAACTTCCTGTAATAACCCATCATTGTTCAGCACATATTTTATTGTAATTATGAATTCATGGGGATAATACTTGTAGAAATATGATGATGGATTAGCTTTATATGATAAGGCTACTATAGCATCTGAACCATTGTCCACGTACATTTCCTCCACATCCCATTCAACGGAATTGAGGAATCCATGGAGATGGTTGTTGGTACTTGCCTCATTTATGGGGAATTCATACTTACGCCCATCGAATTCAAAAGTGCCGTCTTCAATTCTGTTTGGAGGGAATAATACAGGAATACCATACAGTGCAGGAGATTTCATGTAAGCTTCAAAATCCTGAGGGTGCCTTAGGATATCAGCTTCATACTTTGAATTTTTAAGTTCGATTAAATTTGCTCCCCGCTGGGGTAAAACAAGAGCTGAATAATCGCCGGAAACCATCAGGATACCCGTTTCATTAAACCAATTAACACGCTGGACCGAAGCACTAGACATTTAATGAGTCCTCCTTAATGCTTTTGAATTTTGAATTTGCAACTTTCATCTTTGCAACATGCATTAATATACCTAATATATACCATATTTTTTTTACTGTTGCAATAAGATAAAAGTAGTATGTTAATAATATGTCAAACAACCGTCTTTTAACATGGTTTTCACTGTATTAAAGCTTCATAATCTGGTATAATTAATAAAAATTTAAACATAAAGAAAGTCCAAATCCGGGAGTGTTGAGATATGAGAGATTTCTTGAGTGAAATTAAGGAAAGGGTATTGATATTTGACGGTTCAAAAGGGTATATGCTGCAAAAGATGGGGCTTGCCGGAGGAGAATGTCCGGAACTTTGGAATGTAACGCATCCTGACATTGTCAGCAATATATACAGGGCATATAAAGATGCGGGGGCAGATGTTATTCAGACAAACACAATGCAAGGGAACAGGATTCAGATGGAATTGCATCACCTGGAAGACAGGATTTATGAATTGAATTTTGAAGGGGCCAAACTTGCAAAAAAAATAATGGGTGACGATGGATTTGTGGCGGCATCGGTAGGCCCTGTGGGAAAATTGTTTGAGCCGTCAGGGGACCTTGATTTCGAAACAGCATATGATATTTTCAGGGAACAGGTCAAGGCCCTGGTGGATGGCGGTGTGGACATCATAAACTTTGAAACCTTTACTGATCTTGCGGAAATGAGAGCCGCGCTGCTGGCCGCAAAAGATGTGGCCAGTATTCCTGTTATCTGCTCCTTTTCCTTTGAGCAGAGCGGCAGGACATTGATGGGCACTGACCCTTTTAATGCGGCAGTGGTCATGTATTCACTGGGAGCTGACATAGTGGGAACAAATTGTTCTTTTGGACCTGACCAGCAGCTTAAAATTATTGAAACCATGAGTAACGCCGGCTGGGTACCTTTATGTGCAAAACCCAACGCAGGAATTCCCGTGGTAAAGGACGGGATTGTTGAATATCCTGAAACCCCTGACCATTTTGCCAGGATTGTGCGGGAATTTATCCCTTACGGCGTGAGGCTGGTTGGCGGATGCTGCGGAACAACTCCTGAATTCATTAAAGAAATCGTAAAAGAGGTAAAAGGGAAAACACCACCGGAGATGAAAAAGCCAGAGGAATTGCTAATTTCTTCGGATATAAAACTTATAAAGCTTACTCCCGGAACAGAAATAAATGTGCTAAATTTCTTTGAAAACGGCAAAGAAGAAATTGATGCGTATTTGTCCTGTGATGAGGATTTTCTCATGGAAAAAGCCTTGGACTATGCTGCCGAAGAGCCTGACGCTGTATTGTTTGATACAACAGCCATGCCCCAGGAAAAACTTGATTTGAGGAAGATTGTCAATATTGTACAAGGTTATCTGAAGGCTCCTTTTATATTCAGAACCCAAGACCATGTAAAACTTGGGGAAACCTTAAGAATTTACAGGGGCAAAGCAGGGGTTGCCGTTGACGGTTTGCCGGACCAGGCAAGGGAATATATCCAGGATATTGCCGGTAAATACGGAAGCACTGTCCTTAAGGAAGGCATACCCGGAAGATGAAGGTTAATATGTTCTCAAATTTCATGAAAAAAGTATTTCCCGAATTCATGGTACTTTTGCTTATTATTTTAATACTGTTAACGATGAACAGCTGCACTTTCGCGGACAGGATTAACAGCCGTGGAGACATTAGCCATGAAGCAGGTGAGATCGGTATTCCAACAAACGGAAATGGCAATGAGATAAATGAAACAGGTAACCGTAATGGAAACGGCGGGGAAGACGTTACCGGCAAAAATTGCCCTAATGGCAGCAATGATGGCGAAAAGCAGCCGGATGAAATTGGCGGAGAAAAAAACACAGCCTCAAAAGGATTGGTTGATGAGTTGCTGGAAAACATGACTTTGGAAGAAAAAGTGGGGCAGCTCTTCTACATCTGTTTCAGGAAAGACGCGGCCGGGAATGATGTTACAATGTTGACAGACCACATAGCCGAGATTTTGAAGAAATTTACCCCCGGCGGAGTCATCCTTTTTTCTGAAAATATTAAAAATCCAAGCCAAACTGTGGCTTTCATTGATGCCCTCCAGAAAAACAGCGGGATACCTCTCTTTATTGGTGTTGATGAGGAAGGAGGAACAGTAAGCCGTTTAAATGCCAGTCCTGATATGCATGCAACTCCTCTCCCGGGGAACCTTGCCATAGGTCACACCGGAGACCGGGAACTGGCCTATGAAGCCGGAAAGGTTATAGGAGAAGAATTGTGTTCCCTAGGGTTCAACATGAATTTTGCTCCGGTGGCAGACATACTTACAAATTCTGAAAACCAGGTTATCGGCAGCAGGTCCTTTGGCTCAGACCCTAAACTTGTGGGAGAAATGGTTGAAATGATGATAAAAGGCCTGCAGGAAAGCCATATGGCGACTGTAATTAAACACTTTCCCGGTCATGGTGACACAAGGCTTGATTCCCATACCGGCGAAGTAATTGTGGAGCACGGTATTGATAGGTTAAGAAAAATGGAATTTATTCCTTTTGAATATGGGATAAGGGCAGGAACAGACGCAGTTATGACTGCCCATATAAAACTTCCCAATGTAACGGATGACGGTTTGCCTGCATCCCTTTCACCGTACATAAATTTTGACATTTTAAGAGAAGAGCTTAAGTTTAACGGTTTAATTATAACGGATGCACTGGATATGGGAGCTGTTGCCAGATACTGGGAACCGGGCGAGGCGGCGCTGCTGGCGGTAAAGGGTGGCGCTGACATGGTATTAATGCCGCTGCCCCTGGAAGAAGCATATAATGCTATCCTGGAAGAAGCTCAAAATGGGGGAATACCCCTTGAAAGAATAGATAAATCAGTAAGGAGGATACTCACCGTCAAGGAAAGGCTGGGGATTCTCACAAATGAACGGTCCAGGCCGGATCCTGAAATAACATTGGGAAACAGGGAACACCTTGAGATAGCAAAAAGCATCAGGGAATGGCAAAAATAGTGAACATTACATATATAACAGGTAACTGGACAGCTGGTTATTCCAGCTGTCCAGTTACCTGTTAAGGGGTCAACAGCAAATTGATTGGTGGTTCAACTTCAGCAACGCCTTATTTCAGTGTTGCATGAATGACGATTTTATCTGCTGAATTTCATTTATATTGGCCATCTGGGCCGGTTTATAATAGCCTTTCTGTTCAGCGATTTTAAATAACTCATATTGAAACGCTTCATCGTTGTCTCTCATTTGCTGAATGGTCTGCCTGAACTGAGGGTTTGCCGCTTCAGCAATTACATTGGAATACGTTGTAAGGCTGCTCTTTAACTGGGACAGCACATCATTTACCATATCTTTTTCCTGCATATTCAATCCTCCTCAACCTAAAAAAGACATTAATTTTTGCTTTGCATTCAATGCATCCTGGGCAGATTTCTGGAAAATTTGCTTGATTTGCGGATCGGTAGCTTGCTGCGCGTATTGCAGAAGCTTTTTGTTTGCAGTATCATGACAACCGATCAGGTGTCTTAAGTTTTGCAACTCAAGTTCATTTAATTGAACCACAAACAACACTCCTTTCTGATTTTCTCAATACTATTATCTTTTTAAGGAGTGAAAAATATACACATTTCATTTTGGGGTGGCAAAATTAAGGACATCAGAAATGTCTCTTTCAGACAAAAAGGTTATTTCTATAAATATTTTTATAATTAAGAGTGAGCTCATACCTGCATAAACTTTTAAACTCAGATTCAGGAATTTCTGAAAAGGTAAAAGAGAAATCTGTTTCTTCCTTACTCATCAATAAACCTTCCCTGACTGTTACGTTCTTGACATATACACAGTCACCCTGACGATTAAAAAGTTTTACGTTAATCTCCAGGTTCAGGACAGGTTTTTTGCCGGTATTTACAAGTTTTCCCCAGAACACCAGGTGGCGCTCATCAGTAATGGAATACCTGATGTCAATTATCTGAACCTTCGTCTTGGGAAACCGGATGACTTTTTCCATGTAAATTTCGTTTCTTATGCCGCCGTTTTGAAGTGTAAGGAGTTCTTTTTGCTCTTTCCTGCTGGTTTGGATAATGTTGTTCAGCAGGGGTAGTATTCTGCTTTTGTCCAAAAGGGTGATACCTATGTCTTCGCCGGCAGTTAAAGCTTCATTGTCGAAAAAGCCATTGGTAACTATAATTACGCTGTCACAGTTATAGAGATTGGCTATGTAGCGAGCCTGTCTTACAATCCTGGCATTTATCCTGGCAGCCGGATCAGTCTTCAAAGCATACACTGCCACTTTGACATTATTCCTGTGAGCAATAAAATCAAGACTGTTGGCAAATAAGGGAGCGGTATAAAGCAGTTCATAGTTATATGAAAGTATGATAAATTTTATTAGGGCCTTAAAATTAATTTCGTCAAGCTCGTCAATGTCTATGGGCACACCGGTTTTGGCGGAATCCCTTATCCTGCTTTCAATGATGGATTCGGCAAAGTTCCTTAGATTATTTACATTTCTGGCATGAAGAGCCTCTTGTCTTAAAGTATCTTCTGAAACAAGGGTTTCCAGTATGCGGTCAATTTTTCTGTCCGGGTATTTTCTTTTCAAAAAATTTCTCACAGTCCTCTTGACTGTATCCTTATCTGGTTCAGGATTATTGGCGTAAAGTTCCAGGACTTTATCGTATAAGGAATATGACCTCATTTGTACCTCCAAAGCAAATAGTCCAATTTTATTTTTTGCGTAAATCCAAGGGTTTTACAGGATATAAGGTTGTTTTTCCTGTCAAATACGGCAACGGTTCCACCTGAGAAGCTCTTAGCATATACGGTGGTAATTTCATATGAATATGTAATATAAAACTTTTTATACTGTAAAAGGGAAGGCAGGGAATTGCCCAGGGTCTTGCATATGTCTTTGTCATAGCTGGGCTTGAGGGTTTTGCATGCATGGCATACTCCTTCCGGACCCACACATGATGAGCAGTAACTGTTACCACAAATTTTGCAGGTTGAAAAAGTGTCGCATGTACAGTAATCTTTTGAACAGATAAGACAATGCTGTACATGATCCTGGCAATATATATTTCCGCATACTGCGCATGCATGGGAATGATCCGGACAAAGCGCCTTCCCGCAGGAAGTACATGAGTTCATCTCATCAGTGGCAAATATACCGCCACATATTCCGCAGTTTCTTGAATGTTCACTGCAAATGCTTTTACCGCTGAATTGCGAGTGAAAAATATGGTCCAGGCAGTATTTGGATTTACAGATTGAGCAATCTTCCACATGATTTGTGCAAAATACATAATTACATGTGCTGCAAATCACGGAATGCTCAGAACATACCTCATTATGGCAATAATTACAGGACTTGGCATGATTTTTACATAAATCTCTGCCACATACTTCACACATGATGAAACAGTCGATACAAAGCAGGTTATGGCAGTCCGAACATCTGAAGGCGTGGTAACTGCAGACAACACTGCCACATGAGGAGCAGGACTGAATGCAGTCATTGCAGAATATCTCGCCGCAGGTGGAACATATATAGCTGTCGTCGTCACAGACGTCACAGATTATCCTGCCACAGGAATAACACCTTGTTCCACATTGCCTGCAAATAATATGGCCGTTGTCACATAAATAGCCCTGGTCAATTTCACTCCCGCAACTGTTACATATAATGTTTGCCGAACTTAGCAAAAGTTCTGCTTCTACAGGAAAACTTAAATTGCATGATTTGCTTTTTAAGATAATCTTTCGTGTATCACATGTTGTTTTAAGGAGTATTACATTTTTCAGATGTATGTCTGTATTGATAGTATTGGCCCTAATCTCCCTTCTGCAAAGCTCAAGGGCTTCATGCTGCAATTCTTCCAGTTCTTCCAGGGTGGAAACGGTATAGATGTCCGTATACTCCTGACGGTATTTATTTATTATGGACTGGACTTTCTCAAATACAGGCCTTTCGATATCCTTTTTGAAAACCTCAAGTTGTCTGTCCACGATCTTTTCCACGTATTTTCGTGCTGTATTCAGACTCGTGTAGTATTTCCCGGTATCGGTAAAAAAACCGCTACCGATGTTAATGTCCAGGCCGAGAATGTCCTGAACTCTCATAACCCGGATTACCTGGCTCTTTTCAGCGTCCACCAGCACGGCTATATCATTTTCTATTTTGATATTTTGAGTGTAGTAATTGGCAATCTCAATTGTAAAGACAAAACATATAATTTCCAGGTTTTCGGTATGGGTAATGGTGCCCAAATCTTCCAGGTATGCATTTTCAATTACCGTATTGCAGCTTCTGAAAAGATGGCAGAAACTGCAGCATGAAGTATGCGACTCACATTTCGGAAAAAATGGACAGAGATTGCAGCATTCTTTTATCTCCAGGGATTTTTTCACTGAATTTAAATTGTAATTTATACTGACAGATGACAATGCTGCCTTTGAACTACAGGTTTCAATAATTTCTTTCAATGCCTTGCTGCCTTTAGCCAGAAGCCTGATGTTTTTGTCTGCCGCGGCCACTTTTGCCGAATAGGTATATGCAATCCTTCTTCCGTCCGGGTAAACAGCCTCGAAGTAAGTATCCTTCTTGTAGTCAATAAATGCTCCCTGTGCCTTAAGATATTGCTCTATAAACTTGTGCAGATTGCTGTTATACATCTTTTGCATTATTACCACCAAAAAACAATACAGGTCAAATTACGCGAAACCTAATCAAGGATACTGTGGGAGAATTCCTGCCAGAGACGGTTCTGCTCCTTTTTATATTCCAGGGTTTCACGCAGTTTTTCCATTTCTTTTTTTATGTCGCGCTTGTTGGCCGACCTGATCAGGATGTCAATTATTGCTTCTTCTATATCAAAATCGTCATCTTTCATTTCTGAGAGGATGGCCTCAATACCGCCGATTGTCATTTTGAAAAGTTCTATTTTTTCATACAGTATCTTAAGTACATAATCATCAATGGTATCCTTCATTACAAGGTTGAATATGTTTACGTCCTTTTCCTGACCCCTTCTGTGCACTCTGCCTATTCTTTGCTCGATTTTCATGGGATTCCAGTGGAGATCATAATTAACCACTATGCTGGCATCCTGAAGATTGAGGCCTTCTGCTGCTGTGTCTGTGGCGATAATATACTTGGTTATGCCTTTTCTGAAGTCCTCCACCAGAGACTGGCGTTCATAGCTTGATAACCTGCCTTCATAAACTTTCGCCGGCATGAAATTTTCATTGAAACTGTTACACAGCATATATGCTGTCTCAAGCCTCAGGGTGAAGATTACAGCTTTTTCGTCCGGCAACCCGTTTAATGTTTCTATGAGTTTGTGAGCTTTTGAATAAGTACCGATTTCACCGGCAATTTCGATTATTTTGTCAATTTTGTCCCTTTCATCAGCATATTTTTCACGGCGGTTAAGCAGGCTCCTGCAGAGGGCCTGAGGGCTGCTGGAAAGAGACTGCTGCAGGGAAATCAATTCTTTTAGCATTGGGTAATTTATGTTTGATCTGACAGAAGGGATATATGCCATGAAGGAAGATTCCGCGTTATTGCTAAGGGATTTGAAATAGGTTTCCTTCATGAAGTCTGTCACCATATCATATAACTGATTTTCTTCCTTTGTACCATTGACCCTGACAGAGTATATGTGCCTTTCCGTGAATGGTATACCACTGTCTTTCCTTAAGGTCCTGACCATGACTCCGGATATAATCTTTCTTAGTTCGTCTCTCATGCCGGGCTTGCAGACACGGCCCGCTTTATCGGCAAAGTAAGTTTCCCTGAAATTCTTTAGCGTACCGAATAGTCCTGGATAAAGCAAGTCCACGAGACTATAGATATCTGTCAGCCTGTTGCACAGGGGGGTTGCCGTGCTGAGAAGCATGTATCTTCTGTCAAGAGTGGCAATGGCTTTTCTACGTTTTGACCTTATGTTGCTGAGCAGATGGGCTTCATCCACCACTACCATATCCCACTGCCTGTTGTTGATTTTATCAACATTCCTGGTGAACTTGCCGTAAGATATAATGATACGGTTATTGTCAAAATCAAAACCAGTATCTTCACAGGTAATAAACTCTTCGTCAAATTTTTCCCTCATCTCTTCCTGCCACTGGGTCATCAGAGACTTAGGGGTAATTATCAAAATGGAATAAATATTTTCTCTTATAATGTGTTCTTTCAATATAAGTCCGATTTCGATGGTTTTGCCTAAGCCTACCTCGTCAGCCAGCAAAGCTATGCTTGATTTTTCCTTCAGCACATTAAGGGCCACTTTGAGCTGGTACGGGTAAGGTTCAAACCTTCCTTCAAGTAACTCCAGTACGGAAATGTCTGTTATGGTACCGAATTTTGCAAGGTCATGAGCCAACAGGTTCAATTTTAGCCAGTCAGGGGAATGGTTATACGCGGAGGAATCAATCCTGGAAGAAATGTGATTATCATCCCAAAAAGTATTATGCCTGGTTACCAGGTCCATAATAAGGCCCGGATCAGAACATCTATGGCTGAGTATTGCAAGTTCTTCGTTGGTAAATTGTGGTGTTTTACCGTCCATTCAGGTAAGTTTACTCCTTAGGCTATAGTTCATTGTCTATATTGTAACAATTAACAAAGACATTTTAACTAGTATTATAGAACGAAATGACAACACCGTTTGTGTAGAAATTGTACAAACACTGTTTCGGGAGATGACCTATACCTTTATTTTTTAAGTTTCTTAAGGGCATTTTTCTTAAGGATCAGGTCTGAAAGATCCAGGTATTTTTGTATACTCTGAATTTCTTCGCCATATTCGTTTATATCCAGTTTTTCACCTGTCTTCTTGTCATAGATTTCGCCGCTGCTGTTTATGAATATATATTTGTCGGTTATTACTGTACCGTTCCTGAGCAGGGCATATCCGTAATCTGTGCTCAGTATATCCCGTCCCATGGCATATGGGGTTTTTATACCATACAGGTTAAGGACAGTTGGCATAATGTCAATCTGACCAGCGGTTGTACTAATGGTTTTGGCTTCGATACCGGGACTGTGGATAATGAGGGGTACTTTTTGAAGTTCCATGTACTCGTATGTATTGTCATCCTTGCCCAGGAAAGCGGTAATAAGATGAGAATTCTCACGGTTTATACCGAAATGGTCGCCATATATCACAAGAACGGTATTTTCATAAAGGCCGTTTTCTTTCAGCAGTTGAAGCAAGTGGCCTACAGCCTTGTCCACATAGTTTGCTGCTTTCATGTAATTGCCCAACAGGGTTCCTTCGTATTGCTCCACGTCAAAATCATAATCAGCAAAGGCGCCATACGGATGGTGGCTTGACAGGGTTATGAGAAACCCATAGAAAGGCTGCTGGTTTTTAAGTTTTTCGACAGATTGTTGTAAGAAGGACATGTCTGAAAGACCCCATCCCAGTTTTTCATCCAGGGTGAAATCTTTATCACTGTAAAATTTGTCAAAGCCGATGGAACTGTACATTGTGTGCCGGTTCCAAAAACTTGCCTCATTTGCGTGGAATGAGAAACAGTTGTAACCTTCATCTTTCAGATAACCAGGAAGGGAAAAATACACGTTTGAGGGGAACCTGAAGTAAGCTGCACCCTTATCAGCCGGATACAGGGAAATATTGCACAAAAACTCCGCATCAGAGGTATTTCCTCCGGCAATCTGATAATAAAGGTTGTCAAAATACAGGCTGTTTCTGGCCAATTCATTAAGGTGAGGCGTAATTTCCCTGCCGCCGACTTTTGCATTTATAAGGAAATTCTGGATTGCTTCAAGCTGCACCACAATAAGGTTTTTGCCTTTTTGTGTACCTGTCAGGTTGTTATCCGGTGTTTCGTTGTTGGCAAAAAATTCATTGAGGCTGTTTATTTCTTCGGCAGTTAATGTCTTGTTTTCAAAAAAGTTTTCCTTTACAAAATTGGATGTATCATAGCAATGGAAATAAAGGATACCAAGACGCCTGATGACATGATTATGGTCATATAAAAAGAGACTTGTATCCGCTTTCCTATATGATCCTGATACCACAAGCAAGCCTGCAGCCAGAAATATTGCAGCAGATGCAAATTTCACAGCTTTTTTAAGTTTCAGTGTTTTGCCTTTTTTAAGTTTTCTCATTATAAGTATACCGGCAAAAAGAAAGGGTAGGTCCGCAATAAAAACCAGGTCCTTTATTTTAAGCAGGGCAGAAATGCTCTCCACAGTGTCTCCTACCAGGCCTATCTGGTAAAAGACAGGTATTGTAAGCACATTATTGTAGTACCTGAAATATATGGTATCGGCAAACAGGAGCAGTGAAAAGAATATGTCGGTTATCAGCAGGACAATAAATCTTCTCTTGTTGGATACCAGCATGATGGAAGCAAGAATAACCAGGATTGAACCTGCGATGGCAGCCATCATGTTGTTATTTACAGGTCCCATGAAAGGTCTTGTGTTAATCTGGGTCGTAAACTGCAGGTAAAAGCATTTTATAAAAAGGGAAAAGGCGAAAGCAACCCAAAAAAGAATTCTTATGGTATAAAGCAATGCATTTGTAAGTTTATCTGTATTATTTTTTTTCATCTATATCACTCCGGCATATAATCACTGTATTTTGCAGTGTCGATTATTTTCTGTGACTTAATATTCTTGTTATGACTGTGTCATGGGCAGCGTTTTCCAGGCTGTCATCCAGTTTATCCAGTGTCACGCTACTACCGTATTTCTCTTTAAGAGCCAACTGGATCAGATGGTCGGCAAACTGGGGGTTTTTTGGCAGGAGACTGCCGTGGGAATATGTGCAGTATACGTTCTTATAAACCGCACCTTCATAACCGTCCTGTCCGTTATTGCCATAACCGTAAATAACTTTCCCGAGAGGCCTGACACCGGGGCCCAGATAGGTCCTTCCGGAATGGTTTTCGAACCCTACGATTTTTACAGTATCTTGCGGCATTGAACCAAGCTGGCATTCAAAAATAAGGTTGCCCACCATTCTCTTTTTCCCGGCGATTGTCCAGAGATCAAGGGCACCAAGAAATTCTATCTCCTTGCCATTATGGGTACGGAAACACTTTCCCATCAACTGAAAACCGCCGCATACGCAAAGAAATACCTTATTGCCGTTAATTGCGTTCCTGATTTCATTCCCTTTCTGGTGCAAAAGGTCGGCTTGCAGAAGCTCCTGTTCAAAGTCCTGACCTCCGCCAAGAAAGATGATATCGTAATTTTCAGCGTTAAATGTATCTCCTATGGTTACATTGGTTATCTTAACGTCTATTCCTCTCCATTCAGACCTTTTCGCCAATGTGATTATGTTACCGATGTCACCATATAGGTTAAGAAGGTCCGGATAAAGATGGCATATATGCAGACTTAACATAATATCCTCCCGTTTATTTCCAGAATTCCTTCACGCCAAATCGTGATTCCATGAACTTCCGGATTTCCAGCATGGCAGTATATGTGGGCAGTATATAAAAGCTTTCTCCCTCCGAAATTTTGGACAGGCCATTCTCAACAAGTTTTTCAAAGTCTTTTTCCACAGTAATCCTTTTTACATCCATACCAGTATATTTAAGCCTTACAGCCATATCTTCCGCACGGATTCCTGATGCAAAAAAGTCCGCGTTATCGCCGAATGCTGTAAGTTTTTCAAAAGCCACATCCCATATCCATGATATGTCTGTGCCGTCCGCTATCTTGTCATTGAGTATAAACGCGCATATTAAACGCTTTTCTACTGCCAGAAGGTGATTTATTACCTGGTTGAAACCAGTGGGATTTTTAACCAGGATAATCCTTATATATTTTTCACCTGTCTTAATGGTTTCCATTCTACCAAAGCCGCTCTCAAAGCTTTCAATGGCCTTTATCATGCTTTCGGATGAAAAACCGGAAACTAGGCCGCAAGCCACAGCGGCAAGGGCATTGTATATATTGTAAAGCCCCGGGAGATTGACGGTTACATGGTAAAATTCATCATGGGATTTGATTTTTAACTCGATAATGGAATTCTCAGAACCGAGATCTTTTACCAAGGTGCATGTAACATCCGTTTCAGGTTTTCTAAAACCGCAACTGGGACATTCAAAAGTGCCCAAATGGGCATACACGTGATTCTTATAGTCATACTTGGTCCTGCAATATATACAGAAAGTGGCGTCGGCATTGGCTGATTCAGGTTCACCGCTGAAAGCGTTTTCATTCAGTCCAAAGAAAACCGCGGTGTTACCGGTATCGGCAGCCAATGAAGCACACAGGGAGTCATCGGCATTTAGTACCAGTTTAGTATTTTTACAGTTAAGAATCCCGCTCTTTATGGAGTTTAGGGTGGTATAAAGCTCACCATACCTGTCGAGCTGGTCCCTGAAAAGGTTGGTGACAACGAGGACTTCGGGCTGAATATAACGGCTTACAACCTTAAAGGCCGCTTCATCGATTTCCAGAAGTACAGCTTGTACCTTTTTTCTGCCTGTCAGGGTTACGGCATTCAGCAAGGTTGTGGTAACTCCACTTAAAAGGTTTGCCCCGGACTTGTTCTGTATATATTTTATATTGTTTTCCTCCAGCATCCTGGCGATTATCCTGCAGGTGGTAGTCTTTCCGTTGGTCCCGGTGACCATAATTACCCTCATCCCTTCAGCCAGTCTGCCTGCAATTCCGGGAGTAATTATTTCAGCGACTTTACCGGGAAGGGAAGTGGCTCCGTGGCCAAAAAGGCGCAAAAAACGTATTATTATTCTTCCAATTAATATTGTAAGAAAAATTCTGATGTTCATATAAAACGCCTCCAAACCCGGCTTTGTCCTTAAAATCTATATAATTATAACATAATGCCTGAAAAATTGTGTAGGCAAGAAATATTTAAATTTCACTGCTCTTTCAATTGATACATAATAGCATAAATGATAAAATAAAATTGTTTATAGGACACGGTAATGAGCCGGTAGCATTACGCATCCGGGTGGATGTGAAATTGGCCCGCGGCCCATTGACTTACATATTAATGCGTTAAGAAGGATGGGCGCCAGAATAAATGCTCCCAGAGATGGCTTTATTTATTGTGAAGCTGATGAAATTAGGGGCTGTGATATTTATCTTGATTACCCCAGCGTCGGAGCAACGGAAAATATCATTCTGGCTTCAGTTTTTGCAGATGGTGAAACTGTAATAAGGAACGCGGCAAAAGAACCTGAAATCGTGGATCTGCAAAATTTTCTGCTGCTTATGGGTGTGAAGATTTCAGGGGCCGGAACAAGCGTTATCCGGATAGAAGGCTGCAAGAAAAAGTTAGATGCCGTAGAAAAAGAGATAATGCCCGACCGTATCGTTACCGGTACCTACATGGTAGCTGCGGCAATTACAGAAGGGGACATACTGCTTAGAAGAGTTATACCGGAGCATAATAAATCAGTAATATACACGCTGAACGAATGTGGCTGCAGGATAGAGGAGAAAGCAGACACCATAAGGATTCATGGACCGTCACGTCCCCAGGCGATTGATATTATAAGAACGCTCCCGTATCCGGGATTTCCGACAGACATGCAGGCACAGATTGTCAGTTTGCTTAGTATTGCCAAAGGTACCAGCATTGTGGTGGAGACCGTTTTTGAAAACAGGTATAAGCATGTTGAAGAACTGTTGCGAATGGGTGCAGATATTAAGCTTGAAGGCAGAATTGCAGTAATTAAGGGAGTGGATCATCTCAGGGGAGCCACAGTGTATGCAAGGGATTTAAGGGGCGGCGCAGGTCTCGTTCTGGCAGGCCTTGCAGCAGAAGGTACAACCACCATTGAAAATGTGAAGCATATAGACAGAGGATATGAAAGTATCGAGCACTACCTGTCAGGTGTCGGAGCATCTATAAAAAGAGTGCAGGCGCAATAAGGCAAGGCTGCAGCGGAACAGGTGAGGATGCAAAGTGGCTGATACACAAGAGATAAAAAAAACAGCGAAACCTTCAGGATATCGCAAGTTGGAAGTACTTCTGGCAATATTGTTGTTTGCTTCAGTACTTGTTCTTGTTATGTTTTCGCCCATGTTTAACATTAAGGAAATCCAGGTTTTTGGGACAAGCTATTACTCGGCGGAAGGCATAATAGCCACTTCAGGCATTGAGACAGGCATAAACGGTTTTAAAAATGTGGGCGGGAGTATAGACAGGTTTCTGACTTTGAGGTATGGTGATATTGAGCAGGCTATCAAAGATAAGCTGCCCTATGTTAAAGATGTGGCTGTAAAGTTCGTTATTCCGGATATTTTGAGGATTTATATTACTGAAAGGACTCCTGCCTGTGTTGTAAAATACCTGGATGTGCTGCTGCTGGTTGATGAGGAAGGATACGTACTGGAATCCCTGAAAAATATTACTGATTACAATTTCCCGAAAATAAGCGGGCTGGACCTGACGGGCTTCTGCGTGGGACAAAAATTATACATGCAGAAGCCTGCCCAGTTTGAGAATATTATGAAACTGATAGACCTGCTGAAAGAAACCGATACAGAAGAATTCAGCCTGGCGAACAAGATCAGTTCCTATGAAGTAAATGGCCAGGGTGAACTTCGTATACTATATGATTCAAGGATACTTGTTAATCTTGGCAAAATGGTTAAAATGGATTATAAGATAAGTATGTTGAGGGAAATTCTAATGAAGAATATTGGTGCTGACGAGACCGGACTGTTGGATTTTTCCATTGGAAATAATCCTGTGTTTACTCCGGAAAAAACGGGGGGAATAATCAAATGATACCCATTTTGGGTTTAATAATCGGCATTATTGCCGGTGTTTTCATTCCATACGACATACCTTATAAATATTCCAATTATGTGGCTGTTGCCATACTTGCCGCCATGGACTCTGTGTTCGGAGCCGCGGCTTCCACCGTTCAGGGCAAATTTAACCTGAAAATCTTCCTTTCGGGATTTTTTGGCAATGCTTTGCTCGCAGCTGTACTGGCATATATAGGCGACCAGCTGGGCATTCAGATTTACCTTGCTGCCGTGTTTGCCTTCGGAAATAGGATATTCCTGAATTTCGGGGTTATAAGGAGGTACGTGCTGGAGAAAATTTTCAAAAATGACACATTTTTATAAATTATTTCCTGCTTTCATTCTCAGTTAGATATGAATTTTTTTAAAACAGATATACAGTTTGCCGATAAAAGTTTATAATGAATGTAATAAAAATACTTCAGATTCTCTTTGTTTAAGGCTTTGAAAGATACACTGAAATGAACGGACATGCAAACCTGTTGTAATGATTTCATATACAGCAATGATGAAAAAGGAGGATTTAACGGTGTTGGAACTGGACCTTGATATGGAACAATTTGCCCAAATAAAAGTCGTTGGTGTTGGCGGAGGCGGAAATAATGCAGTAAACAGGATGATCACTGCCGGACTGAAAGGTGTTGAATTTATTTCAATCAATACTGACAAGCAGGCATTATTTCTTTCAAAAGCAAACACAAAAATTCAGATTGGTGATAAAATAACAAAAGGATTGGGTGCGGGTGCCAATCCGGAAATTGGTGAAAAAGCGGCTGAAGAAAGCCGGGAAGAGATAGGACAAGCCATCAAGGGAGCTGATATGGTCTTTGTAACCGCAGGAATGGGAGGCGGAACCGGAACAGGAGCAGCACCAATAGTAGCGCAGATTGCCAAGGAAATGGGTATACTTACAGTAGGTGTAGTAACAAAACCATTTACCTTCGAAGGAAGAGTAAGGATGCAGCATGCCGAAAGGGGTGTAGCAAACCTTAAGGAGGTAGTGGATACACTGGTTACCATACCTAATGACAGGCTCCTGCAGATTGCTGAAAAGAAGACTTCTATTGTGGAAGCATTTATGATAGCAGATGACGTTTTAAGGCAAGGTGTTCAGGGCATATCGGACTTAATTGCTGTACCCGGTCTGGTAAATCTTGATTTTGCCGACGTAAAAACCATAATGCAAAACACCGGTCTTGCCCATATGGGAATCGGAAGGGCTTCCGGTGACAGCAGGGCAGAAGAAGCCGCAAAAATGGCTATCCACAGTCCTCTCCTGGAGACTTCCATAGAGGGTGCAAGGGGCGTTCTGCTAAATATCACAGGCGGACCTGACCTGGGAATATTTGAAGTCAACCTGGCAGCCGAACTGGTCCAGAAATCCGCTGATCCTGATGCCAATATAATTTTTGGCGCGGTCATAGATGAAAACCTGAAAGATGAAATAATTATAACCGTAATTGCCACAGGCTTTGACGATGGTCCTTCAATAAAGAAACAAATTAAGAATCCTCTTAAAAAGGACGATATACCTGTAATTGATAGAGAACGTGAAGTAAAAAGAAACACTATCGAATTTGATGACGACGAACCCGAAATTCCGACATTTTTAAGAAGAAACAGGTTCAGATAATATATTTCCCATAATGTTCCGGACTGACTATAGTAGAAAAACTTGCAGCAAACAGCCAAGTCTTTGGATTTGGCTGTTTTATTTTTTACGTGTATATTCTGACAAATTTTTTCCTGTCCTGCCGTTATAATATTTATATCTGAATTATAAGCCAACGTTCAGGATGCATTTAAGCCTGAAACAGGATATTCCGTTTTCCTGGGATTAATTTATCCAACCTAACATATAAGGCAAGTAATATGAATATAGTAAAATAGGGGATTGTCTGAAAATATTTGTGAGGTTGCATCAGTGGATATCTATCTTGACATAATTATAATGGAAAACCTAGTAATGAATTATATTATACTGCTAGTGACTTCAAAGTTCGCCAAGGCCCCTACCTCAAGCTTGAGACTTTTCCTGGGAGCCTTGGCCGGCTCTGCATATGTGGTCATCATGATACTTATGCCCGAGCTTACGGCTTATTACACAGCTTTTGGAAAGATAATCCTGTCTTTTCTGATAGTGGCTGTATCATTCCGTATTGAAAAACCGGGCTCATTTTTTAAAATACTACTGTTTTTTTACATAACTACCTTTATATTTGCAGGAGCATCCTTTGCGTTTATTTATTTTGACAACCAGGCTGGATTTATCCGGAACGGTATTATGTTCGTGTTCTGGGAATCCAAATGGTCCACGGTTCTGTTGGCGGTTCTTACCTGTGCAATTATTGTCAGGGTGTTTATAGAGGTTGTCCAAAGCAGGTTTTCAAGGGAAAAATTACTGCGGAATGTGTCCATATCTTTCGACAACAGGATTGCAACGGTACAGGCTCTTGTGGACACCGGGAATTCACTTCACGACCCGCTTTCCAATCTTCCTGTCATTGTAGTGGAGTTTAATGCCATTAAAAACATACTTCCTGAGGACATCCAGAAAATCTTTTCAGAAAGTAAGGGTGATGACCTTTCCCTGGTTTCGGACATTGTCCTCAAATCAGGATGGTATTCCAGGTTCAGGCTTATTCCGTTTACTTCCCTGGGAAAGGAAAACGGCATGCTGATCGGTTTCAAGCCTGATTATATTGAAGTGGACGATACCGGTGAAAAAAAGGGCATTAAGGATGTTATAGTTGGCATTTATGAAAAAGCCCTGTCAAAGGACAGCCAGTACTGCGCGCTGCTGAGTCCTGACCTTATTTAACATGGTACAGGCCTGTATTTAAAACGCACAAAAATAAACCCCGGGCATAAACAAAATCTGGAAAAACAATACAATAAATTTAAAATACAAAAACAAAATATAAAGGAGATATGTCGGATATGAAGCCACTTAAAAAAGCAAAACTGGCCATTTATATCAGGTTTCTGAGAATCCTGGGCAGGCTCAGAATCGGGTACAAATCGCCTATATATTATATCGGGGGAAGTGAAGCGTTACCGCCACCTCTTTCAAATGACGAAGAAGTATACCTGTTGAACCGGCTTGAAAAGGACGATTATGCTGTAAAGTCCATTCTGATTGAACGAAACTTGAGATTGGTGGTTTATATAGCAAGAAAGTTTGAGAATACCGGCGTTGGTGTTGAAGACCTGGTATCCATAGGAACAATAGGGCTGATTAAGGCGATTAATACATTTAATCCTTCAAAAAATATCAAACTTGCCACCTATGCTTCACGTTGCATTGAAAACGAAATCCTGATGTATTTGCGAAGAAATAACAAGACCAAAACTGAGATTTCAATTGATGAGCCCCTTAACATAGACTGGGACGGAAATGAATTGCTTTTGTCTGATATTTTGGGAACGGACAATGACATAATCCACAGAAACATTGAAGATGAAGTCGACAAGCAACTTCTGAGGGCAGCTATGAAAAAACTTTCCTTAAGGGAAAAACGCATAATGGAATTAAGATTCGGCCTTACCACCAACGGAGAGGAAAAAACACAGAAGGAAGTGGCAGATATGCTGGGCATATCACAATCTTACATATCCCGGCTTGAAAAACGTATAATAAAAAGGTTAAGAAAAGAAATGGGCCGTATGGTCTGATAAAAAATGTCAAGGCCTTTTTGAAAAATTTTATCCTTTTTTTTGAATATGCCTTCAGTATAAAAAGAATCCCTGTGGCAATAATGTTTATTGACAGAATTAAAATTGCCGGAGGGGAGTTCATGGTAAACAAAGTTGAAATTTGCGGAGTTAATACTTCCAAGTTGCCTGTTTTATCAAATGAAGAAAAGGAAAAACTCTTCAAACGAATCCATGAAGGCGATGAATCTGCCAGAGAGGAATTTATTAACGGGAATCTGAGGCTGGTTCTCAGTGTTATACAAAGGTTCAGCAACAGGGGAGAATACGTGGACGACCTCTTTCAGGTAGGATGTATAGGACTGATCAAGGCAATTGATAATTTTGATACATCCCATAATGTTAAGTTTTCGACTTATGCAGTACCCATGATAATCGGGGAAATCCGCAGGTATCTGCGGGACAACAATTCCATCAGGGTCAGCAGGTCTTTAAGGGATATTGCCTATAAAGCCCTGCAGGCAAAAGAAAAACTCACAAACAAGTATTCAAAGGAACCAACAATCGCCGAGATTGCCAATGAACTGGGAATAGATAAAGAAGAAGTGGTATTTGCCCTTGATGCCATACAGGATCCCATATCCCTCTTTGAATCAGTTTATCATGACGGCGGAGACGCCATATATGTAATGGATCAGGTCAGCGATGAAAAAAACCTGGATGACAACTGGCTGGAGAGCATTGCGCTGAAGGAAGCCATAAGAAAACTAAACGAGAGGGAACGGCTGATCCTTAATTTAAGATTTTTCCAGGGGCGTACTCAAATGGAGGTAGCCCAGGAAATAGGCATTTCCCAGGCTCAAGTGTCAAGGCTTGAAAAAACTGCCCTCATGCATATGAGAAAATATGTATAATTCAGATATAACAAAATCAACTCCCCCTTGCAGACATCAGGGTACAGGGTTCTGCCAAGGGGGTTCTTCATTTCATAAAGCATCACGGGTTTTCATATATTTCTTATATAACCAGTATGGCGGTGTTTATATGTATCGGGCCACAGATTTAAGGCATAAAGAAGTGATCAACATATCCGATGGAAGAAGAATAGGATTTGTCAGCGATGTTGAAATCAATTTTGACGACGGAACAGTAGAAGCCCTAATTGTGCCCAGCGGAGCCAGGATGCTCGGCCTTATCGGCAGAGATGACGAACTTGTTATACCCTGGAGCAGGATCAAAAAAATCGGCGAAGACATAATACTGGTTGACCTGGATGAAAGGTTTATACGAAAACATTTCGGATAAAAGAGTAAATATCATGTATTCAGACATGGGGCATTCTCCGGGGCAGGCATATGCAGGCTCTTTCATTAAGGGGATTGCTTTCAGGCAGACCTATTCTATTATTTTCACATCCAAACCTGGTGAGATCCCGGAAAGAATATAATTGAATTCTTTACAAATCTAATATATTATATGACTTGAGAATACTTGTTTTCGGGAGGTATTCCGTGAAGTGCCCTTATTGCGGATATGAAGATGACAGGGTAATTGATTCAAGACCCACTGATGACGGCAATGCCATAAGAAGGCGCAGGGAATGTGCCAATTGTCAGCGGAGATATACAACGTATGAAAAGGTTGAATCATTTCCTCTTGTTGTAATCAAGAAAGACGGGTCGAGACAGCCTTTTAACAGGGAAAAGCTGCTTAACGGGCTTTTGCGTGCTTTTGAAAAGAGACCATTTTCCTATAACGATCTTGAAAAGCTGGTGGACCAGATTGAAATGGAACTTTGCAACACCCTCCAGAAGGAAGTCACTTCCAGGCAAATCGGAGAGACCGTGCTGGCCAAATTAAAGGATATGGATGAAGTGGCATATGTAAGGTTTGCATCGGTTTACAGGCAGTTCAATGATATAAACACCTTCATGACGGAACTGCAAAAGCTCCTGGATGCAAAACAGTCCAGGGAATAGAGTTTATAAGTGAAAAACCTGAAGAATCATTTCTAAAGGTCAATCTTATTCTTAGAAGTTTTTTTAAGAAAGATTTAACAATTTTGTAATACTTAAGGTTGTTATAACAGGTATAAATATTTATAATATGAAAATGTTCTGGCATGGCAACCAGTAAATGTTATAATTATTCTTGTATTAAGCTTTTTTATGGAATGCAAATTTAAGTTATTATAGTGGAACAAAACGTCTTTTTTTTCGTTTAAAGAATAGGAGCGAGGGGGGTGTAATCTTGAGCAAAGCTATCCAGCTAAAAAATGTCAGGAAAGTATACCGCGTCGGTGATGAAAAAATCGTTGCCTTAAACGGCATTGATCTTGATATAGAACAGGGAGAAATATGCTGTCTCCTGGGAACTTCCGGTTCAGGAAAATCAACCATGCTTAACCTGATGGCCGGACTTGAAAAACCCACAAGAGGCAGCATTATAATCGGTAATGTTGAGATAAGCAGGCTTAATGAAAGAAAGCTTGCCATTTTTCGCAGAGATAATGTAGGGTTTATTTTTCAGTCATATAATTTATTACCTACTCTTACCGCACTGGAAAATGTGGCGTTACCTCTTGTTTTCAAGAGAGTGCCGAAAAAGACAAGAAACAAGAGGGCAAGGGAAATGCTGGAAGCTGTCGGCCTTGGGGACAGGCTGAACCATAAGCCGTCCCAGATGAGCGGAGGACAGCAGCAAAGAGTTGGTATTGCACGGGCTCTAGTTACAAGGCCTGAGATCGTGTTTGCTGACGAGCCGACAGGCAACCTGGATTCCAAGACTTCCAGAGAGGTCATGGAACTGGTCACCGGCATATGCAGGGAAAATAACCAGACTTTGATAATAGTCACGCATGACTTGAACATAGCCATGTATGCAGACAGGATAGTCCATATCCTGGATGGTGCCATTCAAAAGATAGAATATAACAGAGCTTTAGCGTAAGGGGGATAATTAAATGAAAAGAGCAATGGGGATAGTTTTGGTGCTGGCAGTACTGTTTACCTTGACAGTGCCGGCAAATTTGGTTTCAGCCAGCAACGGCGATTTCACGATAAAAGATATTGCAGTCAATATGAACATAGAAAAAGGCGATACCTTCCAGCTAACCTTTACTGTGGAAAACAATACAGATGAAGAACTGGAGAGTTTCACAATTTTACTGGACGACAACGATTCGTTTAAACTTCAGTCTACAGATAACATTTCCATGGGTAATATCGGGCCCCATTCTGAGGTGGATCTTGACGACAGTACCGCTATAAGGCTCAGGTATGTTGGTTCCGGAAGAACTTACCAATTTTCCGTCCACTATGTTAAGGGAGGAACCGGAATTTATGAAAAGGTTTCCATCAACATCCCGAATATAATTGAAAGAAATGACGACGGCGGCAGCAGGAATCCAGGTTCCGGGAACGCGGACCTTGCACCCAATATCGGCATTTCTGAAAGTGCAAAAATGCCTGTACTGAAAGCAGGAACCATCAATACTCTGACGTTTCCTATCAAGAACATGAGCCGTCATGCTGCAAGGGATGTGGAAGTTACCTTAAATTTGGGTGAAACAACCAACATGTTCAGGATAGACGATATTAGCCTCAACAAGTATTTAGGCAATATGGACGGCCAGGATGAAGCGGAAGCGAACTTTACGCTCTTCGTCTATTCAAATGCCAAGAGCGGTGTTTACCCGATTACATTGCATTACAAGTTTAAAAATGTATACGGTGTCACCCAGGAATATAACCAGGTGGTTAATATAAAGATTACCAATACATCCACGCCTCCTTCCCTGGAACTTAGCAAAACTGAATTGAAACCGGAAGTACTTGTACCCGGACGGGAAGCAAAACTGACACTGTATATCCTCAATAGCGGAAGCCTTTCTGCGGAAAATATAAAGATTAACCTGCAGGGATTGAGCAGCAGCGGTGTTGCGTTGAAAAACGCCACTGATACAGCTTACATAAGATATATATTTGACCATGGCATAGAAAAACTGGAGTATGACCTGGTTGTATCCGAAAACCTGACTTCCAGTATATATGAGATGTCCGTGTTTCTGGAATACATGGATGCAAACAATGTAAAATACTCTGACAGCTATAAATTCTATCTCCCCGTTGACACCAGCCAATTGGGGAAACCTTCCATTAACATAGAAAATTTGAGTGTTCCCCAGGGAAAGATTGAGAAGGGAGAGGATTTCAGGATATCCTTTGACTTGGTCAACAACGGTTCTGAAGCCAAAAATATGAAAGTGTATATTACAGAAGGCTCCGGTGTCATCACCAAGTCCCTGAGTCCTGTTATAATTGATAAATTTGCCAGGGGCAGGACCCAGAGAATAGAGTTTATCATGTCCCTTACTGAAGCAAGTGGCCGGGAGTCTATACCCCTGCCCATAAACATTGAATATGAAGAATTGTCCGGAAGAAGCCAGATGCTGAAGAAAGTGGTTGACATAAAGGTAGCGAAGGGGTCCGGTGAGGAATCTGTTCCAAAAATAATAATATCTAATTACGGTTTTGAGCCTGAAGAAGTCGTGGCTGGAGAGAATTTTACCCTCAAGATGACATTCCTGAACACCCATAAGGCAATACCTGTTAGTAACATTAAAATTTCGCTGTCTTCACCTGACGGAGTATTTACTCCTGCTTTCAGCAGCAATACATTCTATATTGAGGAGATTCTGCCGGGGGAAACAGCAGAAAGGGAAATTGTCCTGTACTCCAAGTCTGATGCGACTCCCAAGTCATACACCCTGAACGTGGATTTTGAATATGAAGGCGGTGAACTTGCTTCAGATTCCAGGGATGAAACAGGTTCGCAACATATAGCAAAGGAAACTATCAGTATTCCTGTAATACAGGTTCCGCGTCTTGTCACCGGCGATATACAGATACAGCCAAGCACATTTATTGACCAGTCGGTACCTGTATTTGTAGAGTTTTACAATATGGGAAAAAGCACTCTATACAACCTTATGGTCAAAACGGAAGGCGATTTCCAGACCCAGGAAGGCAGTTATTTCGTTGGCAACTTTGAACCTGGCAGAAGCGACTATTATGAAAGCATAATAATTCCCACTACCGAAGGACAGATAAAAGGGGTAATAGCTTTTTACTTTGAAGATGAAAGAGGAATTGAAACAAAGATTGAGAAGGAGTTTACCCTGGAAGTAATGGCAATGCCGAGGTATGATGATAAATTCCCGGAAGGCTTCCCCATGGGTCCTGACGGCATGCCTATGGAAGAGAATGCCGGCAAGGGCAGACTGTTCCTTTTTATAGGCATAGGAGCCGGCGTTTTGATTGCGGCAGGAATCGTGGTTTTCATAATCCTTCGCAGGAGGCATATCAGAAAGGCAGGTTTAACTTTAGATGACTAGTTCCGATCTGGTAAGAATGGGTTTAAGGAACCTATGGAGAAGAAAGCTCCGCAGTATTTTAACCATACTCGGTGTGGTAATAGGCACTGCAGCCATTGTGGTAATGGTATCACTGGGTATTGGCATGAACGAAAGTTTTAAAAGCCAGTTAAGCCAGATGGGAAGCCTTAATGTAATTAATGTGAATACGTATTACTTTCCTGAAGGCGACGGTATGATAGCCATAAGTTCAAGAAGGGAACAGAATAAGATAACTGACGACGTCATTGCCCAAATTGCCTCAATAGACGGTGTGGAAGCAGTTACCCCGCTTCTTAATTCCAATGTGAAATTTGTATCTGGCAGATACGTGGCGTACATAACCCTTGTCGGTATCGATCCTGATACAATGGAAGCTTTTGATTTCAAGGTTGAACAAGGACGGTTGCTGACTAATGAGGATAAGGTAGATATCGTCTTTGGATGTGATATACACCGTCAGTTCTGGAATCCCAGGTCCAGAATGAACAGGTGGATGTACAGTATGGATGATGAGCCTGTTATAGACATTATGAACAGCAGGCTTGACATGAGTTTTGATATGAGCTTCGGTGAAAAATATCCGGGACAAAGCGGAAGACGCCCGAAATCCTATAGGGTAAACGCTGCGGGGTTGTTGGTAAGAAGCAATAATGAAAAGGACTGGCAGGCTTATATAAACATTCATTACCTAAAGCAACTGCTGGAGCAGAACAGAAGGGAACAGGGCAACCAAGGCGGAAGAGGCGGCAGTTCTACTGACGGATATGAAGAAGCTATGGTCAAAGTCAAGGATATAAAGGACGTGGAAAGGATCAGCAAAGCTATCAATGATATGGGTTATGGAACCTACAGCCTGGCTGATATCTTAAAGTCCATGCAGGAAACCTCAAAAACCCTGCAGACAGTACTGGGCGGAATAGGCGCGATTTCATTGCTGATTGCAGCCATTGGCATAACAAACACCATGATAATGTCCATATATGAAAGAACCAGGGAAATAGGCATCATGAAGGTTCTTGGATGTGTCATAGGCGATATAAGAAGGCTTTTCCTGTTTGAGGCGGGAATGATCGGTACAATAGGCGGCTTAGTAGGTATAGGCTTAAGTTATGGCGCTTCTTACGTCCTTAACAAGGTAGGTGTCAGTATAATGGGAAGATACGGCGGACCTGCGGATTATATTTCCGTTATTCCCGTTTGGCTTGCAGTAGCAGCTATTATATTTGCCACGGCAGTGGGCATAGTATCCGGGTTCTATCCTGCCTTAAGGGCAACCAAAATCAGCGCCCTGGAAGCCATAAGGACTGAATAGTTATATGCTTAGATGATAGAGCGATTGAGAATATAAAATTGAGAATATAAAACAGGCTTTTCGAGGCCTGTTTTATTTTTTTTGTTATTTTGTTTAAATCTTTATAATAGTATTATTAATTACATATTTGACAAATTTTGATAGTTATTGTAGAATAATGGTAAATTTAGTATAAATAAATGGAGGGATTGAATATGCCGGTCGGGCAAATGGAATGCATGGTCAGCCAAGTAGAAAAAAATGGATGTATTATTATTCCTGAAAAGTTTATGAAAAAAATAAAAATCGCTGACAGCGATAAAATCCAAATGTATATTGAAAATTCCTCTATAATTATCAAAAAATGCACCGTGAATGAATGTGTAGTCTGCGGGAATCCCAGCCAGGGCAAAACCTTCAAAGGAAAATACATATGCAATGAATGCCTGGCCGACTTCAGGAAGTAAAATGGAAAAGAACAGTCAGGTCCGGAACTATCCTGGCCTGACTGTTTTATTAAACTAATTTTGTAAACCTGGTGATTTTACAATATTTCTCGGAGGATGGTAACTTGATATCGAAGGTAATTTGCTGCGGGCTTTCAGGTATTGAAGGATATATTGTACACGTGGAAACAGACATAAGCAACGGGTTGCCTTCTTTTGACATAGTTGGGCTGGCTGATACAGCAGTAAAGGAATCGAAAGAAAGGGTAAAAGCTGCCATAAAAAATACTGGGTTGGAATATCCTTTGCAAAGAATAACTGTAAATTTATCACCAGCCCACAAACGTAAGGAAGGCACTTCTTTTGATATGCCAATTGCAGTGGGGATTTTGGGTGCTTTTGGGCAGATTCCCCAGAAAAGCCTTGAAACATCTCTTTTTGTTGGCGAATTATCTCTGGACGGGACTGTCAAGCCTGTCAAAGGTATACTTCCCATTGCTCTATGTGCGAGAGACAAGGGCATTAAAAACATTTACCTGCCGGCGGAAAATGCAAATGAGGCGGCAGTGGTTAATGAATTGACAATTTACCCGGTGGATAACCTTCGAAGCTTAATCAATCATCTTAATGGTTTTGAAAAAATTACGCCTTTTTCCAGAGATAAAAAAAGCCTCTTGGGAAATATGAAAATATATACTGTAGATTTTGCAGACGTCAGGGGACAATCCAATGTAAAGAGGGCTCTTGAGGTGGCAGCTTCAGGAGGGCACCATTGTCTTATGCTGGGTTCGCCCGGATGCGGTAAAACAATGCTGGCCAGACGGCTTCCCACCATACTGCCGCCGCTGACATTCGAAGAATCACTGGAAGTTACAAAAGTGTATAGTATAGCTGGCTTGCTAAAACCCGGCGAATCCCTGATTACTGAAAGGCCCTTCAGGGCTCCCCACCACACGATAAGCGATGTAAGCCTGGTGGGAGGAGGCCGTACTCCGAGACCTGGTGAAGTCAGCCTGGCAAATTACGGGGTACTGTTTCTTGATGAATTGCCTGAATTTTCAAAAACTGCTCTTGAAGTCCTGAGGCAGCCTTTGGAGGATGGCAGTGTAACAATTGCAAGGATTAACACAACCATAACTTATCCTTCAAAATTCATGCTGGTCTGCGCTGCAAACCCGTGCAAATGCGGCAACCTTTTTGAAACTGAAAAAATGTGCACCTGCACTTCAAGGGAAGTGCAAAATTATCTGAACAGGCTCTCCGGACCATTACTGGACAGGATGGATATACAGATTGAAGTTACTTCCGTTAAATATGATGAACTGGAAGACGAAAGCCAAGAAGAATCTTCGGAAACAATCAGGGAAAGAGTAAGCAGAGCAAGAAACATCCAGATTCAGCGCTATAAGGGGACTAATATTTTCTCAAATGCTGAACTGACACCCGCCTTGGTACGTAAATACTGTAAGCTGGACAATGCCGGCCGGGAGCTTCTTAAGGAAGCCTTCAGAAAACTTAACTTAAGTGCCCGTGCCCATGACAGAATTTTGAAGGTTGCCCGTACAATAGCCGACATGGAGGAATGTGCGGACATAAAGCCGGAACACGTGGCAGAAGCCATTCAGTACAGAAGCCTTGACAGGCAAAGGTATTTGTCCTTATAAAGGAGGCTGAATGCATTTGAAAGCAGATGTGAAGCACTGGGTTTGGATTTGCCTGATGAGAAAGTTAAGTCCCTCTAACCAAAAAAGGCTTATAGATTATTTTGGAAGTCCCAGAATATTATGGGACTTAAACTTACGGGAAATAATGGATATTCCTTTTATAAAGCCAGTCATAATTGATCAACTTCTTGATCCGTCAATCCGTGAAGAGGCTGAAAAAATTGTGGAAAGGATGATACAGAATAATATCAGGCTGTTGACAATTTATGATGACGGCTATCCCATGTATCTGAAAGAAATCCCTGATGCCCCTGTCGTACTTTTTGTGAAGGGAAGCTTGATTCCTGAAGAAATAATAATAGGGGTGGTGGGATCAAGACACGCCACACGCTATGGCAAGGATTTGGCCAGGAAAATTGGTTTTGAACTTGCTATGAACGGTATTACGGTAATAAGCGGCATGGCCCGTGGCATTGACACATATTCCCATATGGGAGCCATTGAAGCAGGCGGAAGGACAATAGCGGTATTAGGATGCGGCCTTGATATTGTCTATCCACCTGAAAACAGCAGAATAATGCAGGAAATAGAAAGAAGCGGAGCCTTGATTTCCGAATATCCCCCGGGAGAGGAACCGAAATCGTACAATTTCCCTCCCAGAAACAGAATAATAAGCGGTGCTTCAGTGGGAGTCATTGTGGTTGAAGCAGGCGAAAAAAGCGGTTCGCTGATAACCGCACATTATGCCCTGGAACAGGGACGAGAGGTGTTTGCAGTACCAGGCAGCGTTTTCAGTTCAAACAGTGTTGGAACGAATAAATTAATTAAGGACGGGGCAAAAATGGTAACAAGTATGGAAGATATTTTTGAAGAACTGCAAATATATTTTAATACTGAAAATAAAAGGGAAAGGCAAAAAGATGCAGGTATCCTGGTTAACTCATTGAGGGGGGAAGAAAAACTGATAGGTAAAGCGCTTCTTGATGGCGAGATGCATATAGATAAACTACAGCAGGAAACAGGTTTGGATACAGGCAGGCTGAATTCATTGCTGGTTGTCATGGAAATGAAAGGTCTGGTTGAACAATTGCCGGGAAAAATCTACCGTTTAAATAGTAATTTAAAAAAGTTTTAATATTTGAAATGGTAAATTTGACTTTATTGCAAATATCTGATTATAATGTTTCCCGTAGAGAATTGTAGAAATTAAATCGGTTTACATGGAGGAATTGGATGGCTAAAAACCTTGTAATTGTTGAATCACCTGGGAAAATAAAGAGCATCAGCAGGTATCTTGGTAAAAACTATAAAGTGAAAGCATCAGTGGGACACGTCAGGGATCTTCCAAAGAGCCAGCTGGGTGTAGACATAGAAAACGATTTTGAGCCTAAGTATATAACCATCAGAGGAAAAGGAGACATTATCGCAGAACTTAAAAAAGAGGCAAAAGCCGCAGATCATGTTTTTCTGGCAACTGACCCTGACAGGGAAGGAGAAGCTATTTCCTGGCACCTGGCCAAACTGTTGAATATAGATGAAAAGGAAAAGTGCAGAATAACATTCAATGAAATTACCAAGAATGCAATTGAGGAAGCCATAAAAAAGCCAAGGAACATTGATATGAACCTGGTGGACGCACAGCAGGCACGAAGGGTACTGGACAGGATTGTGGGCTACAAAATAAGCCCCATACTCTGGCGCAAGGTAAAGAAAGGCTTAAGCGCCGGGCGTGTTCAGTCTGTGGCCATGCGGTTAATTTGCGACCGTGAGGAAGAGATTGAAAATTTTATCCCTGAAGAATACTGGAGCCTGACTGCTGACTTAACACAGAAGAATAAAAGAAAAGTATTTCAGGCCAAGTTTTACGGCAGACATGGCGAGAAAATCGAGCTGGGCAATGAGGAAACCGTCAGAAAGATTATTGAAGAAATTGGCAGCGGCGACTTTGTTGTAGCTAATGTAAAGAAAGGTACAAAAAAGACCAGTCCTCCACCTCCTTTCACAACCAGCACCTTGCAACAGGAAGCTTCAAGAAAGCTGGGATTTCCCACAAAAAAGACCATGATGCTTGCCCAGCAACTTTATGAAGGTGTAGACATAAAAGGCCACGGCACTTTAGGCCTTGTTACCTATATAAGGACAGACTCCACCAGGGTTTCTGAAGGCGCTAGAAAAGAGGCAATGGAGTATATTCAACAAAGATTTACCGGCGAATATGTTCCCGAAAAGCCCAATGTTTTCAGAAACAGGTCCGCCGCCCAGGATGCCCATGAATCAATAAGGCCTTCATATATAAATCTTGAACCGGAAGAAATAAAGGATTCCCTGACCCGGGACCAATACAGGCTTTACAAACTCATCTGGGAAAGATTTATCGCCAGCCAGATGGCGGCTGCCGTCTATGATACAATCTCTGCCACTATAACAGCCGGACAGTATGAATTCAGGACAACAGGATCAAAGGTAAAGTTCCCCGGATATATGAAGGTATACACAGAGGGGCGGGATAATGATACTGATGAAGATGAAAATGAAGCGGACATTCCTGACCTTAAGGAAGGCGAGATTCTGGACCTGAAAAAGCTGGAGCCGAAGCAGCACTTTACCCAACCTCCGTCAAGATACACGGAAGCCACCCTGGTAAAAACCCTTGAAGAAAAAGGTATAGGGCGGCCCAGCACATATGCCCCTATAATTACTACTATTTTATCAAGGGGATATGTGGTAAGGGACAAAAAAGTCCTGATTCCTACAGAACTGGGCAGAATAGTTACAGATATAATGAAGAACCATTTTGACGATATTGTGGATGAGCAATTTACTGCCCATATGGAAAGCCAGCTGGATGAAATTGAGGAAGGCAAGAAAAACTGGAAGGAAATTATAAGGGATTTCTACAGGGCTTTCAGCATTGAGCTGGATGAGGCTGAAAAGAAAATAGGTGAAGTGGAAATCCCCGATGAAGTAACAGACGTAAAATGCGAATTTTGCGGCAGAAATATGGTTATAAAGCAAAGCAGGTTTGGAAAATTCCTTGCATGCCCGGGATTTCCCGAATGTAAAAATACAAAACCTATTCTGGAAAAAGCGGGCGTGAAATGTCCCAAGTGCGGTGGAGAAGTGATAATCAGAAAGACCCGGAAAGGCCGGAAATATATAGGATGTGAAAACTATCCTAACTGTGATTTCTTAAGCTGGGATATGCCATCCGGGAAAACCTGCCCGGAATGTGGCAAATTTATGCTGCAGAAGTATTCCGGCAACAAAATAATTTATAAATGCAGCAATGAAAACTGCAGTTATCAAACCAGTGAAACAAGGAAATAAACGGAAGGTTAAAAAAGGAAGATACAGAACATGAAAGGTAATTACGTAAATGTCATAGGCGCCGGGCTTGCCGGCTGCGAGGCTGCCTGGCAGGCAGCGTTAAGGGGAGTAAAAGTAAGGCTTTATGAAATGAAACCAAAAAAATTTTCCCCTGCACACAAAATGGATACCTTCGCGGAATTGGTCTGCAGCAATTCCCTGCGCTCGGACAGCCTTGAAAATGCGGTGGGTTTACTAAAACAGGAAATGAGAATGCTAAACTCCATCATAATGAAATGTGCTGATGAAACTAGAATTCCTGCGGGAGGAGCCCTGGCGGTGGACCGTTATGAGTTTTCAGCCAGGGTCACTGCTGCTGTTTCCGGCCACAAAAATATTGAAGTCATTAGTGAAGAAGTGGTCCAAATTCCTGATGATGCAGTTACTGTTATTGCCACTGGCCCACTGACATCTGAAAGCTTTTCCAGGGCAATATCCGGGTATATCGGTATGGATTATCTTTATTTTTATGATGCTGCTGCTCCTATAGTGGTTGGTGATACCATTGATATGAGTAAAGCATTCAGGGGCTCCAGGTATGGAAAAGGAACGGATGATTACATAAACTGCCCTATGAATGAACAGGAATACAAACGTTTTGTGTATGAACTGCTGCAAGCGGAAACTATAGGTTTAAAGGAATTTGAGAAAGAAATACTCTTTGAAGGCTGTATGCCTGTGGAGAAAATGGCGGCCAGGGGTGAAGATACCCTCAGGTTTGGCCCCTTAAAACCAGTGGGACTTATGGATCCCAAAACCGGTGAGATGCCATATGCAGTCGTCCAGTTAAGGCAGGATAACAGAGAAGCCTCTTTATACAACATGGTAGGATTTCAGACAAACTTGAAATGGCCTGAGCAGAAAAGGGTTTTCAGGTTGATTCCGGGCCTTGAAAATGCTGAATTTGTCCGTTTTGGGGTAATGCACAGGAATACGTTTATCAATTCGCCCAAACTTCTTACCCAGACCTACAATCTGCGTACCAAACCTGATATTTTTTTTGCAGGCCAGATTACAGGCGTCGAGGGATATATGGAATCTGCGGCTTCAGGCCTGGTTGCAGGCATAAATGCCGCCATGAAAGTATTGGGAAAACCATTTGTAGTATTCTCTGACAAAACTGCAATAGGAGCTCTGGCTGCATATGTATCCGACAGCCGCATAACCAGCTTCCAACCTATGAACATTAATTACGGCATTATAAATATGTCTGGTATAAAGACCAGGAATAAGCGGGAAAAAAAGCTTAAAACTGCTGAAAGGGCCCTTGAACTCATTCAGAAACAAGTGGAAAGTATTAGTAATATGTAATTTTTTCTTAACATCCCTGTTAAAAATTTGTCATCTAGTAGTTTATTACTATCCTATTAGTCATTATTTCCTATTTTTCAACATCTTTATTTCTAAAATTTGTATTATATGCTATATTATATTACAAAATTCGATCTTTTAAATTTATTGCTTATTACTGAGTAAAAGATTTTATTACTTTGTAAAATATTCTGGGTAATAATCTGCAATAAGAAGGCTGTAATGAATTTCTCAGGCCTTTATTTTCAAATATTAAGGAAGTTTTTGCAAAGAGTGGGGGGTTATTGTGATATCAAAACTTTTCAGAAATGATTTGTTGGAAAAGGCAATAGATGTTTCCTGGAAGAGAAATGAGACAATCTCCAACAATATTGCCAATGTTGATACCCCTGGTTACAAAAGAAAATCCGTGAAATTTGAGGAATTCCTTGACCAGGAAAGAAAGGACATACCTTTGAAGACATCGGATTCCAGGCATATCGGCGTGGAAAGAGAATACCCTGTTAAGATTGTCACCGACAACTCGTCATCCAGTTACAGGCTGGACGGGAATAATGTCGATATTGAAAGCGAAATGGTTTCCATGGCTAAAAATACCATAAAATATAATGTTCTGATTCAATCCATCAACTCAAGGTTCAGGAGATTGACATCAGTAATAAATGAAGGGAGAAGATGATAAATGGGATTCTTCGATGCTCTTGACACCAATGGGTCTGCATTGACTGCCCAGCGGCTGAGAATGGATATAATAGCCCAGAATATTGCCAATGCAAACACAACCCGTACAGATAACGGTACACCTTACAGACGAAAAATGGTGGTTTTTGAGGAACGAAAGGCCCAGGCTCCTTTCAGCAAGCTGCTAAATGACAGAAGCAAAGAACTGGTCAGCGGAAAGGGTGTTAAAGTTACAAGGATTGTGGAAGACAATTCTCCGTTTAAAAGGGTATATGACCCCGGCCATCCCGATGCAGACCAGGACGGCTATGTTAATATGCCAAATGTCGATATTGTGACAGAAATGATAAATATGATTTCTGCTTCTCGGTCTTATGAAGCAAATATTACCTCCATCAACACCACCAAATCCATGGCCCTGAAAGCCCTGGAAATAAGCAGATGAGCTTTTGATACGGAGAGTGATAATTTTGTCAGTCACACGGATTGGAAATATAGACAGAACTAATTTAAATCCGGTAAAAAATGTGTCTTTGCCAAAAGATATAAAACCTTTCTCGGAATACCTGAAAAATGCCGTGAAAGAGACAAACACCCTTTTACTGGAGTCTGAAAAACTGGCTGACCAGTTTGCAGCGGGAAGAACAGACAATATACATGAAGTTCTGATCGCTGCTGAAAAGGCAAGTATTGCCTTACAATTCACCACACAGATAAGGAATAAAATCCTGGACGCATATAACGAAATAATGAGAATGCAGATATAAAACAATATTTACAGTAGTATTTGTAATCTGATTTTGAGTTGAGGGGGTATATTGATGCCCAATTTTGTCAAAAACGTTTTTGGGCAATTCAAAGATTTCTGGGCAGGCCTTGAAAAAACTCAAAGGAATAAAATAATAGCCACAACAGTAATTACAGCTGCGGCAATTGTCCTGATTATCAGCTTGCTTGTCAGACCTGAATACACTGTATTGATCAGCGGCGCCGACAGAAAAGAAGTCGGCGAGATGGTAGCAATACTACAGGAAAACAACATCTGGTGCACATTAAAAAATGATGGAACAGAAATAATTATCAATAAAAAAGATAACGACAGAGCCCAGGTACTTCTGGCACAGTCAGGCTATCCGAAAGGCGGCATGACTTTTGAAGATGCCATCAGCATGATAGGCATTACCACCACTGAGAGCGATAAAAAACACATCTGGCGGCAACAGCAAACGTCTGACATCGAGAGAAAGCTAATGATGCTTGATGTTATTGATGACGCTTCCGTTTCCCTTGCGCTGCCTGAAGAATCTGTTTTTCTCACTTCTGAAAAGGATAAAAGCAAACCTACCGCCATAGTGCGTATCAAACCAACCACTAAACTGACTCCGGAACAGGTAAAAGGCATTGTAATGATTGTTTCAAGAAGCGTTGAGAACCTAAGCCCCGAGAACGTGACAGTGGTTGACAACAATTCCAATATACTCAATTCCGAGGAAAACAACAGTATTCTTGGTGATATCAATACCCAGGAAGAAATCAGGCTTGCCAGGGCTCAGGAACTGGAACAAAGAGTATATAAGTATTTTGATGTTGGCGGTTTTAACAATTTTGACACTATCCGGGTCGTCGCAAACCCATATATCGATTTTGACAGAAAAGAATCCACGAATAAATTACTAAGTATTCCTGAAGGTATGGACAGTGGTGCCATTATAAGCGAACAGAAAAGGACGGAAGAACTGGAGAACGGTTCCCCGGGAGACATACCGGGTACTGATACAAATCCGGGGACAGTACCTGAGTACCAGACAGTGGATAACCAGAATTCCTCTTATAGCAGCACGGAACTGGTGAGAAATTATGAATATAATGAAACCCTCGTGGAAGAGGTAAAAGCTACAGGAGTCATGCGTCCTGATTTGTCGACCATGGCCATTTCTCTTTGGTATGGCAAACGTGTGACTGATGAAAGCCTTCTTACCGATGAGTTTCTGGAGCAGGTCAAACTTGCCGCCAGTACAGCCACAGGCATCCCGGTTTCAAATATTACAGTGTTTAAATATAAACTTGCCCCGGCGGAAGAAACTGTCATAACCACTTCTGAAAAGGTTAATGAATACTTCAGCAAATATGGACTGTTCATCGTCCTGGTCCTGCTTATTCTTGGCATACTAATCACTTTAAGGCCACGCCGGGCTGACAAACATGAAACAGTGGACGCCATGGCACTCCTGGAGCAGATCGCCGCAGAACCTAAAACCATTGAGGAAATAACTGCTGATGAAAGTTCGGAGATAAGAAAACAGATAGATGATTTTGTCAAAAAAAATCCGGAAGCCGTTGCTCAATTATTGAGGAATTGGCTTGCTGAAGACTGGGACAACTAGAAAAAACAATGTATGAAAGTTGGAGGCTGAGGACGCTATGGCAAGATACACTTTAAGCAGAGGAGAAAGAAGCGGAAGAGAAAAGGCCGCAATGTTTCTGATTACGCTTGGTCCTGAAAAGTCAGCTGAGATTTTTAAGCATTTAAGGGAAGATGAAATTGAGCAGCTGACTCTTGAAATATCCAATATACGCACAGTTTCACCGGAAGAAAAGGAAAAGGTGGTGGAAGAATTCTATCAGATGTGCCTGGCAAAGGAATATATTGCGGAAGGCGGTATTGCATATGCCAGGGAGATATTGGAAAAGGCGCTTGGGGCCCAGAAAGCCCTTGATATAATTAACAAGCTTACTGTTTCCTTGCAGGTAAGGCCTTTCGATTTTGTAAGGAAAACAGACCCTTCACAATTGCTGAACTTTATTCAGAAGGAACATCCTCAGACTATCGCACTTATTCTGGCATATCTTAATCCTGCGCAGGCATCTTCAGTGCTGTCGGCCCTTCCCCCCGAAAAACAGGCTGATGTTGCCCGCAGGATTGCTACTTTGGACAGGACTTCACCTGAAGTAATCAAAGAAGTGGAAAGAATCCTGGAAAGGAACCTTTCATCCCTTATCATGGAAGACTACACATCTGCAGGAGGCATACAGTCCATTGTGGATATACTGAACAATGTTGACCGGGGAACGGAAAAGCATATAATGGAAACCCTTGAACTGGAAGACATGGAACTGGCTGAAGAGATAAGAAGAAGAATGTTTGTATTTGAAGATATCCTAACCCTTGATAACAGGTCTATACAGCGGTTCCTGCATGAAGTGGACCATAACCAACTGGCCATTGCTCTGAAAGGCACAACAGATGAGGTAAAGGAAGTCATATTCAACAACATGTCAAAGAGAATGGCTGAAATGATTAAGGAAGATATCGAATATATGGGGCCTGTACGCCTGAAAGATGTGGAAGATGCCCAGCAGAAGATTGTGAACATAATCAGAAAGCTTGAGGATGCTGGTGAAATTGTAATATCCAGAGGCGGAGGAGATGAGATAATTGTATAACGGCGTTCTGAAATACTATCAGGTAAATATGGGAAAACCGTTCAAATCAAACGAAGACCAGGCTCAGGACGGCAATCCGGCCAGATTGAATGCTGAAATGGCTGCTGCTGTGGGAGAAATCATATTGCAAGGTGCCAGGAAAGAAGCACAAATGATCATTGAAAAAGCCAAAATCGAAGCTTCTGCCATTATCAGAAATGCAAATGAAGAAAAAACTGCAATACTCAATGAGGCAACAACAAAGGCAAAAGCCGAGGTTGAAGAAATAAAAAGAAAAGCAAGGCAGGAAGGATATATTGAAGGGAAAATGAAAGCCGAGCACCAGTATAAGGACATGTTGATGGAAGCTGAGAAAATTCGGCAGAATGCCATAGACAAGTACAATGACGTGATAATGAACATGGAACCAAGTATTATCAGCCTGGTCCTTGAGATAGCCCAAAAAGTCCTGGATGATTATACCGAAAGCAACAGGGAATATTTACTTCCAATAATCAAACAGGCGGTCAGTAGGTTATCCAATAAGAACAACCTGGTCATCAGGATATCGGAAGAGGATTACCCGTATGTTGAGAGCAACCGTGAGAAACTTATGTCCATGATTGAGGGAACTGAAAAGTTATTTATCAAAAGCGACGCTGCCCTGAAAAGAGGTGCCTGCAAGGTTGAATCTCCTTTCGGGTGTGTAGATGCCGGTTTGGATACAAAGATGAAAGAAATTGAAAATGCATTCAACTATGAACTGGCTATCAGGTGGAACGATGTATAACATAGACTTAAATAAATACCGGGAAATAATCAGGCAGAACGATTTTTTGGAACTTTCCGGAAAGGTAACCAAAGTTGTGGGACTTACTATTGAGTCTTCCGGACCGGAAGTTAATATAGGCGAACTTTGTATACTGGAACATAACCACAACTCCTCTTCAGGCATTATCGAAGCGGAAGTGGTGGGTTTTAATGATAATAAGGTTTTGCTGATGCCTCTTGGAGCCATGAATGGCATTGGCCCCGGTTGCAAGGTTATTGCCCAGGGCAGGTCCCTTATGGCACCTGTGGGGGACGAACTGACAGGCAGGATTGTGGACGGGCTTGGCAGGCCGATTGATGATAAGGGGCCTATCCACTGTACCACTTTCTATCCCGTTGACAATGTGCCACCTCAGCCCATGGCAAGAAAAAGGATCAGGGAACCTCTTTCCCTGGGTGTTAAGGCTATTGACGGACTGCTGACAGTGGGTAAAGGCCAGAGGGTCGGAATATTCGCGGGAAGCGGTGTAGGTAAAAGTACATTAATGGGTATGATTGCGCGTAATACAAGCGCTGATATAAATGTAATCGCCTTGATCGGGGAGCGTGGGCGTGAGGTTAAAGAGTTTATTGAAAAAGACCTGCAGGAAAGTGGACTGAAACGGTCGGTTGTTGTGGTGGCGACTTCTGACCAGCCTGCGCTGATAAGGCTTAAGGGAGCCATGCTGGCAACAGCTATCGCTGAATATTTCCGTGATATGGGCAAAGATGTGCTGCTCCTACTTGATTCTCTTACCAGGTTTGCAATGGCCCAGAGAGAAATTGGCCTATCCATAGGGGAACCGCCTGTAACCAGGGGATATCCCCCTTCGGTCTATGGAGTCATTCCCAGATTGCTGGAAAGGGCAGGGAATTCTGAATACGGCTCAATAACAGCCCTTTATACTGTTCTTGTTGATGGTGATGATTTCACCGAGCCTATAACAGATACGGCGAGGGGTATTTTGGACGGGCATATTGTCCTTTCGCGGTCACTGGCCAACAAGAACCATTACCCGGCCATTGATGTCCTTGCCAGCGTAAGCAGGGTTATGAACGATATTGTCGATAAGGAACACAGGCGCCTGGCTTCAGAAATAAAGAAGGTCATGGCCATATACAGCGAAGCGGAGGACCTGATAAAACTGGGAGCTTACAACAAGGGCAGCAATAAGCAAATAGACTATGCAATAGACTGCATAGATTCCATACATGATTTCCTTCTCCAGGAAATCGATGATAACTATACATTTGAAGAAGTATTGGATATGCTGAGGAAGGTGCTCAAATAGTTGAAAAAGTTTACTTTTAAATTTCAATCCCTGCTGAGTTTAAGAGAGCAACTGGAACGGCAAAAACAGGAAGTTTTTGCAAAAGCCCAGCGAAAACTCAGAACTGAAGAAGAAAAGCTTTACAGCCTGGAACGGACAAAAACTTTAGTTGCACAAAAATACACTTCGGATGCAAGTTCCGGTACCAAGGTGTATAAGCTGGCTGAGCTGGGTGTGTTTCTTTCACACATGCAAAAAGAAATAACATGGCAGAAAGAGACGGTAAAAAAAGAGAAAGAAAATGTCGATAAAGTAAGAGAAGAACTTTTACAGGCAATGAAAGACCGTAAAATACTGGAGAAACTGAAAGAAAAAAGATATGATGAGTACCTGATTGAAAGCAAGGCGGAAGAGCAGAAAGTCAATGACCAGATAGTAAGTTACAAGGTTTCGGTAGGTGAGATGCATGGCTAACGAAAACTCTGCGGCAAGAGAAACAAAAAAAGGAAAGGGTTCCCTATTTTATATCATTACAGTGTTTCTGGCTGTCCTGCTGTTTTTGATGCTTCTTTGCGGCCTTGCCTACCTGGCAGTGAAAAACAATATTTATGGGGTTGCGGAAAAATATCATTCACAGCTTTCAAGGATACCAGTATTCAGTGATTTATTGCCTGATGTGGAAGAAACCGATCCTGACGCGTTCTTAACGGAAGACGAGGTAAGGAAAAGGTACAAGGAATTAAGAAAAGAATACAACACCCTAAAAACAGAAAATGAAAGGTTAACGGAAGAATACAGGCTCCTGCAGGTGGCCAATGAACAAAATATAGTCAAAATAGCAACTCTTGAGGCAGAAAAGGATGCCTTTGAAAAACAGAAGCAAAAACTTAAGGAAGACAAGGAAGAATTTGCAAGACAGGTTGCAAACAAAGATAAAAGCGGTTTTAAGAGTTATTATGAATCCATAGACGCACAGGCAGCCGAAAGAATTTACAGGGAAATTGTGCAGCAGGAAAAATCTGATGATGATAAAAAGCAACTGGCCAAACTGTATGAAGAGATGAAACCGGCAGCAGTGGCAGCTATCTTTGAAGAGATGGGAGAAGAAAAAATCGTCATCATTACAGAAATTTTAAACGCCATGGAAAGAAGTGCGGCAGCAAGTGTTATGCAGGAATTTTCTCCTGAATTTGCTTCTTTGGTCACAGGTAAACTTGCCGAAATATATATGGGAAATTAGTAATTTATGAGTATTTTCAGAGAAAG